>CENG01036899.1_pt1 | contig 14990 bp, 17 predicted proteins | sample 530131 | NCBI WGS metagenome assembly CENG01 (sample SAMEA2591057, study PRJEB7988) | marine metagenome | biome: marine biome (ENVO:00000447); feature: surface water (ENVO:00002042) layer; material: saline water (ENVO:00002010), including plankton (ENVO:xxxxxxxx) | depth 5 m
AATCAAGTCTCTTTCAAAAACTGCGCCTGCCATAGGTTGCTTTATTTTCTCAAAAGAAAACCCTAAGTCTCCATTTTCTTTATACAACCTTGTTGATGAAGTAATAGATTCAGAAAACCAATACAAAGATACTATTCCTAGAACTTCATCGTTTGAAACTACTAATTTATTATCTTCTCCATCGAACCACCCATAAAACTTTTCTACAATCCAAGCTGCTAATCCAATAGGAGAGTCGTTTAAACCATAACCAAGGGTTTGTGGCTTTGTTTTTTGTATCTCATAGTATCCAACTCCTTGTTCTTTATATTGTTCATAATTTGCCATTAATTTTTGTTCTTCTTGTGAGGTATTCTGTAATGGGTCCTTATCAGTAGGCGGCCATGCAATAATCATATTGAGGTGTATGCCAATACAATGATCTGGATAAAGTTCAGCCATCCACTTACTTACAGTAGCTCCCCAGTCACCACCTTGAACAATGTATTTTTTATATCCTAGAGCCATAATTAGCTCGTGTTGCAAAATAGCAATCTGCTTAGAATCCATACCAACTTCTTTGGGTTTGTCAGAGAATCCAAACCCTGGAAGAGCAGGACAAATAATATCAACCGGCACATCAGAGTTTTTTTGAATGATTGGTATTATTTTTAAAAATTCCTGAATACTTCCTGGCCATCCATGAGTCATTACTAAAGGAATAGCGTTATCTTTTTCTGATTTAGAATGAAGAAAATGTAATTTAAGTCCTGAATTTGTTGTATATCTGTAGCTACCAATATCATTAATCTTTTTTTCATGATCTCGCCAATTAAATTCATTTTGCCAATAGTTAGTCAGTTCTTTTAAGAAATTAAGATCTGTTCCATGAGACCATTTATGATTTATTTCATCAGGCCATCTAGTAAGTTTAATTTTTTGTTTTAAAAGATCTATATCTTCATTAGGTACATTTATATTAAATTCGTTAATCATTTATTAATTTTGATGTTTTAAATAACTTATATCAATACCTTTCTTGATTAAGTAAAATATCACACTTATTTATTATGTTTGAAAATATAGAGACATTTCTTACTAACAATTCTCAGTATGCATGGATTGCAGTTTTTCTATTTGCATTTTTAGAATCGTTTGTCTTATCTGGGATAGTTGTATCAAGTGCTATTTTATTTTCAGTATGTATCTTTGTTTACAATATGGAATTGATGCCGCTATATTTAATAGTGCCTGTTGCCTGTTTAGGTGCTCACATCGGAGATATGTCAGGCTTCTTCTTTGGTAAAACAGTTGGACCAAGTCTTTTGTCATCTAAATTTATGAAAAAAAGAGAAAAACTAATTATTAGAGCGCAAAAATTCTTAGATAAGACTGGTTCGTTTACAGTATTGCTAGGTAGGTTTGTTCCAGCTATTAGGCCAATAGTACCTTTTTTGCTTGGTATTTCTGATTTAAAAGCTGTAAGATTTTATATTGCAGATGTAATCGCCTGTTTGTTTTGGGGCCTAGCATTAGGTTTTCTTGTCACAGGTGTAGGATCTTTATTAGGATAAAAGAATGTTAAGTATTTTTATATTAGTAGTAAGCACAATCGCGTTAATCTATTTCTTAGCTCAATTAGTTAAGGCTAAGAAACAGGGAAGGTTATTACAGACTCTCAGAGATTTAATGATTATTCTTCTAGCAATCTTAATGACTGCTGCAATATTTTATATCGCCTTCAGAGTATTTAGAGTTTTTATATAAATAATGTCTAAAACTTTATTTGAAAAAATAATAGATAAAGAAATACCTGCTGAAATTATTTATGAGGACGAGAAATCCATTGTAATAAAAGATATTAATCCTCAAGCACCCACCCATCTTTTAATTATTCCAAAAAAAGTAATACCAAAATTATCAGATGCCTCTGATAATGATCAAGATGTATTAGGTCATTTAATGCTAATTGCAAAAGATATATCTAAAGAGCTCGGACTAGATGAAACATTCAGGCTTGTAGTAAATAATGGTGCAAAAGCTGGCCAAAGCGTATTTCACTTACATATTCATTTATTATCTGGCAGGCCTCTTAATTGGCCACCAGGCTAAAAATATAAGTAAGCGACCACAGCCAAAGCAAATACTATAATGCCAATACCCACAGCAAAGTAGGTGCCTTGTTTTAACGTTGAACTATCGTCCATTTAATTACCCCCATAAAAAATATATCAAAAAGAATTACATAATCAATACATTTTTTAATATAAAATGTCTTTAAACATAAAATAATTCTAATTTTGAACAATCCAACCAGTAAGTTAAATAGAGAAATTAAAGCTTGGATATCTTATGATCTAGGAAATTCTGCTTTTGCAACAACGGTCATTGCTGCTTTTTTTCCAATTTTCTATAACCAATATTGGGCTTCAAATATTGACTCGATTCTATCTGCTCAATATTTAAGCTGGACCCTCGTTATTTCTAATTTAACTCTATTGTTTACCGCGCCTTTGATAGGGGCGATAACTGATATAAGTAAATCAACAAAAAAATTATTTGTTTCAATGGTAATTATTTCTATTATATGTGTGGCCTTGCTTTATACATTACAGGCTGGGTCATGGTTATACGCTTTAATTTTCTTTGGTATAGCAAATTATTTCTTTTCTGCCTCTAATGTGCTTTACGACAAAATTTTAGTACAGATAGCTTCACCTGATTTATTTTCTAAAGTTTCAGGCTATGGGTATGCATGGGGCTATTTTGGTGGAGGATTCTTATTTTTAATCAATGCGATAATGAGCCTTTATCCAGAAATGTTTGGATTAGCTTCTCAAGCGGATGCTATTAAATGGTCGTTTATTACTGTTTCCATATGGTGGTCAATATTTTTGATACCACTTGCTATCACTTATAAAGAAAGAACTACTAGTACAGTTAAGACTAATCTGCTTACCACATCTTTTAAGAATATCTTCAGAACTTTAAAATCAATATCTCAATACAGGAATGCTTTTATTTTTTTAATTGCATTTTTCTTATTCATTGATGGTGTTCATACTGTAATGGCATTAGCTTCAACTTTTGCTCTGAATTTAGGGCTTGATTCTAGTTCAGTAATAATAGCTTTATTGTTAGTGCAGTTTATAGCATTTCCTTCTACGCTGATGTGGGCATTCATAGGTGAGAAATATAACGATAAGCTAGTCATATATATCTCAATATTTATTTATATTGGAATTATTATTTATACGTTATTTTTATCTAATGCTACTGAGTTTTATATTCTTGCAGCACTTGTTGGTTTTGTTCAAGGCGGTATTCAAGCAAGCTCAAGGGGATTATTTGCAAAGTTAATACCATACGAAAAAGCAGGTGAATTTTTTGGGATCTTTAATACTTTTGGAAAAGCTGGCGCATTTATAGGCCCAGCTCTTGTAGGAGCCTTTTTGGTTATTTTTAATAATGTTAGAATAAGTCTTCTTCCAATACTTGTTTTATTTATTCTAGGACTGATAGTTTTATATTTTGTGGAAACAGATGAAAATTTTTAGTAAAAAATCAATAATTTTTTATAGTGTATTAGGTGCAATTACTGCATTTACAATTATTCCTTTTATAAGAGGTCTAATGGATTATTCCACAATTGTGGAGATCTTAATAACAACTGCAATAGTATTGCCAATGTATGCTGTCATTACTCGTTTATTTAGAAAATATCTAAGTTAACTCTTCGATAGTCTGAAAAAGAAGTTTAGGTTTATCCGTAATAATCCCATCTACCCCAAGAGCAATTAAGTATTCAAAAGTTTTAATATCATTAATGGTCCAAATCATAATTTTTAAACCTCTTGAGTGAACAAAATCGACAAACCTTTTTGAAACAATTTTAATACCATAGTATGACATTGGAATCTGCAAACAATCCCCAGGAATACCTCCTTTGTATAGATTAAAACTCGCCAGTAATGTTTTGAAAACTTCATTAGGACCCATTGATATACAAAGGTCAGGGTAAAGCGATCTAACATTTTGAAGTCTTTTACTATTAAAACTAGCTATACAGACTCTATCAAATACATTCATCTCATTTATAACATCCAAAGCAGGCATCACCACCTCATCTGTTTTGAAGTCAATTTGAAAACATAAGTTTGGAAATCTTAATAATGTGTCACTTAATTTAGGTATTTTGCATGAATTAAAAATACTCAATTCATCTATTTCATTACTTGATAGAGAATCAAATCTAATAGGGTTATTTAATATTCTTTTTAAATCATCATCATGAAAAATATATGGAACTCCATCAGAAGATACTTGAACATCTGTTTCAATGAATTCGCATCCCAATGATTGAGAATAATCAAATGATTCTAATGTATTTTCATTTGATTCTTCTGCACCACCTCTATGAGCAAGAACTTTGAGACCATCGTATTCTAGATATCTTTTCATTGTTCAGTATTGTAAACATTATTAAGGTAAAATATAAATGTATAGCAATACTCAAAACATCAAAGTGAACAAATTTGATTCAATAAGACCCTATTTAGACAATGAAGTAAATAAAGTTCTTATAGACTTATCAAATAATCGTAGGTTCTTAAAAATGTTGTTTGAAACTGGAGAGTATAAGCATATCAAATACTTACCATTTTCAAGGAAGGCTCTTGGCTATCTGTTAAGAAATAAAATTAAAAATATTAACAGTGTCGCTGACTATCAGAATATGTTTGAATCCATAGTTTCTGATGTAGTAAACAAATCAATAGATAATTTTTCAGTTACTGGTATTGAAAACTTAAATCAAACCAAAGGATATCTGTTTATCTCAAATCATAGAGATATAACATTAGATTCCGCTTTATTAAACTTGTCTCTTCATAAAAATAACCTGAATACAACAAATAATGCTGTTGGAAATAATCTTTTAAGTGAAAAATGGGCATCTGATTTAATGCGACTAAATAAAAGCTTTATTATTGACAGGAGTGATAAATCTAAAAGAGAAATATATAAAAGTCTTAATCTAGCATCTGAGTTTATGAATGAAACAATATTAAAAAATAATCATTCAGTCTGGATTGCGCAAAAACAAGGCAGATCAAAAGATGGAAACGACTACACGGACCCCTCAGTAATTAAGATGATTCATTTGCATGCTAGAAAAAAAATACCAGTGCATGAGTATTTAAATTCATTAAATATTATCCCTATATCCATATCTTATGAAAAGGACCCCAATGATATTACAAAAACTAATGAATTATATTTAACTAATTTAAATAAAAAATACACTAAAGAGCCTAAAGAGGATCTTAAGAGTATTGCTGAGGGTATAAGAGGTCAAAAAGGCGATGTTCATTTACATATTGGATCAGTTATGGAATTTACAACTGATTCTTATGAAGATTGTTCAGATCAGATAACAACAGAAATTAAAAGATCATACAAACTTCACGCAACTAATTATGCAGCAGCACTAATGCAGGGAAAAAAAGTAACTATTGATAGTTTTAATGAAAACCAAATAGACGATGCTATTCAATATCTAAATCGAAGAATGTCATTAATATCAGAGGAAATGCAACCGTATTTTTTAAATCAATATAGTAATCCAACAAACATATAAAAAAGGCCGATACATTACATATCGGCCTTTGGTAAATTTAATATTGACTAATTAGTAGGGGGAGTTCATAGATAGTCAAATTATTAAATTTATTTAAATTCTGGATAAGCTTCAACACCTATCTCAGAAACATCAAGACCCGCGTCTTGTTCTTCATCAGTTGCTCTTATTGGCATAAATCTATTTATCAATAAAATTGTTCCAAAACTTGCTGCATATGTGAATCCAGCAATTAATGCAACACCAGTAAGTTGACCAATAAAGTCAGCTCCACCGGTTAATGTGACAACGAGTACACCATATATACCTACAATACCGTGAGCAGAGATAGCACCTACAGGGTCGTCGATTCCTCTTTTTTCTAAGAAAAGTATAGAGAAATAAACTATTGCGCCACCAATTGCTCCAACAAGTACAGCAGTTCCACCAGATGAACTTAATGGATCAGCAGTAATTGAAACTAATCCAGCAATTGCTCCGTTGATAGCCATGGTTACATCCATTTTTCCAGTGAATGCTAGACTTAATAATAGAGCAGCAAGAACACCACCAGCTGCAGCCATGTTAGTATTTAAAAATACTTGGCTTACTGCAGTAGCACTACTAACTTCAGAAACCTTAAGTTCTGAACCGCCATTGAATCCAAACCAGCCTAGCCAAAGAATCCATGCACCTAGAGCTGCCATAGGAATATTTGAACCTGGCATTGGATTTACGGATCCATCATAACTATATTTACCTTTTCTTGGTCCAAGAACGGTTACAACAGCTAAAGCTGCTGCAGCACCACACAAATGAACTGTTCCAGAGCCAGCATAATCAGAGTATGAAATTCCCATTGATTCAAATCCACCGCCCCAATTCCAAAAACCTTGAGTAGGATAAATAAATCCTGTTAAAACAATAGCAAATAAGAAAAATGGTATTAATTTCATTCTTCCAGCAACAGCTCCTGAAACTATTGACATAGCAGTAGCAACAAAAACAACTTGGAAAAAGAAGTCAGCTTGATGAGAGTAGTAACCTACAAAGTCACCGGCTGCAACAGATCCTGAGGCGCCATACATCATAGGATCAGCTTCAGTACCTGCTGATAATCCCCATGAGCTTCCAATTTTTGGGAAAAGCCCACTAAAGTAACTATCTCCTGAGTACATAAGTGCAAAACCACATACTAAATACATAATACATGCTATTGAATATAGCCCTAAGTTCTTTGTTACAATTTCAGAAACATCTTTCTTTTGTACTAACCCAGCTTCAAGCATAGTAAAACCAGCTGCCATCCACATGACAAGTGCTCCTGCCATAACGGCATAGAAAGTGTCTAATGCAAATTTTAGTTCTTCCATAATAATTCCTCCTATATAGCGTCTGGACCAGTTTCACCAGTTCTAATTCTGATGACTTCATCGACGCTTGTTATAAATATTTTTCCATCACCAATTTTTCCAGTGTTAGCACTCTTAGATATAGATTCAATAACCGTCTCTAGAGAGTTATCTTCTATTAATATATCTAATTTAATTTTTGGTAATGTATCTACAGAATATTCAGCACCTCTATACATTTCAGTGTGACCTTTCTGTCTTCCGTAACCCTTAACTTCTGTAATAGTCAGGCCTTTAATACCAGCTTCGACTAATACTTCTCTAACTTCTTGAAGCTTAAAGGGTTTAATTATTGCAGTTACTAATTTCATTTTTAGAAACTTGCAGAAACTGAAAATACTAGTGCGTCTTCATCGCCGCCATAACCATCATCAGAAAAATCTGAATATGCTAGAGCACAATCATAGCTACCACATCCGAAGCCATATGAAATACCAAGATTATCTCCATAATCATCGTACTGACCATAAGAAACACTTACTGCACCAATACCGTATGAAACTTCAGTGTAATCAGGAGCACCGTCTTGACCTAATGCAAACGTTAGACCTAAATCACCCATACTTAATCCTAGAACAATTTCCTCGAAATCTAATCCTTCTTCATTTCCTGGATAATCAAAGGATACATATCCTATATCAACACCAATTCCGCCCATATCAAATCCATAGCCGAAGTAGTAATCAAACTCGGCACCGTTACCGCTACCAGTGGAATCATTGAAATTTACATTAGATCCCCAAATACCTGCGTAGAAACCACCATCAGCTGCGTAATCAAAACCACCTGATACAGCAATTCCATCTGTTTGAGTCATTCCCCTCCAAATGTAATCAGAAGCAATAGAAACATTTGCACTAACTGCTGAATACGAAGGCAATGAAACTAATGCCATTAAAAGTAATATTTTTTTCATTTATATCTCCTATTAAAAATACCTACACTTGTATTAATGCAATTTACATGCCAATGGATTAATTTATACATTGATTTAAAAAAAGTTATAATTTGTTTATACATTAAGGAATAAATATGGAACTAAAAAATAAAGTAGCTCTAGTAACAGGTGGCGCTTCAGGTCTGGGACAAGCAACAGTAGAAACTTTTGTTGAAAAGGGAGCAAAAGTGGTCATTCTTGATATTAACGAAGATAATGCAAACAAAATAATAGAAGAGCTTGGTGAAGACAATGTTATGTTTGTGTCAACAAACATAATGGAAGAACCTCCAGTTATTAATGCTATTGATAGTATTAAAGATAAATTTGGTGCACTTCATATAGCTGTTAATTGCGCAGGAACTGGTTACCCAGGAAGAATCCTTGGGAAAGAGTCTCCGCACCCACTAGATGCATTTCAATTTATTGTAAATTTAAATCTGGTAGGAACTTTCAATGTAATGAGACTCTCTGCTGAATTGATGGATAAAAACGATCCAGATAGTAAGGGTGAAAAGGGAGTTATTATTAATACAGCTTCTGTTGCTGGGTATGAAGGACAAATTGGTCAGTCAGCGTATAGTGCATCAAAGGCAGGTGTCATTGGCCTAACTTTAACAGCAGCGAGGGATTTAGCTCGTCATGCAGTAAGAGTTTGTACAATTGCTCCAGGTATATTTGATACTCCTCTTATGCAGTTGGCTCCAGATAAAGTAAGAGATCCCTTATTAGAATCTACTCAATTTCCTCATAGATTTGGTCAGCCAAAAGAATTTGCTGAACTAGCTGTGCATATTGTAGAAAATACTTATTTAAATGGCGAAACTATAAGATTAGATTCTGGAATGCGAATGAAGCCTAGGTAGTTTACTATTGAACAGCTACCCAGTAGGTAGCAGCAACTACAGCAAGAATAACTAAGAATAAAATTACCTTAGCATCACTTCTACTATCCTGATCTGCCTCTTCAGTTTCAAAGAATTCTTTATACTCATCTTTCATATTTAGTCTCCATGTTTTATAACAACTCTACCAACTTGATTGCCGTTAAGTATTTTTTTTACTTCATCTCCAATTCCATCTATTTGAATCGTCTTTATATGATCAGTCAAATTAAGCGACCATTCGTTAGATAATAAATTCCATAATTCTTTTTTTAACAGCAAAGACGATTCTGCTGAATCGATTCCAGATAATTGAACACCTCTTAATATGAATGGGAATACAGATGAAGTAAACATAGCACCAGCGACATTCCCACAACAAGAAACAACGCCTTGATTAGCAACCATTGAAATTATCTTAGCCAAAATTTCTCCACCCACTGTATCAACTGCTCCACCATAAATAGCCTTATCTAGTGCTTTTACTGGTTCATTAGTAAATTCATCCCTTAATATAATTTCTGAAGCCCCCATACTTTTTAAAGTTTCAATCTTATCTTGTTTACCTGATATTGCATGAACTTGATAACCCAGCTTTGACAGAATACCAACTGATATTGATCCAACACCACCTGTTGCTCCTGAAACTAAAACTGGTAACTCATTAGAAACATTCGCATCTACTATTTTTTTCACACAAGCTGCCGCTGTAATACCTGCTGTTCCATAACACATTGAATCAAAACTATTAAGTTCAGCAGGCAGTTTTAAAACCCATTTTGATGGTAGTTGCACCAATTCACCAAAACCTCCAAAAACAGACATTCCAATTTTGTAACCTGTGGCAACAACATTATCACCAACAGAAAATTCTGAATTTGATGTTTCAATAATCTCTCCAGCTACATCTATACCCGGAACAAATGGATAAGACTTAACGACACCCTTAACACCAGATGATGCTAAAGCATCTTTATAATTTAGTGAGGAATAATGGACTTTAATAATTACATTTCCATCATCTAGACTAGGCATCTCTATTTCTTTAACTTGACCACTGTGTTTGCCTTCGTTTTCTTCAACTAGGTATGCTTTGTATTTCATTTTATTTTTCAGATAAATATTTTTCAGCATCAAGTGCTGCCATACAACCAAAACCTGCAGAAGTGACAGCTTGTCTATAAATTTGGTCAGAAACATCTCCAGCAGCAAATACTCCATCGATGGAGGATGTCGTTACAGATCCCTGCAACCCAGATTTGATAATTATGTATCCATTATCCATTTCAAGCTGACCTTGAAAAATATCAGTATTAGGTTTGTGACCAATTGCTATGAATACACCCATTACATCTTTTTCAATAGTATTTCCGCTATTATCAACTTTAATACCGGTGACACCCATATCGTTACCAATAACTTCAGATAGTTGAGAATTCCAAAGTATTTCAATTTTTTCTTCGGCAAATATTCTATCTTGTAGTATTTTTTCTGCTCTTAGTTCATCACGTCTATGAATTAAATAAACTTTTGAACAAATTCTTGATAAATATAAAGCCTCTTCAGCAGCAGTATTTCCGCCTCCAACCACAGCCACTTCTTGATCTTTATAGAAAAAGCCGTCACACGTAGCGCATGCAGAAACACCTTTACCTAGAAATTCTTTTTCTGATGGAAGTCCTAAGTACATTGCACTAGCTCCAGTTGCAATTATTAGTGAGTCACAGGAGTACTCAGATGTGCCTTTTAATTTAAATGGTTGATCGTTTAGTTCAACAGCATTTATGTGATCATTTATGATTTCTACATCAAATTGTTGTGCATGTTTTTTCATTCTATCCATAAGATCTGGACCTTGAAGTCCATCACTATCTCCCGGCCAGTTTTCAACATCAGTTGTTGTTGTAAGTTGGCCACCTTCCTGCATACCAGCAATTATGATTGGGTTTAAACCGGCTCTTGCTGCATAAATACCTGCTGCATATCCAGCAGGACCTGAACCTAGTATGATTAATTTATGATGGTTATCAGACATTTGTGAAATTATAATTGAATATAAACAAATTGTTATGGTTTATGCCTATAATTACAATAAATTTAAATAAATATTAGATGCCTCCATATATTAAAAATACTTTACTGAATTTTTTTAGTTTTTTCTTAATTGCTTTTTCTTTGTATATTTTTGTTTCATTAGTTTCATATGACATAAGCGATTCAGGTTTTTTTAATAGAAATTCAAATGAGCTTGTAAATAATTTAGGTGGCCCTTTAGGAGCATCAATAGCTGATTTTATTTTTACATTAATTGGTTTTGGAGGATATTTGTTGTTGCTAGTTGGTGCGGTATGGGCTGTGCAAAGCTTGTTGGTTGATGACAAATACCAAACATCTTTAAAGTTAATTGTAAGATTTGTTAGTTCAACATTCTTAATATTAGCCTTTTGTGCTATCGGTGAATTTTATCTTTTTGATGGTTTTGGAGGTCTGATTGGAAGTTATTCATTAAATTATTTATCTTCAACAATTGGATATGTTGGAACTTTAATTTTTCTTATAGTGTTAGCTATACCAGCGATATCTTTCTCTTTTAATTTTTCTTGGATTACGACTTTAGATAGTTTTGGAAAAATATTAATAGTATCTTCCAGCTTTGTCTTTGAGATTACAAAAAAATCACTTTTACAAATAAATACTACTTTGAAAAAAACTTTTTCCAATATAACCAATGTAATTAAATTAGTATCAGATAAAGCAAAAGAGCAAAAAGAAATAAAGAATTCAAAACCTAAAATTTCAACAGAGCCACAAATTAAAGAAAAAAGAATAGAAGAGGTTAGCGCAAAAGCCAAACAGCCAGATTTGCCCATAAAAAATGATACTCAGTTTAAAGAAGTACCTAAAGATGAAATAAGTCAAGACGATGAAAATAAAAAAGAAAAAGCTGTAATGCCAAGTACAGAACTTTTAGATAGAGCTCTGGATGATGGAAGCTCTTTATCAGAGAGTGAATTAAACCAAATAGCATCGTTATTAGAGACAAAACTTGAAGAATTTGGTATTGAGGCTACGGTTGAATCAGTCTTACCTGGACCGGTAGTTACAAGATTTGAAATTCAACCAGCTCCTGGAACAAAAGCCAGCAAGATTACGAATATTGCTCAAGACATAGCAAGATCTCTCTCGGTTAGCAGTGTAAGAGTTGTTGAGGTAATTGAAGGTAAATCCTTTGTGGGTATCGAAATACCAAATAACAATAGAAAAATGGTCAGACTTACTGAGATATTAAGCTCAAAAGCATTCAAAGCGTCACCGTCTAGTCTTAGTCTTGCCTTAGGACAGGACATTTCAGGTAATCCTATAGTTGTGGATTTGGCAAAAATGCCTCATCTACTTGTTGCAGGAACTACAGGCTCGGGTAAATCAGTTGGTCTAAATGCAATGTTACTTAGTCTACTATTTAAATCTGATCCAGAAGACGTGAGACTTATACTTGTAGATCCTAAAATGCTTGAGCTTGCGGTTTATGATGGAATCCCACATTTACTTACCCCTGTAATCACTGATATGACAGATGCATCTAATGGTCTTAGATGGTGTGTTGCTGAAATGGACAGACGTTACAAACTCATGTCGATGATGGGTGTTAGAAATTTAGCTGGCTTCAATAAAAAGGTTCAAGAAGCTGAAAAAAATGGTAAGCAAATGTTAAACCCGCTCAATGAAGACGAAGATGAGTATCTTGAAGTTTTGCCGTCAATTGTTGTTGTTGTGGATGAATTTGCTGACATGATGATGCTTGTTGGTAAAAAAGTTGAACATTTAATAGCTAGAATTGCTCAAAAGGCAAGAGCAGCTGGAATCCATTTAATTCTAGCTACTCAAAGACCATCTGTTGATGTTATAACCGGACTGATTAAAGCAAACATTCCTACAAGAATAGGGTTTCAAGTTTCAACTAAAATAGACTCAAGAACTATTTTAGATCAAGGTGGCGCTGAACAACTCCTTGGATACGGCGATATGTTGTACTTACCACCTGGTGTTGGAGTGCCGGTTCGAGTTCATGGTGCATTTGTTGGTGATGATGAGGTTCATAGAGTTGTTAATGATTGGAAGTCTCGTGCTGAACCAAATTATGTTGAAGAAATTATTTCATCTACTCAAGACACTGGTCCAATTCCTGGATGGTCTGGTACAGAGTCTGGATCATCTGAAGATGCAGATGAGCTTTATGATGAAGCTGTGAATTTTGTTATTGAATCTAGAAGAGCTTCAATATCAGCAGTCCAAAGAAAATTAAGGATAGGTTATAACAGAGCTGCAAGATTAATTGAAACCATGGAAGAGGCTGGTTTAGTTTCTGAAATGAGTTCTAACGGTTCAAGAGAAGTTCTTGTTCCAAAAAGAGATTGATTTGAAATTCATGAGTTTACTTTGCCTTTTTTTGGCTCATAGTATTTATGCATCCATTTCTAATGAATTAGATATTTTTTTTAGTGAAGATTTAAAGTTTATTCAAACAAGCCTAAATGAAAGCAAAAATTCTATTGATGAGTCTGAGGGAATATTTAAAAGAGTAAGCAATAATAATATTATTTTAGAAATAGTTTCACCTTTTAAAGAGAGATATTTTTTAACTGAAGAATACATTGAAATTCATGATCTTGAATTTGATCAAATAAAAAATATACCCAAAGAGGAATTTAAAAATAATTTATTCATCAACTATCTAATTAATGGTTTTGATGACAAGAGCTTGCAAAGCACGGATGAAAATTCATTTGTCATTATTGATGATGGAAAAAATAGCTATCAATTCAAATATATTAATAAAAATACGCTGCAGGTAAGATTTAAAGATAATATGGATGTAACTAATATAATTAAGTTTTATAAATAATAATGTTTGTTAATGCTTTAATAGTTGGACTTGGTGGGGCTATTGGATCTATTGTTAGGTTTTTAACCAATGAATTATTTGATAATTATCTTAATCAATCGTCTGCTTATGCCACTTTAACAGTAAATGTTATTGGGTGTTTTCTTATTGGCTTGATTTTAGGCTCAACTTTGCCTACTCGTGATGCATCATTTTATTTTTTTGTAATTGGGTTTTTAGGTTCGTATACAACAATGTCTGCGTTTTCTCATCAAATTATTTTGATGGCTAATTCAAATTTAATTGGAGCCATTTCGTATATAATGCTTACAGTTTTTTTAACCATTTTAGCTACATATATTGGAGTAAGTTTTACAAAATAATGATAGATACAAAACTGTTAAGAGAAGAATTTAGCACTATTAAAAACTCATTAATGAAAAGAGATTTTGATATTGATCAAAAAAAATTTGAGTCTATTGATGCACGCAGAAAATCTCTTCAAATAGAAGTAGAAAATCTTCAATCAGAGAGGAATAATATCTCTGCTGAATTTGGTCAAAAAAAGAAATCTGGAGAGAGCACAGACGAACTAAAAGCCAAAGTAGATCAAATTAACTTAAACCTGGGAAATAAAGAAGAAGACCTTAATAAAGTTCTGCAAGAGATAAATGCTTTCTTGATGGAAATACCCAATACTCCAGATGAATCAGTTCCGATAGGTAAAGATGAAACCGAAAATGTTGTCATAAAAAAATGTGGAGAAATTACAACTACAAACAACTTAGATCACCTAGAAATTACAAATGATATTGACACTGAGCTTGCAACAAAACTTGCTGGAGCAAGATTTTCTGTTTTACGAGGCGATATTGCAAAATTACAAAGAGCCTTGATCACATTTATGTTGGATAACGCTATTAAGAATGGGTATCAAGAATACTATGTTCCATTTATGGCAAATGTTGATTCTCTAACTGGAACAGGACAACTTCCAAAATTTGAAGACGATCTATTTAAAAGCTCAGATAAATTATTTTTAATACCGACAGCTGAGGTACCTTTAACAAACTTATTTCGTGATGAATTTTTAGATGAAAAAGATCTCCCAGTAAAAGTTACATCTCATACACCGTGTTTCAGATCTGAAGCTGGTAGCTATGGAAAAGATACTCGAGGTCTTATTAGGCAGCATCAATTTGAAAAAATAGAACTTGTTCAAATCACAAATCCTAATAATTCAATGCAATGTTTAGATAATCTTTTATCTAATGCTTGT
>CENG01011961.1_pt1 | contig 14967 bp, 15 predicted proteins | sample 530131 | NCBI WGS metagenome assembly CENG01 (sample SAMEA2591057, study PRJEB7988) | marine metagenome | biome: marine biome (ENVO:00000447); feature: surface water (ENVO:00002042) layer; material: saline water (ENVO:00002010), including plankton (ENVO:xxxxxxxx) | depth 5 m
TGGCTCTGGCTCTGGCTCTGGCTCTGGCTCTGGCTCTGGCTCTGGAGGCAATTCTTCTGACACATTTATATTGTCAATACTGCCTTTCAAAACCTGGACTTCTTCTTGACCCTGATTAATGGGCACATCTTCTGCCGCTTCTTGAACAATGGCTTCCAACCCCTCGTCAATTTTTGACGACGACTTAAATAACCTATCTTTCAATTTCTTAAAAAAAGACATTATGCCTCCCAAAGCGACTCTGGCCCAATTTTCTATCTATTAAATTAATAATACAGCTTAAAGTTTCATGGGTGATTTTTTTTGATATCTTCATTGACCAAAAAATTCCATATTTCGCTAAAAGAGGCTACCCTGCTTAGGCACTCTACCTTTAGCGTCGGATTTGTTGTTTTGCTTGGCAACCGGTTTTTTTGTAATAGCGGTTTTGTTGGAGATACAAACTCCAATTCTCCCATCTTTGAATTCTACTTCAAGCTCAACATTTTCAATGACCTCTGAAACAGAAGTCACGACTGATCCATCCGCTCTGATTACCGAGTAACCACGATTTAAAGTTTCTTTATAACCAAGTGTTTCTCTTAGCCGATCCAGGTTATTTAAATTTGCTAGTCTTTGCACTATGATATTGGATCCTAAGTTTAAAACACGTTGGGTTAACCGGTTTAAATTAAGTTCCTTTCTTTTAATCTCTCGATGCAAATCATTGGCTCGCAAATCACTCAGTTTTAGCTGAAGCTTGATAGATTTTGTTTCTAAATTTTTCTTGAAACCAGCCCTTAATGATTGAAAATAATTTGTCTTTTTTTCATACTGCGCCTTTACCACTTGCTTCAGAAACCGTGGCTGTAGACCTGCAAACACCCTCGCGCTCTGCAATTTGTTACGCTGAAGTAGACTTATGAGACCCCTGGGCAATCTTTCAGATGTAACATCCAATCTTTGACTTTGTAACGCACAAAGTTCTTCACTTCTCGGCATCAACCTTGAAATATCAACCAATCTCTGCTCAGAAATTAATAGCTTTTGCTTGAGTTGCTGCCATTGTCTATTTACGATCTTATCTAAAGCTTTGGATATCTCACTTAAAACCGGAACTGCAATTTCTGCGGCAGCGGTTGGTGTGGGCGCCCTTACATCGGAAACAAGGTCAATTAAAGTGGTGTCGGTCTCATGTCCTATTGCAGAAATCACAGGTATGTCCGATGCAGCAACAGCACGCAATACAATTTCTTCATTGAAGCCCCATAAATCTTCCAATGATCCACCTCCCCGAGCCACAATTAGTAGATCTGGTTTCTTAATTTCATCAAATTCTGTCAATCTGTTGAAGCCATCAATAGCCCTGGACACCTCCAGCGCACACCTATCGCCTTGAACAGAAACGGGCCAAACTAAAACCTCTCTCGGAAAACGGTCTTTCAGCCGATGCAGTATATCCCTTATCACCGCCCCGGATGAGGACGTTATGACGCCAATAACATCCGGCAAATAGGGTAAAGGCTTTTTCCTTGACACATCGAACATGCCTTCCTGCTTAAGCTTTTCTTTACGCTTTTCGAGCAAAGCCATCAATGCACCCTCACCCGCGGGCATGATCTGATCTACGATCAGTTGATATTTAGATTGAGCCCCGAAAGTGGTTAACTTTCCCGATGCAACAACTTCTAAACCCTCCTCTGGCATTGCTGGAAGATTTCGGACATTTCCCTTCCAAATAACTGCCGCTAAAACTGACCTTTCATCCTTAAGATCCAAATAGATATGACCAGATCGGGGATTTGAAACTCGACCAATTTCACCTCGAATTCGAACGTATTCAAACTCACTTTCAATAAGCCCCTTAACAACGCCCGAAATTTCACTCACGCTATATTCAGGTTGGTTATCGCCCACTAGATTATTCTCTATTACTTCAGACATTTACCGCCCTTGCTTTCTAATTAATGCAAGCATAAAACGCTGATAGATGGAGTCCAAGGGGTCTTGAAACATGAATATCCTTATACTTGGCAGTGGTGCTCGAGAACACTCTATAGCTTGGGCTGTCAAACAAAATCCAAAATGTAGTAGATTACTTGTGGCCCCTGGAAATGCCGGGATAGCAGATATTGCTGAAATTTCAAAGACCAACATTGAAAATTGCGACGAAGTAGTAGCTTTAGCAAGACGCGAGAAGATAGATTTTGTTATAATCGGCCCAGAAGCACCTCTGGCTGCCGGCGTTTCAGATGCACTTAAACATAATGGTTTCCTTGTCTTTGGCCCAACCCAAGCAGCCGCTAATTTAGAAGTTTCAAAGAGCTTTATGAAAGAAATATGCACGTCTGCGAATATACCAACTGCAAAATACGCAAAGTTCAATGAACTGGGATCTGCAAAAGAATATGTAGAAGAACAGGGTGCTCCAATAGTAATAAAAGCTGATGGTCTCGCTGCCGGGAAAGGCGTTACTGTCGCAATGGATTTGCCAACTGCTTATCAAGCATTAGAAGATATATTTAATTCTGGTAATCAGAATCTAGAACCGAAAGTTGTTATTGAAGAGTTTATGGAGGGTGAGGAGGTATCGTTTTTTGTACTTTGTAATGGGCAAAAACTACTACCGATTGGAACAGCTCAAGACCATAAGCGCGTAGGCAATGGTGATACGGGACCAAATACAGGTGGAATGGGTGCTTACTCACCAGCACCTGTTTTAACAGGAAAGATTGAAGACACCGTAATTGAGGAAATCATTAAACCAACTTTGCGTGAAATGGAGAGACGAGGCGAGCCATATCAAGGGGTGCTTTATGCAGGATTAATGATTAAAGATGAGAAGGCACGTTTGGTAGAGTATAACGCAAGATTTGGTGATCCAGAATGTCAACCTTTAATGATGAGATTAGGCGCGCAAGTCCTGGATTTACTTATAGCAACAAGCAACGGCGACTTAGATGAGTGCCAGATAAGTTGGGCCGACGATCATGCTCTTTGCGTAGTTATGGCATCTATTGGATATCCAGGCAAAATTAAAAAAGGATCTATTATAAAGGGTGTTAAAAACTTGTCTAGCTCCTCGTCCCAAATGTGCTTTCATGCAGGAACTACGAAAGAAGCCAATAATTTGGTAGCAAACAGTGGACGAGTTCTGAGCTTTACAGCAAGGGGGGGAACTTTGGCGGAAGCGCAATCAGTTGCTTATGAGATGGCCAAATCGATTGATTGGAAAGAAGGCTTCTATCGGACTGATATTGGGTGGAGAGCTTTATTGTAATGTCACCATTTAACACAGAATTATATTTGCTTTTCTGGCATTTGAACGACCAAACCATCCAATGCATCTGTGACTTTGAGCTGACAAGTTAACCTAGATCTTACCGGATCCGGCTCATAAGCAAAATCGAGCATGTCTTCTTCCATGGGTTCGCGCGCTGGTAGTTTTTCAACCCAATCACGGTGAACGTAAACATGACAGGTTGAGCATGCACACGCACCTCCACAGTCAGCATCAATACCAGGTATATTATTATCCCTAGCTCCCTCCATTACTGTAAGACCGGTAGAGACTTCTACTACATGTTCACTGCCGCCATGCTCAACATATGTAATCTTAGGCATTTGTCACTCTCTTCGCTTAAATAAATTTTTATAAGCGACTACTTAACCTTCAAAAAGGAAATTTGCGACCCCTGATTTTATATCTTGCGACAAAATAACAATGTTCTATATTTGTTCTATGTCTTACGAAGAGCTTTATAACTGGCCTAAACCCCCTAGTGCGTGTCCCGCAAATATGCTTAAAAAGGCAGCCCATTTGACTCCAATTTGTGTCGCAGGTTTGGTAATTTTACGCCAAAGACCAGGCACGGCAAAGGGAGTTATCTTCCTTACTTTAGAGGATGAAACAGGTTACGCAAATATAATAATTTGGCGCAAGGTATATGAAAAAAATAGACGTGCTATAATATCAGGAAGACTGTTACGAATTACTGGTAAACTCCAACATGAAGGAGACACAACCCACGTAGTAGCTGAAAAAATTGAAGATATTTCGGACCTTTTGGACAAATTAATTTTCTCTAAAAGCCAATAAAAGATTAAATTAGTTTAATCATCTATAGGTAACACTACAAACCTTGGCTGCCCATCTCGGCGAACTAGCAACAATACAGATTCTCGACCAGCTTTCTTCGCTTCGTCAATTCGAGTAAGAAAATCACCCAAAGTGGAAACTGCTTTTTGACCAGCATCGCTAATTATGTCGCCAGGCCTAATACCCTTGTCAAATGCAACACTCTCTTCTCCCACTTCCATCACTATTAGACCTGAGCTTTCAGATGGAAGATCCATCTCTTGCCTTTGAACATCCGTAATCTCTATTAAAGACATTCCCAATATGGTTTGCGGCTCTTCTTTCTTTGGTACTATTTCTTGCCGTTGGGCTAATGCGTCAGGATCAGGCCTCTGCCCTAGTGTGATCGATAAGGTCTGCTCGCTACCCTCTCTTACAATAATAGCATTAACTGTTTTGCCAACTGCTGTTTTACCCACAAGTCTTACAAGTTCTCCCGAACTTCCTACATCTTGCCCGTCGAAAGATATAATAATATCCATGCTTTTCAGTCCAGCATCCAAAGCAGGACCATCAAAAACGTCTAAAACTATTGCACCCGAGGTATCTGACAAGCCAAGAGCCTCTGCCATATCATCAGTAACATTTCCAATGTTAACACCTAACCAGCCTCGCCGAACTTCTCCAAATTCTCGCAGTTGATCTACTACTGGAGCGACCACATTGGATGACATTGAAAAACCTATGCCTATCGAACCCCCATTTGGCGACAAAATAGCTGTATTTACACCAACAACTTCACCGTCCATATTGAATAGAGGCCCTCCAGAGTTACCCCGGTTTATCGCTGCATCGGTTTGTATGTAATCATCATAGGCACCAGAAAGTTCTCTATTTCTGGCTGAGATTATTCCTACAGATACTGAGAAACCCTGGCCTAGTGGGTTTCCCACAGCCATTACCCAATCTCCTACCTTAGAAATATCGCTATTACCGAATTGCACGAAGGGTAGATCTACATCGTGCTCAACTTTAAGCAGCGCTATATCAATATTCTTATCTACACCGACAACCTTTGCCTCAAGCTCTATACCATCTCTAAATTCTATGCGTATCTCGTCAGCGTCTTCAATCACGTGGTTGTTCGTTATTACGTACCCGTCATTAGAAATAACAAACCCTGATCCCAAAGCTGAAGAGTTTCTTGGAGCTCCATTGCCCCCGTTACGATCCTGAAAATCACGGAAAAGATCTTCAAATGGACTACCCTCCGGCACTATCCCTTGTGGACCAACTGGAGCCGTAACCGTTGTAGATGTAGTGATGTTTACCACAGCAGGACTGACTTTCTCGACCAGTGGTGCGAGGCTTTCTGGGGCAGCTTTTATTATACTTGCAGTTAGTTGAATAATCAAAAAACAAGAAACCAAAAAAAGTATCCTAGCTTGGCTTCTTACTTCTACTGTTCTGCCGCGCACGAGAAATTGCGATTTATAAAGCATATTGTCGATCCGAAGTTTTTTTAAAGTTGAACTGAATGAGACGTATTTATGTTTTTATACAGATAGGGTGGCAATCATATTACGACAATAGCTCGGTATAAAAATTGAATAGCTTTTACAATCATTAGCTTAGAAATTTTACTACGCACAAAATCGATGTGCCTGCTAATGCCATTGAGGCCCCTAGCATTCTCCTCTGCTGAATTGACGTTTTAGCTACTATTTTTACAACGCTTTCTACTAAGGAGGGCGCAGCTAAATAAACTATACCCTCCAACAAAAAAAGCAATCCTACTCCCCAAAAAAGAGTCGTTATCATTGCAGACCAATATCTGACTTGAGGTAATCAAAAAATTCAGAATCAGGTGAAATCACCATGGTAGAGTTCTTTCCTTGAAGAGCATTTTTGTATGCTGTCAAAGACCGGTAAAATTCAAAAAACTCTGGATCTTCTCCAAATGCATTTGCAAAAATAGCATTACGTTCTGCATCCGCTTCACCACGAATAATTTCACCATCGCGACGAGCATCCGATACTATCTCAACTTCGGTTCTGTCAGCTAACGCTCTAACTCGTTGAGCAGCTTCGTTGCCTCTGGCTATTTCGTCAGCTGCTTCACGTTCTCTCTCTGCTCTCATCCGGGCAAAGGTAGCATCTAGGTTTGCTCTGGGAAGATCAGTCCGTTTAAGCCGCACGTCAATTACCTCAATACCAATGGCACGGCCCTTGACAATAGCTCCACTTAAAATGCGCTCCATCAATAAAGCGCGATCTGAACTTAAAATATCATTAGATGAGACTGAACCAAGGACTTCCCTTAACTCATTCCGTAAAATACCATCTAATCTACCTTCCGCAGCTAACTCTCCACCTGTACCAACTGCTTCTCTAAATTGATTAACATCTGATATACGGTATCGCGTAAATGCATCAACAACCAAACGGCGATCATCCAGAGGGGTAACTTCAAGAGGGTCTATTACACTACTGAGTATTCTGTCTTCATAGTACACCACATTTTGGATGAAAGGTACTTTGAAAGATAGCCCAGGCTCCTCGTTTATGGCAACTACCCTACCAAACTGTAAAACTAACGCTTTGTTTCTTTCGTCAACTATAAAAACTGATGAGAGAGCTAAAACTAGAATCACAACTAAAGCGGGGATTAAATATGAAATTCTACGCATTACTTATTCTCCCTGCGCAAATCGTTTAACGGCAAGTATGGAACAACGCCTTGGCCACCACCACTTTCGTCAATTATTACTTTCTCAACGTCAGAAAAAACCTGCTCCATTGTTTCTATATATAACCGTTTTCTAGTAACTTCGGGTGCTTTTTTGTATTCTCGAAGGACAGCAGTAAACCTGCTAGCCTCACCAGTCGCTCCATTTACTACCTGAGCCCTGTAACCTTCTGCCTGTTCTAAGGTTTGGGCTGCCTCACCCCGAGCCTGGGCAAGCACCCTGTTTGCGTACGCATCCGCCTGCTTTTCAAGTCGATCTCGCTCCTGCTCAGCAGCTTGAACCTCTCTAAACGCATCAATTACCTGCTCGGGAGGATCCGCTCTGTCGAAGTTAACACGCACTACGTTGATACCACTGTCATAACGATCCAGGGTAAGTTGTATAAGTTCTTGCAACCTTGAGGCGATAGAACCACGATCTCGGTTTAGGATCGGAGCTAGCTCGGATTGAGCTATAATTTCACGCATTGCAGACTCTGCTACCGCACGGATTGTAATCTGCGGATCCCTCAAATTGAAGAGATACTCGGCGGGATCCCGAATATTCCAAACAACTTCGAAGTCTATATCAACAATATTTTCGTCCCCAGTAAGCATAAGGCCTGCATCTGATCCACGACCACCAACACCAATTTGCTCGTTCTGTTCGCGAGTGACCGGCAAGACCTCTTTAGTTACTAATGGCCAAGGCGCAAAGTTCAAACCAGGATTTCCAATCGATGAAAATTTTCCTAGAAACAACTCTACCGATTTTTCTTCAGGTTTAACTGTATAAAAACTTGCAAATGCCCATAGACCCGCAATTAGTAAAAAAATTAGTACAAAGCTATTGCGGCCCATACCCCCGTCACCAGAATTACCCGAGCCACGGCCACCTCTTTTCGAACCTCCGCCCATGAGCACACGTAGTTGTTCTTGGCCCTTTTTAAGCATATCATCAATTTCTGGAGGAATTTGCCCCTGATTGCTATTTTTAGGAGGCCTTCCACCGTCATTGCCATTGCTGGGACGCTTCGGTCCTCCAGATCCACCGCCCCAAGGGCCGCCAGAATTACCCGCCATTAATTTTTCCTTTTTGTTAGCGTGTGCTTTTTAGTATAACTGGGAATTAATCTGTAAATTTCAACTACTCCGTATTGGTTTTTGCATAGTAACTATCTCTTCCGAAAGCGTTGGATGGACGGGCAAAGTGTTATCAAAGTCCTTTTTCGTTGCCCCTATACTTAGTGCAATTGCTGCCATTTGGATCATCTCACCCGCGCCAGGTGCGACGATATGCACCCCTAAAACCTTATCTGTTTTTTTACACACTACCAACTTGATGAAAGATTTATCCTCATTATCAGCAAACCCAGTCTTCATTGGTTTAAAATATGTTGTAAATATATCAACTGGGCCTCGTTCAACAGCTAATTCCTCACTTAAACCAACCGTGCCCATTTCTGGTTTTGTAAATATTGCTGTAGGAATACAATTATAATCTAAAAAAGTTGGATTTTTATGAAAAACAGTTTCAACAAAAGCCATAGCCTCTTTGATTGCAACAGGCGTAAGCTGTTTTCGGTTAGTGAGGTCACCAATTGCGTAAATAGAACCGATTGAAGACCTGGAGTATTTATCAACCAAAACCTCATCATTTATACCGAATTTCAAGCCAGTTGATCCAATTTGCAGTCCCTTTGAATTGGGAGTGCGGCCTGTGGCAAATAAAATCTGGTCAAAATATTGATCCCGCCCAAAACTATCAGTAACATGAAAACCGTTTTTTTCTTTCTCTATTTTTAGTACATTCACACCAAATTGTAGATCTATGCCATTTGATTTCATTTGGGTGGCAACAAGAGAAGTAGCTTCAATATCAAAACCTCGGAGGATAGTATTACCTCTGCAGAACTGAGTTACGCCAGAACCAAAGCCGTTGAATATTGAAGAAAATTCACATGCAATATAGCCACCACCAACAACTAAAAGCTTTTCAGGGAGGGCACTCAACGAAAAAACCTGATCCGATGTTATTACATTATCAATTCCAGGTATATCTGGTAAGTCCGGTTTGCCTCCAGTAGCGAGCAGGATATACTCCGACGTAATTTGTGTCCCACTCTCCAACTCAATAGTATGAGCATCGACAACTTTCGCACGCTGATCAAACGTTTGAACGCCTGAATTCTTTAAAAGATTACGATATATTCCTTCCAATCTAGATACTTCAGCGTTCAGTTTTTTTGAGAAAAGATCCCAGTCGATTCTGTTCGCTTTTGGCAGCTCCCATCCATACGCTACAGCTTCCCTGAATGCAGAGGGAAAATCAGAAGAAAACACCATGAGCTTTTTAGGCACGCATCCTCGAATGACACACGTACCGCCATATCTATCCATTTCAGCCAGCCCAACGCGTTTGTCACGCAATGCGGCAGTTACTCGGGCAGCTCTAACCCCGCCTGAACCGCCACCTATAACAAACAAATCAAAATCATAGCCCATTAAATTTACTCAACCATTTTTTTGTAATGGCTTTTAAGAATCTCAACCATCACTGTCTTTCAATTCTACAGTGACCTGCTCATTTTCATCAGCCAAGACAGCACATTTACAAATATTAACGAACAAGCCATTTTCTACTACGCCTGGAATTAAATTTAAATCAGTTGAGAGATTATCTTCATCAGAAATAGAATTTAGGTGAAGGTCTAATATTAAATTACCTTCATCTGTAATAAATCTTTCGCCCTCCAACGATCGAAACACTGCTCGTGGGTCCTTATATCCGATCTCCACTAGATATCGAATAACCTGAATTTTAGTAGACTCACAGCCGTATTGTATCACTTCCAAGGGTAGTGGAAATGAACCCAATTCAGAGACTTTTTTCGATGTATCGGCAATGACAATCATTTGATCGGAAGCCATAGCGACTATTTTTTCCCTCAAATGAGCTCCTCCTCCACCCTTAATTAAATTGAAACTTGGACTGATTTCATCTGCACCATCGATGGTCACATCTAACCAACCAGCCTGATCCAACGTAATAAGTGGAATGCCCTCTCTCTCGGCAAGCTCTGCTGTTTTTTTTGAGGTAGGCACACCCTTGATCTTTAAATCCCGCTCACGTACTTTTTGACCTAAATGCTTTATAAGCCAGTAAGCAGTGCTGCCGGTACCCAAACCAACTTTCATTCCAGACTCGACAAATTCAGTAGCTTTCTCTGCGCACAAGTATTTTGCTCGCTCGTTTGGTGACAAATCAGTAAGCATTATCTTCCTCTGGCTTATTTCACAAAAAATTAAAGCAAAAATGGTTGACTGCGTTTACTCTATATTGACATTTCTTCGTCATTAACAGTCGTTTCTATTAGTAATTTGAGTTATCTAATACCCTAGAGTGCAAAGGGTAATTATTGTTAAAGCTTTTAGTAGAAATTTCGTTATACGAAGTTGGACACGAGAAAAAATATAACTTTTCTCTAAACTATTAGAAATATGGGAACTTTCTGATGTTTGTTTCAGTATTTGATATGTTTAAAATTGGGATTGGCCCATCCTCTTCTCATACCATGGGTCCAATGGTGGCGGCAAATAATTTTCTCGAATTAATGCGATCTTCACCGTTTAACTTTGCGGGCGTACGTTGTCGTTTACATGGCTCACTAGCATTTACCGGCGCAGGCCATGCGACTGATAGAGCTATCACACTAGGCCTCGAGGGGTTTACGCCAGAGAATTATGATGAAGTAAAAGCAAGTAAGGCACTTTCCAGAATCCAATCAACACATTTTTTAGAACCTGATGGACTTGGCAAGTTAAAATTTAATACATCAGAAGATTTAATTTTTGATTATGGACCAAGACTAGACGAACATTCAAATGGATTGATTTTACACGCCATAGACCACCAGGGAGATGTAATACTGGAAGAAATATACTTTTCTATCGGTGGAGGGTTCATACTAACAAAGTCCGAATTCTCAAAGCAGTCCCAAAATGAAATTGAAACCGAAGTGCCTTATCCTTTTAAAACCGCAGCTGAAATGCTTCAAATGGCAAGGAGTTCTGGCAAATCCATAGCTGAAATGAAAAGGGATAATGAAAAAGCCATACATTCTAACGCAGTTATAAAAGACGGGCTATCCCGAATTTGGAAGACTATGGATATGTGCATAAAGCGAGGTCTCGAAAATGATGGACAGCTCCCAGGAGGGTTGAATGTAAAAAGACGGGCTAAGGGTATTTATGATGCTTTAATTTCAGAAAAGGGCAAAAATTTGACTCCCCCGCATACTACTAACGATTGGATGAGTGTTTATGCCATGGCGGTAAACGAAGAGAATGCAGCTGGCGGGCAAGTAGTAACTGCCCCGACCAATGGTGCAGCAGGTGTTGTGCCATCGGTGCTCCGATATTATTTAGACCACGTTCCAACGAGTTCACAGTCAAAGATTGAAGATTTTCTATTAACAGCGGCCGCTATTGGCGGGTTGGTCAAATTCAACGCGTCCATTAGTGGAGCCGAAGCTGGGTGTCAAGCAGAGGTAGGCTCAGCCAGTGCAATGGCTGCGGCAGGATTTTGTGCGGTGAATGGGGGAACGCCAGAACAGATTGAGAATGCAGCTGAAATTGCTCTCGAACATCATTTGGGAATGACCTGTGATCCTGTCAAAGGACTTGTCCAAGTGCCCTGCATTGAACGCAATGGGCTGGGCGCAATTAAAGCAATTTCTGCAGCTAGTCTGGCTCTCAGAGGTGATGGCACTCATGTTATTCCTTTGGATGTTTGCATAGAAACAATGCGCCAAACTGGTGAAGACATGAGTGAAAGATACAAAGAGACATCAATGGGGGGATTGGCCGTCAACATACCTAATTGCTAATACACAGTTGGAATATTTAATTATTACTGGGCATACGAAGTCATTTCTGTTTAGAAGACCAAGCTTTTGAGGCTAGTAACGCCAGCGAAGCAGGGATTAAAAAATCCCGCGGGATTATCGTCAGTACTAACGGCTCGCTTGGAAAGAGCTCAATTTTATCCTCAGTGGTACAGTTCGAAGTACCAATTGTATTTAGTGGCGATAAAACAATATCTTCTGTTTTCCATTTTAAACCTTTGGAGACAACAGTACATTTTGCCATCGGATAAAGGGATACGCGGCAATCATTTTTAAGAGTTACTGAAAATTCTGGGGGAGTTAAAAAAACTATGTCATGACTACCAATTAGAAGAATTTTTTTATTGTAATGTTTTACCAGTGCTGTCTGAACTGCCATCTGGTGGTCGAGCCTATCCCCAAGAAAACCAACTCCCAGAATTAAGGGCGCATTAATTCTTTTTAAGGATTTTTCAAAATCAGTATCGTCTTGACTGCTTACGAAATGGATGCTGTCCTCGTCTATTTGAGCCTTTGATGTCTCCTCTATACTGTCCAAATCACCAATCACTGCTTTAGGTTTTACACCATATTGAAGACAGATGTTCGCACCACCATCTGCCGCAACAACATTAGATGCAAACTGGGTAGTTGCTTTAAAATTTTCAGGAGAAACGTAAGCACTCCCTACAAGGGTTATGGGATCTTTAAATGTTAAGGCCTGCCTGCTCATAAAATCATAAAAACCTAGCTTGGAGTTTTTTATCACTCATTTTCTGACCTAACAATCTATTTGGTAAACAAGTCCACTACTCTTTATGATCAGGGTCGGCCTGACCTATTCCCTTGAATATAAATTTAAACGGAAATGCCCAAATAATGCCGAGACCTAAATAAATTACTAACTCGACGAAAATTGATGGTCGCTCAAATAACGATACTAAGTTTACGGCCAAAATTATATACATTGGTAATCCGACTAGCAGCAGTAAAAGTGAGATGCGCCTTCTGTTTTTATAGCTAATACTCATTAATCTTCAAAAGGGTCCCTTACTAATATTGTATCTTCTCTCTCTGGTGATGTGGAAAGTAGCGCGACAGGACATTCAATCAACTCCTCTATCCTTCTCACATATTTTATTGCGCCAGCCGGCAATTCAGCCCAACTCCTTGCGCCCTCCGTGGTTTCGCTCCAACCATCCATTTCTTCAAAGATTGGCTGGCAGCGCGCTTGTTGGTCCGCCGCGGTCGGTAAATAATCGATTAATATGCCATCTAGACTGTAACCAACACAGATCTTAATTTTTTCAAACCCGTCCAGGACATCTAATTTTGTAAGCGATATTCCGTCTACCCCGGAAGTAGCACAAGTTTGACGAACCAGAACTGAGTCGAACCAACCGCACCGTCTTCTCCGTCCCGTAGTTGTTCCAAACTCGTGCCCGCGCTCTCCAAGCATATTACCGCAATCATCGTTTAACTCCGTGGGAAAAGGCCCTTCTCCAACCCGAGTAGTGTAAGCCTTTACTATTCCTAACACAAAGTCTATTCCTCCTGGCCCAAGCCCTGAGCCAGTGGCAGCCTGACCAGCAATAACATTAGACGAGGTTACGAATGGATAGGTTCCAAAATCCACATCTAGCAATGCCCCTTGCGCACCTTCAAATAGAATACGTTGTCCCGACTTTCGTTTATCGTTTAGAATTTTCCATACTGGTGCGGCAAATTTGAGTATATGAGGCGCCACATCGAGAAGTTTTTTAAAAAGAGTTGCTTTTTCAATTGGCTCTAAACCCATTCCGTTTCGCAGAGTGTTGTGATGCTGAAGGAGCCTATCAATTCGATTAGACAAGGTGGTCTCATCCGCAAGGTCCGAAACCCTTACCGCTCTTCGTCCTACTTTGTCCTCGTAAGCAGGCCCTATACCTCGTCCAGTAGTACCAATTTTTGCAATGCCACTTTGGGCCTCCCTTGCCCGGTCTAATTCACCATGAACAGGCAAAATTAACGGGGTATTCTCCGCGATTTTTAACGTATCCGCATCAATAGTTACACCTTGACCTATTAATGTTTCTATTTCACTTAGTAAGTGCCAGGGATCAAGCACTACACCATTACCTATAATTGATAACTTACCACCACGAACCACACCAGATGGAAGCGCGTGCAATTTGTATATTTTTTCATCAATTACTAGAGTATGCCCAGCATTATGCCCACCTTGAAACCTTACGACTACATCGGCCCTTTCACTTAACCAGTCAACAATCTTACCTTTCCCCTCGTCACCCCATTGCGCGCCCACTACAACAACATTTGCCATCGGATAACCTTTCTAGTAAAAATTTGACCGGCTTGGTATAACGCCTGATTGAAGGCTGTAAAGCTGTAATACAAAAATAAAATTATTTTTTTAATTTTATTAAAGAGCGACATGACCATATCAGATAATATCAAAACTATTATAATTGGCTCTTGCGGTATACTTTAAATTTACATATTTACCTCGAAGATCACCATGAGGTTGTGGATTTATGGAAAATATTGTTTTGACAGTTCATCTTCTATTGGCTCTAGCTTTAGTCGGTGTTGTACTTATTCAAAGATCCGAAGGTGGTGGGCTAGGTATGGGATCCGGCAGCGGAGACAGTGTCATGAGCGGGAGAGCAGCTGCGAGTGCTCTAACAAAATTAACCTGGATATTTGCTGTAGCATTTATAATAACATCAATTTCATTAACAGTAATTGCCGCGAACAAATCATCAGAAACCTCAGTGATGGATAGACTAGGTGTGTCGTCTAATAACGATAAAGAGACTGATCCCTCTTTAGATGATATAGATTCATTGTTACCACCCACAGAGGGCTCTGCAGAAGGCTTAGTACCTAGCGCAGATTAACAACGCCTTGTTATTATATACTAGATATTACCAATATGTAGATTGGTACGCCTTGCATATATAATGCGAATCCTGTTATACTTTACTCCCGTGATAGCTTTAGTTTTTCAAAGCTAATGCAGTAGTATAACTGCTATTTTGATTGGCTAGATACCATGGGAGAACCTCGTTTATGGCTAGATTTATATTTATCACAGGCGGAGTGGTTTCTTCTCTTGGGAAGGGTTTAGCGTCAGCATCGCTGGGCGCACTATTGCAAGCTCGCGGGTATAGTGTGAGGTTAAGAAAACTAGATCCTTATTTAAATGTCGATCCAGGAACAATGAGTCCATTTGAACATGGTGAGGTGTTTGTAACAGATGATGGGGCTGAGACAGATCTAGACCTAGGTCATTA
>CENG01068135.1_pt1 | contig 14923 bp, 10 predicted proteins | sample 530131 | NCBI WGS metagenome assembly CENG01 (sample SAMEA2591057, study PRJEB7988) | marine metagenome | biome: marine biome (ENVO:00000447); feature: surface water (ENVO:00002042) layer; material: saline water (ENVO:00002010), including plankton (ENVO:xxxxxxxx) | depth 5 m
CTAAACCACCAGCGCCACCACCACCACCAGAACCTACCATTGAACCAGTTACACCTAAACCACCAGCTCCACCACCACCTATTACTAATAAATCAACTAACTTTGCAGTTGAAGGTGCAGTATATGTAAATGGTGATACTTCATTATTAGAAGTTCCACCACCATCTGTTGACTCATTATCATTAAAAGTACCGTCATTGTGCCAAAATGCTTGTATATCTGTTGTTGCTGGAACTGGACCCACACCACCATTTGAATAAAAGTTTGAATAAGTAGGTAAAAATGACTCTTGATTATCAAATTGTTGATTTGAACTTTCTGTCGTATCTACACCACTTTCATCTTTAAATTCATCAACAACTCCATCAACTAAATTAAAAACAGTTAAACCATCTCTAACTGCCATTTGAAATCCAATCAATCCTATATTGAATGCATTGTCATTTATTAATGCAGTATCAACTCCAGTTATCTGACTATCTGGTATGCTAGTTGTAGGACTAAAGTCTGCGTTGACTACAGAACTATCTTTAATATTTGAAGATTTTATTTTTGTTATACTCATTTATTTACGCCCATTGCAGTGATACACCATGGATTTTATTTGTATCAGTTAATGATGAACCTACTATTTTCCATCTAAGTTGTACTTGAGGACTAGCAGTTCCTGTAAGTGGTGTACTACCAGTATATATCTTCGTACCAGATGAACCACTAACATAACCTGTATCAGTTAAAGTTACAGCATCAAATGTTGTGTTATCTCTAGTGACAGATGTAGTAATGTCGGTATTTAAATCGTCAGTTAGTTCAGCAAATAAAACTATTCTAGCTGTAGTTGGAGTTGAGTTTGCAGTAAAAGTATCAGATATTAAAGTTAAAGATGTACTTGCTACTGCACCTTGTAATTCTTTAACAATAACAATACCTGGACCACCATCACCACCAACAGCACCACCTGCAGGAACTGGAGAAGGAGTTGTACTATCACCACCACCGCCGCCGCCACCAGTATTAAGTTGTCCTGGTAAACCTGGAAACCAATTTGCGTTACCATATGGAGTTAAATTTACTGCACCTCCACCAAAAGGTTCTGATGGGCTTGGTTTTGGTGTTCCATTTGTTCCAACACCATCACCCCCACCAGCGTATCCTACTGAAGTACTACCATCTGCAATATTATATGATAATCCTATACCACCTGCACCACCTTGGTCACCAGGTGGTGAAGTATCTCCACCTTCAGCTCCTGCACCTCCACCCCCACCAGATGCACCCTCACCTCTATTGTTATCAACATTAGCTGGTTGTACTAATCCTCCGTGATTACCAAAAGCACCAGGTGAATTAACTGGTAATACTGAAGGAGTTAAAGGAATAGGATGATTTGTAAGTTGAGTGTGGTCATTAAAAGGTGAGTGCTGTACTGTTGTTCTAAAATAAGGGCTACCACTACTGCCTGCACCACCACCACTTCCGCCTTCTCCATAAGCACCAACAAGATTAGTACCATATGATGGGTGAATTGATTGTGATAAATAACCACCACCTGCTCCTCCACCTTCGCCAATTAAAGGACCAAAAGACGAGTCACTTCCCTTTTCACCTGGAGAGTATAATGAACGAACAGGAGCTGGTAGAGAGGGATTAGTATATCCACCAACTTCACCTGTACCACCAGTACTAGGATTAAGTGGAACTGCAGCTTCGTATGGTGCTGGACCTCCACCCTTTCCACCAGTGCCAACAGTTATTGCAACTGTACCACCAGGTGTTACTGGATAATTAGGATAATAAATTAAACCACCAGCACCTCCGCCACCACCTTGAGTATCGTTGTAACCACCAGCACCACCACCGCCACCGCCACCAACAATTAGAACATTAACAGAGGTAACTCCTGGTTCTACAGTATATGTTGATGGACCTGTTGAGGTAAAAGAAAATATATCTTGAGTTGGTGGTGAAGTTCCAATATTTTCATTTTTATAAAAATCTGAAGAGTTATCATATGTTGCATTATTATTCTCTGCAGTATCAATTCCTGTTTCATCATTAAACTCATCAACTACACCATCAACTAAATTAAAAACAGTTAAACCTTCATTGACTGCCATCTTGAAACCAAGAACACCTATATTAAAATTATTTGTGTCTATTTGTGCAATATTTCCACCAGAAATTTTATCTGAAGTTATTGCTGCAGTTGGACTAATATCTACAGCTGCTATCGTGTTATCAGCAATGTCTGAAGTTTTGATTCTTGTTCGTGACATACATTTATCTCTGATACCTTGCTGTTACTACATCACCGTCAGAGAGTGCTGATGCAAAAGTTACAGTTGTTCCAGAGATAGTGTAAGCAGATGAAGGTATTTGCATGACACCATTGATGTGAATGAATACATCATTTGCTAAAACCTCGTGAGTTAAAGTCATTGTTGTTGTTGAACTACCACTTATTGTAACAGTATCTAAAACATAACCTGTACCTCTTCGTGTAGATGTTTTAATACCTAAATCTCTTACTTCTATTTCAGCTGAAGAAGCAGGTGCAGAAGTAAATGTAATTGTCGTTCCAGAAACTCCGTAGTTAGCACCAGGTTTCTGTACGATACCATCAATCGTAACTAAAAGTGAATTACCAGAAGATGCTGCTTCTGATAAAGTGAATGCTGTTGTTGAACCATCACCAGTGAATTCATTTAATGTAAAAGTTTTTAAAGTATCCACTAACATACTTGCGGTAATTGAATTAGCAGCAATACCTGTTTTTTCTGTACCTGGACCTAAACCTTTGTGAATAATATATATTTCATCACTTGAAGCTAATGCTTCTGAAAACTCTAGTATTTTTGGAATACCACTTGCATCATCTTTGATAAAGTAAGCAACATCAGGTTCTTGTCTAATATTGTTAACGAAAACTTCTACATTTGATGCATTTAATCCTGGTACTTCTCTAGACAATACTAAAGAATTAGCAATACTATTATTTGTACCAGTATCAGACCCTACGAAATCTTCTTTTGCAAATGTGTTTGCAGGAACATTAAGAAAAGGTCTGCCAATATATGAGTCAGACATTTTGTTTCCTAAGTTACATCTTCAAGTATTGATGCTATTGCATCTACTGTGCCAGCTGATGCGTAACATATTATTTTATCATCATTATTTAATACAACTTTTTGTCCAGAAATAACTTTTAAAGTTGAAGAAACTGGAATAGGTGCATCTTTAATAATATGATATGCTTTGTAAATAACAATAGTTCCTGCAGCAGTTCCGTCTGCTGCACTTGAATTTTGTGCATATGTAAATGTGTTAGCACCAGTTACTGTTACTTTGTAAATTCCATTAACATAATTTGTTGTAGAACCAGTTACATTCACATATTGTCCTGTTGTTAATCCGTGACCTGTACAAGTAACTGTTGCAGTGTCAGAAGAAGACACCACACTAGTTATAGTACCAATAGTTGCACTTGTATCTTGAACATATGCAGTATATGACACAACTTGGTTTCCAGTATTAGATGCGTCTAATTCAATAAGAACAGAATTAACACCAGAACCATTGTTTGCAGTATAAACAGCTTGTGGGCCTGTTGCAGAATCTGTTGCATCTGATTGATAATATTCACCAGCAGAAGTAACACTTACGAATGAATTTTTAAAATTATTAGCCATATTTGTTTCTCTCTAGTATTTATCCTAATGCAACAGCCATTGCAATAGAAAATCCTGTTGTTGTTGCAGCTGTTGTTTGTGTAGTTCCATCAGCATAAGTTATTCCACTACTACTAAATGTCAATCCAGCAAAAGTAGAAGTACCAGCGAATGTATTATTACCAGTAAAAGCAATATTGGCAGTTCTGTCAAATGCATTTGTATTTAATACAACGATAGCTTCTACAATGTCAGTTGATGAAGCAATCAAACCTGTTGCAGCTTTCAAATCTGCAATATCACCAACATCTTCTGCAGTAGAATTATAGGTTGTTCTAAAGAGTTCAAAAGTATCACTTGCTGCTATGCTTCTATCTGCCATTTTCTCTCTCTAGTAATTGTTTCATCATTGATTTCATTTCATGCATTTCTGATTTAATAGTATTTATCTCTCTGACTGCACCTCTTAACTCATCTCTTTGTCTTTGAGCTTCGTGTCTGATTTTTTTACTTCTTTCATACGCATCAAAATCTGTACTAATAATAGCCTTTGAATAAGTTTCTCTTACTAAATGGTCTTTATCTTTTACTTTTATTTCTGACATAAAATTAACCTGTTGCAACTACTCTTAATCTTTTAATAATTGGTGGATTAGTAGTATCTGTACCTCTCATTCTAATTTTTATTTGAAATGCTGTAAAGTCTGATAAATCTTTTGCACTATATTCGTGTTCTATAAAATCATCTCTTGTGGTTGAAGAGTTTGTAGTTACATCTGTTGAACCATCACCATTGAAATATGTGTAACCAATATCATTAAAGTCAGATGAATCATCTGTTCTTAATATTTTAAACATTAAATCAATATTTGCACTTGAGTGTCTAACAGCATCAAGTTTAACATTTAATTGATTTGCAGGTGTCTTCAACTGTACTTGTCTTGTTAGATAAATTGCTTCTAAACTATCACCTTCTGGTTCAGTTGCTTCAACAAAACTTGCAGCTGGATATACATCACTTGAGCTGGTAATATTATCCATTCTATGAGTAACGGTTGCTATAGATGTTTTATCTAAATCTATAACTGGTGATAAGTTTTCGTGTTCTGAAGACATAGTAATAGTTAAGAAAAATGATTTAGATGAATTTAATTCATTTAATTCATTAGGCTCTGAACATACCATTCTTGGCACATCAAAATAATAGTTTCTACCTAATGCAACTGGTTTAGTTTTTGATGTAGGTGTCAAGTTAAATGAAGTTTGAGTACCTGAAGGAGACCTTGCAGTTGTAGTTCTTATGTTTGTAGTAATTCTAGTTCCTGGATATTCTACATTGGAAACAAATGGTTTCATAAGATCCATCATTGCATTCTCTGTAGCTACAACTGATTTACCACCAAACTTTTCACTAGCAGTAGAGGCTGTACCAGTAGTTGCAGTAACACCAGTTGATGCTGGTGTGTTAGCGGTAGTAATAGTATATGAATCAATATTAATATTACCAATAGATGTGTGTGTTTTATTAATTTGGTCTAATGGTATTCCTTGTATTTGATACAACTCAACTGCTGCACCTGCAGCGTGTGATGCGGCACCACTAGCTGGTCTTGTAATACCAGAGATAGTTGTTCCAGATATAGTACCTGTTACAATTTCTGCGTCTTGTGTTCTACCAAATTCATCTCTAGGTCTACTTATTTTAATTCTAACAGAACCACTACTTGGAAAACCAGTAGAGGATGTTAATACTATACTTGTTGCTGATTCTGATATTGCTGCAGATAATGTTGAAGATACTCCAGAAGATACACCACTAATTTTTACATTATTTGTACTTTGATACATTTGATGATTTCTGTGATTAACCTTTATTACTTGTGAACTAGCAAGTGATTCTAATGGATTTTCTTTTAATGTTTGTGTTTCAACAGGTTCATTAACCAATACTAAATTAGAAGTTTTAGAAGTGTCAAATTTTGCTCTGTAAAGTCTGAATTTAAAATCTTCATCTTGATATGCAGTCCAAGTTCTATTATTTTGTGATTTAAACATTGCACCAATATATGGTTGGTCATTTACAATCGTACCTGATTCAATATCGGCATTACCTAATTTAGAAATGAACATTTTATATTCTCTAGAATCTGATTTAACAACTAGAGCATATTCTTTATGGTCTGAAACATATACTGGTCCAGGAAAATGGAATGTTGTTGCAACTGAAGCATCTTCTGATACATTTACATCTTCTGGTTCTAAAGTTTTAGAGGCTAATGGTAACATTTTTTCTGTAGGATATCCATCAACCATTTCTCTTATCATTACTGTGATTGGTACACCATCTGGGTCTACTTGAGAAAAGAATAAATCAGCTTTTGTAATAAATTCACCACCAACACTATCAACTAAGAAAGATTGAGCTAATGGGTCCCAAGGTTGAATTAGTGTTCTACCTCTTCTAGAAAACTGTCTGGCTTCAAAAACTTCTTCTTGCCACACTTCACCATTTCTTGTTCTTGTTACTGTTTCTTCAACTGTATTTAAAAATCCTCGTGCTTCGTATATTGCTTGTGCGTATGTTTCAACACCTTCATTATTTACATCATCTGCTTCATTTATTCTAGAAGAAGTTAATCTAAATAATCTTTCACCTGTTTTAAATGCAGGGTTACCTGGGGCAGTAGGGTCAGGTATTTGAAATACACCACTAATTTTACCAGTTGGTCCTGTTATGAAAACACTACCATCTTCACCAGGTGGTAATAGTTTTCGTACTTTTCCACTTTCTGGTTCTTGAGTTCTAGGTCCTGTAAATATATTCATTGTGAATTGTAATACAGAATCTCTCATATCTTCTTGTCTACCAATATTACCAGGAGTAACTGCACCTTCTTGAGGTTCAGTAGCATTAGGGTCAAATATTGCTTCACTAGGATTAATTAAGTTTTGGAATTGAACAACAGAACCAAATTGTCGTAAGTCTATAGATGTGGTTCCATCAGTATCAAAAAGTTGAACACCAAATAATCTGTGACCTGCACAAGTGTGTATTGGGTCTATTTTTCTAGATATTTGTATTCTGAAAAATTTCTCACCAAAGAAATTAGGTGTTAATGGTCCCTCTACAGAACCAGCAAATTCGTATTCATAAATTGCTGTGCTTCCTGCAGCAATTTCAATCGTTTGGTGATTTGAAAATTGTCCTGCATAACTAAAACCGTTTTCTGTATCAGAACTTAATATTTCTGCAATATAATCATTTGCTTGGTCTGTATTATCATAACCAAATCTTATTTTACCAATACTTGTCCAATTTGGAGTTGCAGGTAATGTTATCTCTGTTAATGAACCACCTGGTGTACCAGCATCTGGAGTACAGAAATTACCAACATAACTTCTATCAAAGAAAGGATAAACTCTTGTCTTTGATTTCATTTTAGAAGCTCTAAATGTAACATTTCTAGAACGAATAAATGGTACTACATCTCTACTAATAATTTCTGAACCAACCACTCTATGATTGAATACATCTGTTACTAATGTCCTAGTTCCAGACCTTACTTGGTCTACTAATACTTGTTCCCAAAGTCCACCTCTACCTGGGCCACTAGTTGTTGTACCAGATACTATTTCTGAAAGTGTTTGCCAAGAGTTCCACATTGTACCTAAAATATCTTCACCACCTGCAGCTTGTAAAATCTGATCATAGTTACCTTCTTCATTTAAAAGAATAGATGGTATCTTATTTACTTCAAACCATTCATCACCCGATGGGTCAAGTTCTAAGACTCCTGTGTAGGAATAAAAGTAAGCAGACTGTACACTCTCATCTTGAGTTGCAAATTTGTTCTCTACAGACACTTCACTTTCATATGGTAGTGTGTAAATATCGTGAGTCTTTTGATATCCATCTGCAGTTCTAGCAGCTGTAGTAGTGTTCTGCTCTGTTAGCGAAACATTCTTCATATTAAATTTTGGTCTAAGTGTTTTATTTTCGTAATCAATAGAGCAACTATAATCTTGGTGAGTAACATCACCAGTTTTATGACCTGTAAAGTTATCTACTACAAAACCCGATTTAAATCTATTCAAACCATTTGCATCAAGAACTTGAAAATTCTCTGTTTCAGCTTCTAATAAATTAAGTGTCGTATAATCTTCTAATCTCTGAATTCTATTTTCTAATCTACCGATATCTCTCATTGTATATCTTTGATTCTTTTCTAAGAACATTTTTACATCTTGTTCAGAGTCTTTCACATAAGGTTGTAATTCTATATCTGCAATTTTCATTGCCTCTGATTCTGATAATGTTTTAGGAAACTCTGCTAGTTCTAATTCTGTTGCTAGACCTTGTTTCAAAACAAACTCTTTATCTTTTGTTAAGAACAAGCTATCTTTTCTACCTACATAAAAATCTAAATCATATTGAAAATTAGAATTGTCTTCAGGTATGTTTGTTACAACTGCACCACCAGCTGTAAAATTTCTGTAATTAAAACTAAAAGAAAAACTAGTTACTTTATCTACATCTAAACTCTGAACTGCAGTTGTAAATGTAGTGCTTATATCTCTAGTTTCACCTAGAGTAGGTCTAAAATCAATAGCATCGTGTAATAAGAAACGACCTCTAGGTTGTCTTTGTTCTGTATCTATTCTTGTGGCAGTATATGTTGGTATTGATTCATAATCAATAGTTGAATATGAGTCAACAGTAAAGAAAGGCCCAGATGAATGAGAAAAGAAATCACCAACTATTAATAATTTACCAACAGGTGCATCTCTATGTGCTTTTCTTACAATTCTTGATACATCATAAAATGAATCTCTCATACCGTCATCTAAAACATATTCACTAGTCACAACATTATCACCAGCAGTAATAGTTGTTGCTACACCAGTTGCACCACTTGTTTGTCCTGTAAATGTTTCACCAGCACTAAAATCTGTTGTGGACAATAACACATAAAAGAAATTAGAAGGGCCCGTGGTTACAAGTTCACCAAGTGCACCAGAACTAGCACCTTTAATTTTTTCACCTTTAGTAAATGTGCCTGAAGAAACATTACCAGTAATTTTTGGAACTAATGGGTCAGTAGAAGCATCTATTGATTCATAAATTGCTCTGATTCTAAAATAGTCTGGTCTACCTAATGAAATTTCGTGATGATGAGCTGATGAACCATAAGCTGCACCACCGGCAACACCATCATTATCTACAAGAACTAAATTACAAGGATTGTGTGTTTTATTTTTTTGTTGTTGAGTTACAGCAGTTAAAGTTGCTGTAATTTTAACATCAATATCATCAGTATCAAAAACTGCAGCATCTGTAAATGTTAATGTTTTATTACCGCCAGATAATACACCACCTAAGTCTTCAACATCAAGTACATCTCCAGCATTAACAGCAGAAGAGGTACCTTTAGCCATAACACTTACTGTATATTTTGTATTAGCTACAGCATTAAATGTTTCATTTGTACCACAAGTTATTGATATAGCATTACTGTTTGAGCGTGTTTGAAATTGTTTTATAAATGTATATGAAGTTTGTGATTCACCATTGTTATCTTCAGTTAACATTGCTTTAGCATATTTTTTAACTGTTTTTCTAATTAAAATATTTTTATTGGTATCATTAATCTTTGTTCTTGTTCTAACTGCAGGAACTAAAGTAACAGGATTTGAAATTAAAATAATTGAACCGCCAGCAGATGGAGTAGAAACTCCAGAATTTACAGGATATGTGGCTGTATCATTACCAGTTCTTGTTATCGTTGCTCTACCATTGAAACCATTTTCTGCGTGTCCTTGAAATACGACAGTTCTTGTTGAACTACCGCCACCACTAATAACTGTACCTGAAGATGCAGTAAAGGCTGCTGTTGAGGTAAATGTTGCTGTAGAACTAGCCCTTGATGTGTTAGTTGTTAACGCTACAGAACCACCTTCAACACAATAATATTTTGCTGTAGTATTATCAGTTACACTCTCAATAACAATTTTCTCAACTGCATTACCACTTCCAGTTGGAACTTCTATAACATCACCAGCTTTTAATTCAGTATTAAATAAAGTATTTGTTCCACTAAGAACATCTGTTCCTCTTTCTAAAGAAATAGTACCTGTAAGTGTAAATCTTGCTTCTTGAACACAATCTGCAGTAAAATCTAAAATACTACCTGCAGTATCATCCATATACATTTGTTTAACACTACTAACATCAAAAGTTTTAACTGCACTAATTGTTAAGTCTGTACCTGAACCAGCAGACGCATTATCATCAACTAACTCGTCAGTAGCCCCGCAAGAAGTTGATTTGATTTTTTCACCACTTGTAAATATACCACTAACATTTGTTAAATAAATATATTGACTACCTACATTATGAACAAATCCGATTGCACCTGAATTTGCACCTGTAACTTTTGCACCATAACTTGGTGATGCACCTAATTGACCAGTACCAGGAGTGCCACTTAATTGTAACTCAGTAAACATTTTGATATCAAATAATCCAACATTAAACTCTGAATCGTTGTCTGCACTATTTGATAAGAAATTAGCTGAACCGTGTGTATTGGTTGAATTACCAAAACTTCTTACTCTAGCAATACCAATGGGTCCTGTGTTTGGTTGTTGACTTGATGTTTCTGTGCCTCTTGCTGGGCCAGCTGCTGTGTTTGTGGCCTTTGCAATGGTGAATGTGTCGTGTAAATTAACTGTGTTATATGCTACTGATTTACCTGAAATTTCAGGAGTTACATCTGGTGTATTAAATACATTTTCAACCTTTACTGTATTACCAACTTCTATCGGAGTTATAGCAGAGTCAACATTTTCCGTTGTTCTTGGTTTAGGTAAATCAACAAAAGTTGGTGCATTCTTTTCTATCTCATAACCACCAACATATGCTTTACCTGGTGTTAAATGTATTGCAAGTAAATCATCTGAAGTTGTTTCACCGCCATCAGTTGTGGCACCTGCATCAAATACTCCATTATTAATACCGTCATTTAAACTCTCTCTGATATCAGGTCTAAAATCTCTAACAACATAATGTCCAGATTCGTCATAAGTTCTTCTTGCAAGAGTATCTCCTAAAACTGAATATTCTGTTGGTCTTACTGCAGATAAAGTATTACCCAAATTAATTCTCATTAACTCTACAAAATTTGTATCGTTGGTATCAGTAAGTGATAATTTAGCTAATGTTAATGTAATTTTTAATCTATGTGCACCAGCTGCATTTTCATTTGATGTACCTGTGGCATTATCAAATAAAGTGCCATCTTCTTCAGGTGTTACTAAATCTTCTGTAATTGTAAACCCTACTCTATAAGATGGAGTGTTTGTATATTTGTCTAAGATTAATGTTTGTTCTGCAACATTTATAAAAAATCCTCTTACAAAATATGTGCCAGCAGCAACTGTTACAGCTGAACCTGTTGAACATGCATTACTAGTTTCAACAGTTAATGATTCTTGTCCTGATATAAAATTACCAAGTGCACCATTGGCTGATAAATTTTCACCATCAGTAAAAGTAATTACATCATCAACAAGAGTTGCACCTGCTCTAGAACCAACAACAGGAGTTAAATATTTTACAAATAAAGTAATTGGGTCATCACCAACAGCATCAGTAAATCCTATAACTTTTGCTGTTACACCTGAAGTTGCACCTGTAATAGTCGTACCTACATAAGATGAAATATTAGATGTGATATCTGCAGTGTTAAATGTACCTTGTACTTTAACAGCAAAATATTTTTTATCTAAACCAACTTCACCACCAGAAATAACTGTACCTTCTTTGAAGATATTTCTTCCAAATTTTTCTATTTGATTTTGTAATATTGATTGTTGTGAAGTTAATTCTCTTGCCTGAACAGCAAAACCTGGTCTGTAGAGAACTTTATGAAAATTATCACCTTCCTCAAAGTCATTATAATATGGTGTTACATTTAAATTTGTTTTTTGGGCCATTCTTAAAACTCAACTATAATTTTAATATCTTCTGTTTGGTCAGAAGCTCTAGAAATTGGTCTTCTATTTTCTATGTATATTATCTCTCCACTATCAGGATGTAATTCTGGATTAGCAAAACCACTAGTAAAAGCAATACTATCAACAGTTTCTGAACCAGTTGATGAAGGTGTTCCTGTTACACTAGAATTCGCACCTGTGATAACATTTGCACCTGAGAATGCAGTTGCATTACCTGATGCATCTACACCATAATCAGAGAATCTTTCTTGTTGAAAATATAATATTTTATTTGTAGCATCCCATTCTACAACTCTACCAACAGCACCAGTTGTGGCTTGTGTTATTTTTTCATCTATTTCGTAATCACCTGATGGTGATGGAATATAAGCTGCAAATGTTTGTCTTGCAGTAGATGCAGAAAATAATGTTGAACTATTATATTGTGTAGGATTTTTAACTATACCTACTTGTCTAAAATCATTAGCAACTGTAATATCTTGACCTTCTTCTTGTTCAAACTTTGTATTTAAAATTACAAAGTGACCACCTAATTCATTAACTGCATTGTGTCCGTGACCAACAGGAGGTGATATAATTGGTGTTATAGCTCCTGCAGATGCAGAGTTCCAAGATGTTAAAGTAGAACCACTAATTAATGATGTTGCAGCAGCATCTGTGTATATGTTTGTACCTGCTAAACTAACTGTTGCAAAAGTATATTTTGAACCACCTGCCTGTACAGTTGAAACACCAGATTCACCAAATCTTGTAATTACATTTGAAGCTACCACAAGTTTAAGAATACCTCCTGAACCATCACCTTGAACTTTTGCATAGTAAGTACCATCAGGATAACCACTACCTTGATTTGTTACTAAGAACACATCAATAGGTGCACCATTAAAAGGTGCAGTATCACCACTTGCTGATTGGGCTGCAGAAGATACTGTTGAGTCGGTTGTAACTGCAGCAAAATCTGTTGTAAGAAATTTATCAATTTCTGTTGTTGTCATTGTGTACATATATTGTAAGTAATAACCACCAACAAATTGTTTGACAGGTGATGTAAAAGTAGGTTCCGTTGTGAGTGGAAATGTGTTACCTAAAGCATTTAAATTATATAATACTTTATAAACTCTAAATGCAGAATTGACAAAGAAATAAGTTCCGTCAAATAAATTGTTAACACCTGAACTATTAGCAAGATTTGTACTACTAATATTATGTTCGTACATATCATAAGTTGTTCCTGATGAATATGTTCTTCTTGGAACACCTCTAGACACATCTGCAGCAGCAATTGCATTAGCACCTAACATTGAATCCCATCTATAATTTTCAGCAGTTATATCATCATTTGGAGTTGGAGGTGCAGTATCACTGCCACCTGAAGTTCCTGTAGTGAATGGTGATGATTTACCAATGAACATATAATAATTTTCATTGGTTTCTGAGAACGACTCTTCAAACTGAGCCGCACTGTTTAGTCTAAACTTTTCTGTAATGATTGCTGCCATTGTAATTCCTTATTATATTTAGTCTATTTCTATGATGGTTCCGTAGGCCAAGTTACATTATTTACTTGTTCTTCAGTTGTTAAACCATCTGTCAAATCTCTAAGAGCTTGACGGTATGTTGTCCATTCAGAACTTAAAGTTAAATCAGAACTAGCTCTCCAATCTGTTGCAGCTAGTTTTGCATTTCTTTCTCTTCTTAAATTTGCCATCGCACGATCAAATGCACCTGCAGCCCAAGCTGTATCTCTTGTTTCTAATGCAGTAATCTCTTCAGCTGTAAGTTCAACTCTTTTTCCATTAACCATTTTATGTGTATAAGCCATACTAATCTCCTTTAGGATGTTTATCTTTTATAGCTTTAATTGTTGCTTTCCATCCATCAATTCCATTGTGATATATATCGTCTAATTGATCTTCTATTCTTGGGTATTCATTTTCTCGTTTATCTTTATATGCTTCAGGGTCTGTCCAAGCATTTACTTGTGTCCAATTAACAGTAACTTCTGCACCATTACTATCTGTAGCTACAATCGTTTCTTGCGTATCACCATTAATAGTAACTACTGAATTATGTATTGCTCGTATGGCTTTATGTAAATCCATTATGCTCCTACCTCCATACAAGTTAAACTTGTTGATCCTCTAAATAAATCATCAGAACTTCTTCTGTTAATATAATAAGTATAAGAACCACTACTTCCTCTAAAATATAATTTATAAGTTATTTCTGATGTCGTATTTGGTGAGTCTAAAAAATTACCACTTACTGAATGATATGCTCCATTACCTGCATAAGAACCTGATGCGTAGTTATAAGTACCACCTCCTGTACCTTGACCAATAGCATTATATCCACCACCACCAATATCTCTGTAAGCTGTAAAAAACATATGAGCATTATAATTATTACCCATAGTACCTACATCAAACATTACTAACACTTTACTAGATGTTGCTGATGGAGTTAAGGTTAACGATAATCCAGATATCGCAACATCACTTGTAGAAGTGGTACTTGCAGTATCAGACTTAAATGCCGATTGCACTTGTAATATTTTTCCAACACCACTTGCTGCTGTTAGTGTACTGTTTACATTTAAATTATCTACTGTTAATGTTCCCATTTTATTTTACCAATCCATATATTGCAAAATTGTTCATTGTAATGTTTCCTCCACTCATATAAAATCTAATTCCATTCACCACACTATTATATGAGTTTATATCTTGCCCAGCTTGAAAATTATATCCTACTGTATTTCCATTTGTAGCACCACCAAAAACTTGACCTTGTAATCTTGTAGCAATACTTGTACTATTTACATTAGTTAAATCCATTTGTGCCGTTACTGTTTCTCCAGTTGCATTACCAAAATTGGCAGCTAGTTGCATATATGTTCCTCCAAGAGAATCATAATTATATGTTGAACTTGTATTTGCACCATTTTCGTAACAATAATTTGCTTCTACAATAGTACCACCAACAAAAAATCTAGTATATAAAATTGTGTTATCAGTAGCAAAAGTAAATCCTGCTATGATTCTATAATTATCATAATTTGAATTGATGTATGTACTATCTATATCAAAGTTTGCTACACCAGAAGAAGATGTGGATGTAAGTAATTTAACCATACCAACATCAGTAGTTCTTAATGCTGATTCAGGAAGTAAATTTGATGTTGCAGCTCCATTTGTGATAAGTGCAGTACCATCTCTTTTTTGTAAGTTATCTACTTT
>CENG01079190.1_pt1 | contig 14921 bp, 14 predicted proteins | sample 530131 | NCBI WGS metagenome assembly CENG01 (sample SAMEA2591057, study PRJEB7988) | marine metagenome | biome: marine biome (ENVO:00000447); feature: surface water (ENVO:00002042) layer; material: saline water (ENVO:00002010), including plankton (ENVO:xxxxxxxx) | depth 5 m
GTTGGAAAAGCCGCTGGCGACATGGTTGTTGAAATCCGACGCCAATTCAAGGAAATCCCCGGGCTTCTTGAAGGCAAGGAAGGCGTAAAGCCAGATTCACAAACCTGTGTTGACATCTCAACCAAGGCTGCTCTTCGTGAAATGGTTGGGCCGGGCGTTGTAGCAATTGTAGCTCCAGTCATCGTAGGATACATACTCGGCTGGAACGCTCTTGGCGGTCTTCTCGCAGGTTCTTTGGTTTCAGGTGTCCTAATGGCCCTCTTCATGGCGAATGCTGGTGGTGCTTGGGACAACGCCAAGAAAGCCATTGAGCAAGATCACATTCCTGGCGCAAAGAAGGGTGACAACGCTCACGACGCTGCTGTCATTGGTGACACCATCGGTGACCCATTCAAGGACACCTCAGGTCCATCGCTAAACATTCTCATCAAGTTGATGTCCATCGTTGCTGTAGTACTTGCTGGAACAGGGGAGCTCTCTGCCGGTGGACTACTTGATGACCTGTTCTGATTTGGACGCTCAAGCGTTAGGCTCTTGAAGAAGGGCCGTTAGGCCATTACATGCATGCAATGCATCGTAGCCTGTTTTTGGTTGGCTTGTTGCTTTGCATGAGCCTTGCAGGTTGTACCAGTAACGGTTCATCGTCGGATGCAAACAGCATGACTGAAGAGGAAAAGAAATTACCCGAATGGAATATTGGTAAAAATTGGCTCTATACGTTCATCACACCCCAATTCGGTGAGGATAGCGCTCGATTGGTCGTCGCTGAGATTGACGATGGTGAAGGGGAGTATATCCTTGGAATTTCATCTGAGCGTGAAGCTCAACGTCATGCGGTGATCAATCACAATCCCTTCCTTGGCCGTATGACCATCGATGCACTTGCAGTTTATGAAAACGGTGAACCTCAAAGTGTCTTCTCATTCCCTTGGACGGTTGGTGATGAGTGGTCGTTTACACTGCTCGGACAGGAATGGGATGCTGAAACTCAATCCCTGAACAACGGTAACGCTCGTGTTGAAGCTGAATCTCCTGAAGGACACGAATTGTCCTACACGTTCAGTGGAAGCAAAGGCTTCCTGGAGCGTTTGGTCTGGACAGATCCCGATGGGCAGATTCAACTTCGTATGGACTTAAACATCGCTCGTTCGTCTTACGACGGAGATGTGTTCTTCTATCGAGCGCGAGATCTCCTCGACAGTATGTACGAAGAAAACGATCAAGAGATATACGACTCATTCTTTGATTCTGGTCACCCTTCTGAAGGCAATTGGAATACGCTCGTATGGTATCTTGACGTTGAAATTGCCTCAGGTGCTGCTGGATCGGGTTCCCTTTCGATGAAAGATCACGCTGGAGCATCCCCATTAACTCGAGCTTGGGGCTCAGGGGCAACGGAAAAGGGTGCTATAGGAACCATTCCTTCGAATTCAGGAGAATATTCACTTACAGTAACCGTACGCGGGCCATCATCGTATATTCATCTCAAGGTTGCTGGTGCACTCGTATTCCAATGGACCCTTTGAGGTGTCTCCCATGCCGACGCTCATCATGATGCATGGGATGACGGGAACGGCAGAAATGATGAAGCCGTTTGCTGAAAAAATACTTCCTGAAGGTTGGACCTTACTCGTTCCAGATGCTCGCTTTAACCATCCAAGGCGCGGTAAAACATGGTGGCGGTATGAGGATGAAGATCCTGATGTCACACGTCGATTGCAACTTTCACGTCGGGAATTGATGGATGTGGACTCTTCACTTTCTCAACTTGAGAAATTGATTGCAGAAGAAGCACCATTGGGGCCACTCGTCGTTGGAGGATTCTCTCAAGGTGGTGCAATGGCGCAGGAGATGCTTCAACTTCCTCTGGCCGACCGTATCATTGGAATCGTTGCTTTGGGAACACGATTGGTTCGCCCAATGGAACTTAGGATGCGACTCGAAGAATTGGGTCCAAAACGCATGTTTTGGATGCATGGAGTGCGTGATGTTCGCGTCCCTCTAGAGGACGGATGGGCTGTCGCACATCTCTTTGAAGCAGCTGGTTGGAGCGTTGAGTTGGTTGAACACCAAAAAGGGCATATGATTCCAACTGAGCATCATGACGTGCTGAAGGATTGGCTGGATGCATTTACCCATTGATTGGATATTTGCTCAATTCGTCAAATCCACCAATAAAAATCCGTTCTTCGCCTCGAATATCGAAGATGACTGGAACGGTTCGATGCATTGTTGCTTGGACAACTTCATCGCGAAGATCAGCAGGATTCTCATCGAAAGAGACCTCGACAAACGGTAGTTCTTTTTGGGTCAAGAGACGCTTAGCGGCAGTACAGTATCCACAAAACCGGCCTGTAAAGACGAGGAAGTTACCTTGATGTTGCTCAAGAAGGTCAGTGAACATAAAATTTGATTCGGAATGACCTATTTCAATTCATGGTATCGGTTTGGGAACCAACGATTGAAATACAATAGGCCGATAGTTCATGCATGGATTCCTATGTGATGGTCCTCGCTGCATCCTCGGGTAAGAATCTCACGTTGGCGAATCAATTCTGTCAATCATTTGAACAGCAAGGAATGCCTACTAAAATGATTGATTTGACAACCCTGCATTGGCCGGTTTACACGCCAGAACTTGATGGTGATTCTGAGCGAGAACCTGCCACTTCGGTGGTCTCAGATTTGATTCTTAACTCAGAAGCATTGGTTGTTTGCGCTCCGGAATACAATGGTGTAATGCCTCCAGCTCTCAACAATACCATTGCATGGCTCTCAGTACAGTGCGATGATTTCCGTCGTTTGTTCAACAACCGAACGGTGTTACTCGCCACTCACAGTGGAGGTGGTGGTGCTCATTGTCTCATGGCAATGCGTCATCAATTCTCGTTCCTGGGGAGTAACGTCATTGGCCGTACCATGACATTGAACAGCAAAAAATCATTTTCTCAGGAAACAATGGACGATCTTGTTCAACGGGTATTGCAATGACAAATTGATATCGACAAGTTGTTTGAACACTACCAAGCCCTTCTTGGCTTTCAAAATGGAAGGCTTGCATAAGAGTTGGATGGCCAACGGTTATGAATAAGAGGTGACACGGGAGGTCATTGGCTCGTGTGGTGTAGCCAGGTCCATCATCGCGGGTTTTCATCCCGCTGACCCGGGTTCGAATCCCGGCACGAGCACCTGGAATTGTAATTCTTAGAACGCTCGGCGTTACGTATAGATACTTCCGCACATACCCTATCATAACGGGTATATTCATGCTTTCACAAATGCAGTTCATCGTACAATACGAAGATGCCGTGGAATTACCAGCTGGCGAACTCGTCAATATGTGCAAAAAATTGACCTTCATCCGTATCACCCAGATCTTGGATGGTTCACCTGTATTGCTTTTTGATGCAATCTTGTTGGACCAATTCTCGATCGACGATATTGATTCAGTACCTTCCGTTGAATTGCTCGATGTACTGAATTCTGATGGTAACCAATTCCTCTTCATAGCGAAAATGAGTGGGCCAATTGCACGTCTCATCATTAGTCAAGACGATGCTTGGCCAATTGCTCCGATTATCATAGAAAAGAAACAACTCGTTCTTTCGATGCAGGGGACCCCTGCCGGTCTTTCAGCGTTCAGGAATCAGGTGAAGTCACTTTTGGGGTCACGGTTCAAATTAACCGTCAACAAATCCTATCAAGGCGAATGGCTCACTGCACCTAGCATGTCTCCACGACGAAAAGAAGTCCTCGAGACAGCAATCCACATGGGATACTACAACCATCCTCGTGAATGCAAGCAACAGGACATTGCGGTGCAACTGAATCGCAAACAAGGAACCATTGCTGAACATCTCCTTCTCGCAGAAGGAAACATCCTCAAGGCTTGGTTTGAACAATCGAGGATCTCAGATTAATTGTTGCACAATTGCCAAGAATGCGAACATGAAGATTGCTCCTGCCAGGAATCGAACCAGTACCTTGCCCTTTCGTTCATGGCGCAAGGTGTCCATCAATTTGTGTCCAGTGAGTGTCCAAACAATCATCGAGAGTAATCCGGCTGTTGTTGTGATAGCAGTGATGAGAAAGATGCCTTCAAATCCTCCTCCAAATCCATCCAAGAATTCAATCATCATAACCGAAACAAATGCCCATTCCTTCCCGTTGATAAATTGCATAAGAATCCCATGACGGAAATCTATTTTTCGAATATCTTCCTCCAAAGCAAGACGTTCAACCGGAAGACGAAGAATAATGATGCCAAGGAGAATAAAGAAAAGAACTCCAAACCATTCTAGTATTGAAAAGAACACTGAATCGCTATCAATACTGTTCACAGTGATGCCCACAATCATATGGACGATGATGAAACCAATGACCATTCCAGTGATCAATGAAATGTTGCTTCGTGCACCGTGAACCGCAGAGTGCGAAATCGCTGTGATGTTGTTTGGTCCCGGTGTGAAAAGACCAACTGCCAATATGGTGAGCAAACCAAAGAGGGCTTCGGTTTCAATTGCCATCACTTCACCGACCTACGCAATCTTGGATTCCGAAACATCCTTTTTGTTGAACCAATAAAGGACAGCTGCGAGTATTCCAAGAAGTCCAATCGCCATGAGTAATTCATGGTCGAGTAACCATGATACTGCATCCAGCGCAACATCTCCATAGAAATAGATCAAAAGCGCCTCCAATCCAAAACGTATTCCACGTCCAAAAATTCCAGCAACGATGAACGGCTGTAACTTCATGTTGCTCGCACCGGCAATCCAGCCAAATACCTTGTAGGGAAGAGGTGATACAGCAGCGATGAACATGCCCCAGGTTCCATATTTCTCAAACAAAAATTCGAGTCGCTGGCGATGATGTGGTTTTCCAAATCGGTCGAGAAGCTTGGTGCCATATTGTTTTCCAATCGTATGGCCAACTATCGCCCCCAATACAGAGGCAAAGGTGACGATGAACCACAACCAAAGCAACATGGAGGTGTTGTCTCGTTCCTCATACGCCAAGGGCAAGAACATGATGTCCGGTGGAATAGGTTGGATAATGGCCTCTGTGAAGGAGAGCAATGCTAAAGCAAAAGGGCCAAATTGATTGAAGAAATCAAGAATAAACTCCTCTCCAATCATGGTTCTAGGTAAAGATACGGCTTCTTGAGGCTATGGGTTATCGACGTCTTCTTTACGTTGATTCGACACCGTTTCTCCATGGCCGTTCTCGATACCTCTGCGTTATTGAATTGGCCAATTGAACGTTGCAGAGGAGAAATTGTTTCCATCCTTCAACAACGCGAACTGGAAACTGTTGACCAACAACGATGGCTGCTGATCGATTCACTGGAAATGGATTGGCGTACTGCAACAATAGATGAGCGACAGACAGCAATCGAGATTGCTTCCAATACTGGAGATTTGCCACGTCTTTCGGATGTCGATATCGACCTCCTTGCTCTGGCAATCGCCAACAAAACCACCCTCGTCACGGATGATTATCGAATGAAAAACGTTGCAAGAAGCGCAAATGTTTCTGTACAGGGTGTCATGACAACAGGTGGGAAGAAACAATGGAAATGGATTCTTCGATGCATTGGATGTCGTCATACAGAGGAGGTTTCATCCGAAGCTCATCGTTCAAAACATGATGATGTCAAAACCTGCGATCGTTGCGGTTCTCCAATGAAACTCAAGCGTGGATAATCACTCTTCATCATTGAGTGATTCGAGTGCTGTGACCTTTTTCTCAAGTTCTTCAGCAGCCATGCCTGTCGGATCAATACCTACAGCCTTTGCACGGTCCATAAGGACTTGATCAGGGGTTTTACCTCCTGCCTCAAGATCGGTAATCGTTGCTGCGGTCGTTGCTTCATTCAACCCCTTATGGAATTCACCTTTGGAACGACCGAGGGCATTCGCCATCTTTGGAAGTCGTTCAGCACCAAAGAGGATGAAGAAGATTCCCAGAAGGATGATGATTTCGAGCGGTCCCGGACTAAAGGCCATGCAGTTCCCCATGTGCCCCTATACGTTGAGGCTTTCAAGACTTGCCATCGCTAACAAGGGATTGATACGATTCAACCACCTGATACAGGTGGTAGAAGTGCGACCTCATCTCCACGTTGACAATGCACATCAACAGGGCATCGCTCACCGTTCAAGGCGACAGCTAATCCCTGACCGAGCCAATGCCCCAACTCAAGATCACGAACAATGTCTTCGATACTGAGATTCTCGCGCCATTCGAACTTCGAGGTTCTGGACCCAATGGCTTCAGCGATGGGTCCGAATGCAAGAACTCGTACGTATCCTTCTGACATGGACAGAGGTCGACGCGGTAGTTTATCAATACGCAACCGTATCGTTCTCCATGGCGTTTGCACTTCATGCCGAGGGCTTGTGGAAATTGTACGAATCTGGCGAGTCGGTCATTCAGGCAGTTCAGGATGTCTCACTCTCAATTGAATCAGGGTCAATGGTTGCGATTATGGGTCCTTCAGGTTGTGGTAAAACCACGTTGCTGAATGTCCTCTCAGGAATTGATGAGCCGAATTCCGGAATGGTTTCCATCAACGGAGAAAACCTTTACGGGGCTAGCGATGATGAACGTACAAGAGTTCGTGGAAAACATATGGGTTTCATCTTCCAAGAGTTCAATCTCCTCCCTGTTATGACTGCTTTGGAAAACGTGGAGTTGCCATTGCTCATTCAAGGCAAACCTGCGAATGAGGCCCGACAAGAAGCAACCAAGGCTCTCACAGCAGTAGGTTTGGGCGATCGTTTAGAACACCGTCCTGCCGAACTTTCTGGCGGTCAACAACAACGTGTTGCCATCGCTCGGGCTGTTGTTCATCGACCTGCAATCGTACTTTGTGACGAACCAACAGGGAACCTCGATGCAGAAACTTCAGCATCAATTCTTCACTTGCTACGCACCTTGTGCAATGTTGGGAACACCACCTTTCTCATCGTAACACACGATGAATCCATTGCCAATCAATGCGATTCAATTCGGCGGATGTCGGACGGCCGTTTCATTGAGGAACCCTTACAGGAGGAGTAGGTTTGTTCCTTCTCCTGCTTCTTGCTTTTCTCCTTACAATTGGGGCGCTTGGAGCAGTACTTGGCCTACGAAATGAATGCTCAAGGGGCGGAAAGTTGGTCATCCTCCTAACCCCTGTCGCAGATGGAATCTTGACCTATGTTCTCCTCGAGTGGCTTGAATTCTCTTCATTGACTGCCTTTGTCGGTGGTCTAATGTTTGGTATTTTGAGTCTCCTCGGGGTTCAAGCAATTCTTTGTTCAAGACGACTGTTGGCGTTTCGCCTCGCATGGCAACAATTGAACCGCAAAAAGCGCCAAGCGGCACTTCTCATGGCAGGACTAATGATAGGCTCAGCCATCATCAGTTCCTCGCTTATTGTAGGCGATTCACTCGATCAAACCGTACGTGAGGAGGTTGATGCGGCTTGGGGAGACACGGACCTCCTTATTTCTGGATTCGATGCGAATGCTGGACAGGTTACAGAAATCCCGTTATCGGTTGTCGACGATCTCCGATCATCTGGAATTCAAGACGTTGATTACATTCAGTCTGGCCGTGTCCTTTCGACTTCTGTAGTCACCCCTGAAGGTAAAGCAAATCCGAGTGTCGCTTGGTTTGCCTTCGAACATCAGGATGGTGAGAGGATTGGTTCGAAGGAAAAAGGCCTCACTTGGTTCGAATTGGAAGAAGTCAATCGTTTTGCCACTACGCCTCAAGTTGTTGTCAATACGGCATTTTCTGATGAACTCGCTGTGAGGGAAGGTGAAGAAATTCAACTTGGATGGTTTGTTCGTACTCAAGATGGCATCGAACGAGTTGAAGAAAATTTCACGATTCATCAAATTGTTGCAATGAGTGGTCAAGGACAACTTGCTGGTACAACAGCTCCTGCCTTGTTCACCGATCTCGCCACAGCTCAAGAATGGCAACAATCTGAAGGTAACGTCACTTCAATTCGAATTTCCCTTGATGGTGAAACTGAGACACGCACTGCCATGAATCCGGTCATTGATGCAGTCATTGAAACCTTGAACAACAGCATTGGAGTTGACGAATCGGGATTGCAACTCATCTCCGAACAAAGCGCAGTTACTCTTGCATCAACAAATGGCCTCGGACGACTTTCGCCTCAAATCGTCACGAGTCTCGTGGAAAACCGGTCAACTCTAACACCAGAATCTACGCTTATGGAGGTCTTGCAAGTACCACTGGTCGGCCTCGAATCGCAGACCTCAAATCTGCTCACCTTAGCAGACGGTGATATCGATGACCTCCGTGTTGAGAACGGAACCCTATGGCATTGGGGGCCTGCGGGAATTGGTTTTGAAACGAACGACACATCGTGGGTCTGGCGTGTTCCAAGCGGCGATATCGTCAACGATGTTTCCGTTGATGACGGATACGGATTTGTAGCATATGGCGAGGGCCTCATCGTTGGAAATGTTTCTACTGAGGATACAAAGGAGGTCCTTGAGGAGCACACAATCGTTGCAGTATCGTCAAATTCAAGCACATGGATCGCCCTCGAATCAGGGGAATCAACGTCGATATGGTTCGGTGACCTTAGCAACGATTCGGCGGTGAATGTTGAACTGACCCTTACCATACCTTCAACAGTTCTCGATTGGGAACTCGAACAGGATGAAAACTTCCTCTATCTCCGTATCGAGGGGTTGTTGAGTGAGTTGTACTACAGGCAACCATTGGAAGCAAGAGTTGATTCCTTTACTGAAATTAGTTCGTCTCAGTGGCCGTTTTCTTCAACGAGTTCTCCAGATGTTTGCAATGGAGTTGGTGCTGAATTTAACGCCACTCATGCGTGGTGCATCGAAGAAACGGGCCTTGTTCTTCGATTGGTTGAAGACGGTTCGTTTGTAGGGATGCGGCTCCCCATCCTCTCTGATGCGGGTGGCTTTGGCACACTTCCCCAGATGTTCTTTGCCCTTGATGGGGATGTTTCCGACCTAAGGGTGGGTCAAGGAGATGTCCATATTGGAGAACGCTTGGAACCCCTATCATCTATTGAAAATTCCACGCTTGCAGCTGCTGGATTATTCCAATATGCTTTTGGCTCTGATGAATCAATCAATCTTACAATCAACGGTTCCTTCGTCGACGATGATCGTTTGTCCTCATTAACAGATTTAGATACAGTCATTCTAGGCCTCATTAACATGAGCGATGCAGAAATCCTCGCAGTTGCAGATGAAAACGAGCGCTCAATGCTTGTTTTTGGTAACGTATCGAACCAAAATCTCGCAGCGCTCGAACAACATCTTGATTCCTTGGTTGGTATGGATGACCTATCTCTCTCTGTCCGAGCCGTAAAACTCGATGCTCTTGAACAGGCAGAAGCATCATCAGGAGTCTTATCGGCAATGTTTCTTGTTTTTGGTTCCTTCACCATTGCCGCAGGAATTTTACTGATTATTACAATCGTGACGATGATGATCGATGTTCGTCAGAAAGAATATGCAACAGTACGTGCTCTTGGCATGACTCGTTCAGACCTTCGTTATACCACAATGGTTGAAGGATCAATCGCTGCAACAGTTGGATGTGCCATTGGTTCACTGATTGGTGTAGGCCTTGCATGGGTCATCGGTATCGGCTTTTCAACTGTCTTTGCCAATGCTGGAGCAGATGTGTTTTCATTCCATGTGGACATCTCGTCGCTGTTGGCAGGCTGGTTTTGGGGATTCCATATTGCCATGATGACATTGTATGGGTCTGCATTGTGGTCATCAAGAATGATCATCGTACATGCCCTCAAGAACGTTCCACAACGAGTCCCAAAGCATGTGCCGTGGGGCCTCTATCTGTTCGTAATTGGTGCATTAGCACTTGTCTTGTTCAGCACTGGCTTTTTGTTCATCGGAGGTGATCTCCTGGCGCACAGTGCGTGGATTATCCTTGGCTGTGCGGTTGTACTGTTCATATGTCCAATCCTGTTTTGGATTGTTCCTGTATTTCGAGCAAAACGGACGCCAGAGGGCTCATTGCCAACCTATCGAGAAGCACCACGAAGAACCATCGGTTTCATCGGCGTCCTCCTTCTCGTTTGGACCGGACTTCCATCGTGGATTGATTCGGTACGTTCGGGATTAACTCCAAACGAATTTTCATTCATCATCATCGGTCTTGTTCAGGTGTTCGCAGGAGTTCTTGTTCTTGCCGCACTCGCACCACTGATGATTCGTAGTGCCCTCCGTCTTGCATCGTTCAAGAGCGGAGCTGTAGTTCCAGTAGCTCTTTCCTACCCATTGCATAAACCCCTGCGAACAGCTGTTGTCATGGGCATGTTTTCGATCACTGTCTTTTCAGTTATCGTCCTGAGTGGATACACCCTTCAATTCGAAAATTATTCAAGCAATTTTGTTGAAGAATCAGAGGGAGAGTTTGAACTAATGCTTTCATCAGCACGTTCCCGGCCATTGCAACTTGAAAGTCCTGTGTCAGAGTGGGATTTGCAGAATACAGATGTCAATCAAATCGATGCAGTAGGTCGCGTCTACCGAGCCCAAGCGTTTATCGAAAATAATGAAGGAGAGCGTTCGCCCTATATTCTCCGAGGAGTTGATCGAGACTTCTCTGAGCATGGAGGATTGCCATTGCACCTTTGGGATTCCTCTTTGGGTCAATCATCGGAAGAAGCTTGGTTGAACATGCAAAAGCAAGGAGATGTAGTCTTTGTTGATGCATCTTTCGGACTTGAGTCATCACTTGATGGGACAAACGTCGGAATTTTCGCTCTCAAGGTAGGTGAAAACATCACAATCATCGACTCGCAACAACCTAGTCATCGACGAGAAGTGATGGTTGGAGGTATCCTGGAACAATCATCATACCTGTTTTCTGCTGGAATTTGGATGTCCTCAGAACCCGTTCTCGAGCAATACGACGGCTCTTTGACAAGGGTCTATGTCTCCGTTTCAGATGACGCCCAACCCTCGCCAGATTTTGACACAGATGAGGTTCGTTACTTTTCAGCTGCCGGTAAAACCTCCTCGGAGCGTGAAGCGGCAACCGAATTAGCAGAACGCCTCAGACTAGATCTGGAAAAAGATGGAGTTGATGTCTCGCTTATCGCAGAGGACGTTGCATTAATCCAGGCATTGGTGCTTTCAATTCTTGCATTGTTTGAAGGTTATCTTGCTATTGGATTGATGATCGGTATAGCCGGTATCGGTGTAGTAACGTATCGTTCCGTTTCAGAACGAAGGAAACACATTGGTATGCTACGTGCTCTTGGATTTACGCGAGGCATGGTTGCTAGGGTCCATCTGATTGAGGTAGGGTGGGTCTCCTTGCTTGGTATCATCAATGGTATCGTTGTGGGGATGATGTTTCATGTTGGCCTACATTCTGCAATTTGGGAGAGCGAAGGTGCAGATCTTGTTTTGCCTTGGACGACTGTTTTCTGGGTGTTCTTTGGAGGTGTTTTCTTGGTTTATTTGGCCACCCTAATACCTGTGAGGGCGGTCTCGAAAATCCAACCCTCTGAGGCCCTGCGCTCAATGGTTTAACCTCAAAACATCAGCGCAGTATCATCCTTTTGATGGTCCTGAAATAAATATTTAATTTCAATTAAAATTGCACCCATAGTATATATATGTAGTTTGGTCTAGGGCGAGTTACCGCCCATATGGAGGATATGACATGAGGAAAATTACCCCTTTAATGCTCGTGCTATTGATGGTCGCCAGTCTTATGGCAAACATCGATATCACTCAACTTGAAACAAATGAAGAGATTGAAGAAGCAGGTGCCCGAAACGGGGCAGACGCTGAATTAATTGCAATCACTTCGCCGAAAGAAACGCAATGTAGCCCAGATTGCCGAAATGAACTTCTCGTAGGTCAATCGACGACCTTTGAGGTTTTTATTCAAAATTCTGGTAGTCAAGACATTTCACAACTTGGCTACAAAGCACAAGTTTGGATTTCTGATGGTGACGGAAATCCAATCACTCCTGCCAGGGACGTTAACGGAAACCTATTGCTCTGGGATAACCCAGACGTCATCTGTGACGATACATCTGTGTGCAACGATCAGACTCTTGCGGCTGGTGCAGTCTTCAAGGGCGGAAAAACCATGCTGCAATACCTCGGATCGGACATTGTTTGGACTCCAGAGGCAGGTGTTTACGTTGTCCAAATCGAAACCTACTCAGATGAGGATGTTGACCCAGGAAACGATGTCCAACAAGTGTATGTTGAGGTCGTTGATTACGTCGACATTGCAGTGGACATAGCATGGGACTCCGGTAACGTTGTGGCGACAGGAAACGGCCCTCATGGGTTTACTGTTACCGTCTCTCTTGGAGGCTCCACAGAGATTATCACACGAGATTTGACCGTGCTACTCGACATTCGTGGCGACGTTAGCGCCGCCCAAGATTCAGATGGTTTTGACCTCCTTAGTGCTACTGTAGGAGAACTCAAGCATCCTGTGACCATCGGTCAGCAACAAAACGTTCTCGTCTTCCAAAATGAGACCGATCCTACGGATAACCGATCTGAGCCTCGTGCTGTTTTCTCCAGCGATGTTAACAACGGAGAATTCACATACAGTGGTTCAATTTCACCTGATACAAGTGGCGGAGATGCGATTTACAGCGTCGAAGTTTCACTCGGTGAATATTCTCTCTTTGGACAGTACCAATCGTGTATCGAAACATATGAATTCAATGTAACGGATGAAGATGGTGAACAGACAACAGCCACCGAAACGTACGAGAATTTCTGCGAAGAGACATTCAATCAAGATGATATCACAAGCAACAACATTGGTGAAATTAACGGTGCCACAAATACATTCCATGACATCCGAATTGATACGCTAACCATCTACCAAGGCTATGCCTCAAACGGCGATGGCATTCCATCCTCATCCCTCATTGCGGGTGAACCGGGTGATCTATCTGTTGGAACCTCTTACATTGATGTGTACGTCGAGCACAGGGGTTCAGACATGACTGAATTGTACGACTGGAACGTAACCTTCACCATCACGAACCTTGACACAAATGTCGTAACAACAGCCATGGAGAACTCATGCTTGCAAGGTGTTGAACCAATGTATGAGTACCAAAAGCTTGGAGCTCCAAGCCAAGGACAAATGGCCATGGAACAAGGACATGCGTGTACTATGGTGACATTTGGCGTTGGAACCTATTCAATTGAGGCAAATGTTAGCCTCGATGGAAAGACTGTTGATCAAAAGATGAGCAACAACATTGTCTCTTATGAGATAGAGGCAATAAACAATCTGCCCGTTATCGCATCACTCGACCTTGTTACTCAAGGCGACCTTATGATCGGCATGGAGGGATTACTCGAGTTTGAGGCCTCTGCATTCGACGCTGATGACCAATTTGGAGTGGACTTGACCTACTCTTGGACAGGTGGGGCAGGAGGAACACCTCTTGCTGGCTGTGGTGGCCAAGGAGATGAATTCCAACTCTGCCAAACACGTGTTCTTGAGGAGTACGTGACCAAATTCCCTGTGACTGTAACTATCACTGATGCTCACGGTGGTCAAGTAAGCGAAACAATCACTGTGGACATTTGGAACAACCAAGTCGCTGTAGGAGAAACCGATAGCGGAATCACCATGACCTATGCGTTGACTTACTGGAGTAAGTCTGCATTTACCATCGAGAACCTAGCAGACAGCGATGAAGCTTGCTCTGGAATTCAACTTCCTGATCCGGATGCATCACTTGGCGTTCTTCTCAGCGGAACTTACGACCCAATCGCTGTAATTGACTACGAGCCTGTAACAACATACACTTCTGCTGACGTCCTTGACCAGAGTATTGAATTCATCTTTGATTCCTCTCTGGGCGCATCTTCGCTATGGTACACAACCAGCTGTGGCAATCCTGCATTGACTCAACTCATCGCAGAAGGAGCTACAAACAGCGAAGAAGACTCCACCAAGTTGGTGTTGACCGCATCGAATCTTTTCGGTGGAGTCATGCCAATAGGGCAATTCATGCTCATTGATTCCCCACTTCTTGCAAAGGATCCACCAAGCGCATCCATCAGCGGATTTAGTGCTGAAGCAAGTGCTGCAGGTGCTATCACAATGAATTGGGGTCTTGATGGAACGACTCTTTCTGGAGACAAGGTTTCCCTGAGCATCACTCATGGAGACAGCGGTGATGTGTTCGAGGTCGATCTTGACCGAACAGCAACGTCCTACACGTACAGTGGAACAAACACACTCCACGATGTATCATACGATATTGAAGTTGCAGTATGCAACAACGATGGTCTCTGCAGTACCCCTATCGGAACGGGTACAGTCGTTGCTGACAAGCAGGTTGACGATGCTGCCGCAACAGGCGTCGGTGTCGTTGAAGCAGGCGACAAGTGGACTTTGACATGGAGTGCAGATGGATCTATGGACGATGTAGCTTCTTGGAACGTCTGCTACAAAAACCGTGAAGCATTTGATGCGGCGAACATGCCAACAACTTGTGTAAACACAGGAAGTGCTGATGTCATGACTGCAGATGTTATGATGAGCACTGCTCCAGGGCAATACACGGTCTACTTTGCAGTTGTACCTGTGGATGCACTGGGCAACACTGGTACTGCAGGTTCCAGCTCTGATGCTGGTGCAGACGCTGCCTTCTTCAAGGCAAACGAAGGTGGAGAAATCAACAACGATAACACAGATGGCGAGGAAACATCCAGTGGCGAATTGCCTGGCTGGACATGGGGCGCTATTGGTGGAGTCGTCGTGATTGCCTTCATCGCCGGTGCGTTCATCCTCTCTCGTGGAGGAGGCGACGGCGAAGACAAGGACTGGGATTACTGAGCATTAAGCTTGGTTCGACCGTCGTAATCTGTGCTCTGAAGCAC
>CENG01064219.1_pt1 | contig 14873 bp, 7 predicted proteins | sample 530131 | NCBI WGS metagenome assembly CENG01 (sample SAMEA2591057, study PRJEB7988) | marine metagenome | biome: marine biome (ENVO:00000447); feature: surface water (ENVO:00002042) layer; material: saline water (ENVO:00002010), including plankton (ENVO:xxxxxxxx) | depth 5 m
TCTCCGCTGTTTGACAATAGGCAGATACGAGTTCTCCATCACCTGCTTCGATGAGTTTGGCTTCTCCGACCTCGCCCACCGCACCTCCTGGTGCACAAACAACGTATCCAGTTGGGATGGTTTGAAGACCTGCCTTTGCAATGTATGGTGCGCCCGTAAGTTGCTCTTCAATGAGGAACCTTCGGTTCGTACTGTTCATGAGCATCATGAAGAGAATGCCATCCGCACGTGCTGACATTGCATGAGCACCGCCAGGGAAGAGGATTACGGGTATGTCCCACGTTTCCTCATCTGCATCTGGGTGTTGGCTTGCCGCAAATGTCGCGAGTTCAAGTGCGTCTTGGATGGCCTCACATGTTGCGTCAACAATGTTGCTTCCAGTATCGGTTGAACCTCCGACAAAAATAGCTGCTGTACCGCACTCTACCGCAACCAATGCGCGTTTCGCCGCAACCTCCGGAGTTTGTTTATCTGGATCGATGAGTGTGATGTGTCTGGTCTTACCTGACTGGACTGAGAGCATTGGATAATTCTTCGACCACACTTCAGTACCCTCTGTTCAACTGTAGGCTACTCGGTTGGTAAAGGATTTCATTCAGAGGCGAGTCTTCTGATATCTGCAGCAACATCTTCAGAGTTCCATTTTGAGTATTCCCATTGTACTCTAGCGTTCCGTTCATGGTCAATTAAAATCGCATGTATTGTATGATCAACTGTGTAATTCATTAAATGAATGGAGCATCTCGCCAAGGATTCTGTTTGATTTTCAACAATTGCAATGGAGGTTCCAAACGATGCCCAAATCGACTCAATCATGGCGAGGTCGGCATTAATGTCACGGACAGTAAGATGAGTCCAATCGACACTATTGTTGATCTTGTAATGGAATAGGCGGTTGCTGTTATCGTGCCAAGGATCAGTTGTAATGGAAAGTAAGGTAACTCGTTCTTGATCTCGGGTGGATAATAGATTGTACGCCTGATGCATTGACGAGGTTAGATTGTCGCATTCTTCACCACATGATGTGTGAATGAATCCAACCATGATGACGTCTGAATCAATCATTGAGAGATTGAATTGTTCCCCGTGTTCATCGTATAGCTCAAACTCAACGATGGGGGATGGATGCAGTGTTTTACCATAAAAATCAGTGACTCCAATACATCCTGAAAAAAACATCAGGGGAATGATTGCAACCAATATTGCACGCATAACTTCACTTCAAGCGACGTTTTATTCCGGCCCCGATCAAGGCTAGAATCAGTACAGAAAGACCTGTATGGATCAACACGTCCTCAATCGTATATTCATCGATGAGGTAACTCAACTCTGGCGTAAGGGAATACAGCACTGCACCACCGCCGCCACCGCCACCAGGACCGCCCCCGGGTCCGCCGCCGCCTTGGCCGGCTCCAACATCTTGGCCGGCAACATCGGCAACGCCGTGATAGCAGAGAAGGAAATATGGGAAGCCAATCATACCAACTGATTGCCCATTCGTATCCGTTACCATCGTCGGAGAGCCTGATAGAGGTGTACTAACATAGTGGTAAATTCCCTCTGGGTATTCTGGCGTAGGACCAAATCTACCGTTGCATTCATCCAAGTCACCAGTGCCCTCCACATAGTTCCAATCATCAATCCCGTTGTATCCTTGGTCGCCACCTTCTTGTGTTCGTTCGATAACATACGAGGATGTAATCGGGGTCAGTGCTGATTGGTCGTCATTGTAGCCGTACATACCATAGATCGGGTAACCATCAAATGCCCATCCTATAATCGGGCTGTGTTGATTACTCTGGATTTTTGAAATATCATAATCATCCATAGACTCTCCTGTGGCCGGTTCCCAGTAGACACAATTAGCGTCATAGTGGTAATGATATCCGTTTGGACCGGCGGAGTGCCCAGTGCACCACCCTAGTACGATCGGTTGGCGGTTTTCATTAAAATAATCAAAGTGTAATGCGACGGCATCTCCGCCTGGCCCTTCTTCGGGACCGAAGATTGGAGCTCCATTGACCGACATCGCTACCGCTCCACGGGCTGGAACACACTCCCAACGCCCAGCAGATGCGGGGCAATTTGTCGAGTCATGTCCGCCAGTGGTATCGTTGACCGGGTCAAGTGGGAACGTCGAGGTGTAGTCCATCTCTGGGGCACAGCATCCCATGGTGCTCAAGAAGTCATGATTGGGGATGCCATTGCTCTGAACAACCATGTTGCCATTCTGAACGGTAACTGTGACTTCGCATTGGAACCACGGTCCTGAGCCGCTCCCTCCTGGACTGCTTACGCCGTTCGTATTTGCAGTGTATCCGTTTCCATCCCCGTTGTAATCCTTGACCCAAGGGCCTTGTCCATCAACACAAAGCCATGATTCTGTGGGGTCGTAGGGTGCTACTCCTTCACGGATGAAATCGAGAATTGAATCAAAGTGTTGATCGCTCTCGTAAGGTAAATTATGCCCAGCAGTCTGACTGTGCAAGTCCAGAGAACCAGTGAATTTCGCTGCAAGTGCAGGTGCTAAATCCTTGAACCACTCATCGTTTTCGCCTGAAAAGACCATCGCTGGTGTAGTGAAAGGCTCGACCGCTTCAATCGTGTCAATTAACCCTTCATGTGACGTTGGTAAATATCCGTTGTAGAGCATTACTCGATTGAAGGTATTGTCGCTATTTGCAAGATAAACGGGGATCATGGCTGCGCCTTGAGAATATCCAAGAAGCGCATAGAACGGGCCTTGGTCTGCAACGACTTGATCAAGATACGAAATTGATGTATCGGCCCAATTTGGACTGGTTGTTGGTTCCCCTTTCCCGCCTGGTGGGTCTCGAATCCAGACGTCGTTGCTCTCCGGAGCACTGGCGAAAACAAATTCAAATTCCGGTAGTGCATCCATTAAATCCTGCATTCCTTGTTGTGAAGCAAGACCAGATGCTGTTTCGCCGCCACCATGTAGGGCGAGGATTTTCTTGGTAGTCGCAACTGGGCCGCCTCCTGTATCAACGGGGCATCCTACGTTATCCACTGATTCCCCCAGGGGCGTATTTGGGCACTGATCGAGGTTATCGGAAATGCCATCCCCGTCCGTGTCCCGCTGGGAATCAGAGCACCCACTGGAGTCTGTTTGTTCTCCAAGAGGTGTGTTTGGGCATTGATCAACTGCATTGCTCACTCCATCGTTATCAGAATCGAGTTGATACTGTGAACATCCATCGGCATTCACCGCCTGGTTTGGTGGTGTTTCTGGACAAAGATCTGCGTTATTCATTACTCCGTCAACGTCGGAATCCGTTTCTGAATCGGAGCATCCTGTTCCATAAACAGGTTCTCCTGAGGGAGTTGAGTCGCAATCGTCATCCAAATCTGGTATTCCGTCGTTGTCAGAATCTGTTTGTGAAGGGGTCAAAGGAAGATCAACCCGTAAGGATTCAGATGATGGGGTGAATAAACCACAGTCAGCAATTATGTCACCTTTGGTGTTTACTTCTGAAACATCGAGAACGATTGTGTATGTCCCGACGGTTGTATTCACGTCTCCAGAGATTGAATTTGATGAACTTGTTCCAAGTGGATGATACTTGATTGTACATGTATGAGGAAACTGGTGAAGTATGGCTCCATAGACCATGCCTATTGTGCTGTTTTCTTCTGGCTCATTCCATTGAAAAACCATCGTAACGCTTCTTTCTTCAGGGGGTGTAACAACGTACTCAATTACTTGTTCAGTTGTTGCCGAATCTGCATCAGTTGCCAGAATTTGGATGATCCACTCCCCGGGTAGAGTCTCAGGGAATTCTACACTCCAGAATCCATTTGATTCGGTTTGCGTGGTAATCGTATCAATGTGTACAGAAAAATCAAGATTTAGCATCGTAATATCAAGCGTTGATGGAGCTTCATCGACAACATAGCCCTCTAAAGTATGATTTGTTCCAGACCATTCAAGATATCTATTCTCTATGAGGATTATTGGGTTCTTGTTCACGGTTTGTGGTTGGGTTTCTTCGCCACCAGTTTCCGTAATTTGATTGTCATTGCCTTTGCCTTCATCGTCATTGTTTGAAGAAATTGTGAAAACGGCCCCCGAAGCGCCAACCAAAAGCAGAACCAAAACTGCAGATGCCACCTTGCTATCCATGGAGTCAATACAGATTCAATAGCATTTAACATTGTGTGGATATTGTTTAGCAAGAGTTCACAAACCTAAGACTGTAGCAAGGATTCATGGAAGTAGTGGAGAAGCCTCTACGTAATATTCTCAAGCGTTCAGATGCTCCAAAGGGAAAAATCCGCCTCGCTATTCTCTGTTCAATACTTAACAAAATTTGGGACCTTGCGCCACCGTTACTGATCGGTGTCGCAGTTGATGTCGTTGTCCAGAAAGAAGAATCTCTTCTTGCTCAGTGGGGCATTATCGACCCCTGGAATCAACTCATCGTCTTAGCAGTAGCCACGTTTATCATATGGGGATTGGAATCCCTCTTCGAATATTTCTATGCCGTATTGTGGAGAAATTTGGCTCAAACCGTTCAACACAATCTGAGAATCAAAACATTTGATCACGTACAAAATCAATCAATGACCTGGTTCGATGAACACCAGAAGGGCGATTTACTCGCAATTATGAACGATGATGTCAATCAACTTGAGCGCTTTCTGGATAAGGGAGCAAATGATTTGCTCCAAGTTACAACGACTGTGATTGTTGTTGGGGCTGTATTCCTGTATCTTTCATGGGAGATTGCACTTTTTGCCGTCCTTCCAATTCCAGTTATCCTGTGGGGCTCATTCCTTTACCAGAAGAAGCTTGAGGTTCGTTACAGAGATGTTCGTGCTGCTGCAGGCCAATTGAATGCACTCTTAGAAAACGATTTGACCGGCATGGCTACAATCCAGTCCTTTACGAATGAAACCAAAGAATTGAATCGCGTACGTGCATTGTCAGAAGATTACAGAAATGCAAACCGATCTGCAATCAAACTCTCGGCGGCATTTGTACCGCTCATTCGAATGGCAATTCTAGCCGGATTTACGGCTACGCTCCTGCTTGGTGGGCGACTTGCCCTCGATGGAGTCTTAGCCGTTGGTGCTTATTCTGTGTTGGTGTTTATGACGCAACGGTTGCTTTGGCCATTGACTCGGCTTGGAGAAACCTTCGATCTGTATCAGCGGGCAATGGCATCTTCGGTAAGAATACTGACATTGCTGAATGAACCAAGTACGATAACGGATGGGGAGTTTGAACTTGAGCGAATTGTTGCAAAGGATGCCCCGATTGTCTTTGAAAATGTAGACTATGCATATCCGGATCGCTCAAAATTGTTTGAACAATTCAACATTCATATTGAATCTGGCCAAACGGTTGGAATTGTTGGTTCAACAGGGTCTGGAAAAACCACATTCACCCGATTTTTGCTTCGGTTCCTCGAGCCGAATGGTGGTTCAATTACATGGGGTGAGAAGAGGTTGAACCAATATACTCTCAGTTCCTTGCGCAATTCAATCGCTCTTGTATCTCAACATGTTACGCTGTTTCCTACCTCAATTCTCGAGAATATCCGATACGGGCGTAACAATGCTACTGATGATGAGGTGAAACAGGCCGCTCGTGTTGCAGAAGCGTTTGAATTCATTGAAGAATTACCGCGCAATTGGGAAACCTTTGTTGGAGAAGGGGGGTATCGGCTCTCTGGGGGTCAGCGGCAACGTATTGCAATTGCTCGTGCGGTTCTCAAAGATGCTCCTCTACTTATTCTTGACGAAGCAACGTCAGCCGTCGATAATGAAACAGAAGCGGCGCTGCAACGCAGTATCTCAAGAATTAGTCAAGATCGTACGACGATTATTGTAGCACATCGCCTTTCTACTGTTCGCCACTCAGATTCTATCGTGGTGTTAGAAAGTGGAGAGATAAAAGAACGCGGTTCTCATGAAGATTTGGTTGACTTAGGTGGTAGATATGCTGCTCTATGGTCCGTTCAAATGGGTGAGAAAATCGACGGATAAGTTTACACGCGAAAACGAAAGTATATATTCGCGAAGAAATCATTACAGTTTGATGAACATGCAGTATGAAAACTCATCGAAACTACGAAGCCTGAAGTTGAATCGCCGAAACAGTGTCATTTTCGCTGTCTTGTTGCTTTCGCTTACCGCGGTTGCTATGCCAGCAGCAGCGGAAATAATCAACCCATCCGCAGAATGTACTGCCGCAGAGAAATTAGCAGATGCATGTCCTTTCTTGGATGATGGAGAAAACGACGGTCTTGAACTTGTCACATTCTTCCTCTTCTTCGTTGGGTACATCTCAATGGGTGCAGCGTTCGTCTTCTTCATGAGCGAGCGCTCGAATGTTGGACCTGAACACCGCACAACCATGACAATCTCCGCATTGATCGTTGGTATCGCAGCGTTCCACTACTACTACATGCGAGGCGTATACGTCGAGCACGCAGTAGTCTCCATCGAATACCGTTACATGGACTGGATCATCACCGTTCCACTCATGGCACTCAAGTTCCCAAGCCTTGTTGGTAAGGACGCTATCACAGACAAGACCTTTGCTGGTCTAGGATTCACAGGAATCTGTTTCACTGGTGCACTTATCATGATTGGATTCGGATATGTTGGTGAAGCTGGCCTCATGAATGAAGTCCTTGCTCTAATCCTTGGTGGAATGGGCTGGGCAATGATCATCGTCGCAACCGGTACCCCGTGGTCCGATGGACTCGGTGTCGATAACAGCAAGATCGCTGACGAACTCAAGTGGAGCGCAAACGCACTCCGATGGTTCATCGTTGTTGGGTGGATCATTTACCCACTCGGTTACCTCTTCAGTCCAAAGGTCGCACTTATCGACGCTGGAACAGAAGGCGAACTCTGGATGGGTATTGCTTACAACATCGCTGACATGATCAACAAGATCGGATTCGGTATCGTAGCATGGATGGGAGCCAAGAAGGCTGCCGAAGCTATCACTGAGTGAGAGTAAGAAACGTACCGCATTTCATGACTGGAGAGGGTGCCTTATGGCGCCCTCTCCTCTTCATGATTTGTAAGCAGTTGTAAGAGGTATTCAAGTGAATACCGTGTACGCCTCTCCTGGTGAAACACGCCTATAGGCCACCACAGTACTGTGTAAAATAGGACCAATGGCACAGCGTACATCCACTCGGGAGAAAAGCTTGATCCAAGGTAGATTGGGATAAAATGGATAACGTAGAGCGTAAGTGAAAGTTGTCCAAGCTTGTTCAATTTGCGATATGGATTACGATGTTCGAGTGCCATCCACAAGATGAGTACTCCCGTAGATGCCCCGATCAAGAAAGGAGTGTTTGCTGGGAAGAACGTCAAGGCGGCTTCTCCCGAAGGTTGTGCGAACGGAACGTCATTTTGCAAAGCATCCATTAGGATGGTGATGCAAATGATGAGTCCGATCGAGGCGATGGAGCCAAGTTGTTTTATCGAAGGTGAATGGATGTTAATTCCAGCCCCCAGTATCGAAAAGAAGATCCAAGGGAAGACAGGATACGTTCCTGTCAGAACCAAATGAGTGATGATTCCAAATCCATTTGATGTGATTCGATCATTCCATCCCAAGGATGAATCTCCAGGTAGCAGTACCAAATTGATGATGCAGATTCCGAAAAGGACTGTACAGCAAAATGCAATGTTTTCAGCTATTCGCAACCAAATTGGAGCGATGAGATAGAGAATTGCAAACAGGGACAGAACGCCAGGAGTGAATGGATCAAAGAGATGAGGTGCAGTCAAATTGACGAGGATTTGCGCAAGAAGTAAAAATGCGAAGCGTGTTAGTGCTTTTTGAAATGTCCATGTCGACTGTACTGTGACCCACCCCCCTACTGTGACAAATAGTGGTGCTGCAAGGCCTCCTAAACCTGCAATAATCAATGCAAACAAACTCGTTGTTGATGCTCCTTCTGGGGCCCACGTTGCTGCAGCATGAACCATAATCATGAGGAGAATGGCAAGACCTCGTAATTGATCGATGTCTTGCCGACGTTCCATTCTTGGTCACCGTTGGCTTCGAACGTAATCGACTGCGTTTCGGAATATCTGTAGGCCTTCACCTTCCCAATCATCACCGATGTCCATCGAAGTGTGTTCGGGGTGAAGCCACATACTGTAGAATGCTTCAGGATGTGGCATGAGACCAAAGACCAAACCTGTAGCGTCACAAATACCGGCGATGTTTCTCATGCTTCCGTTTGGACTCAATGGGAAAGGAAGAAGATCGTCTTGAATGCCCTTTCCAATCTCAGTGATTGGATCTACGTAACGCACTGTGAGTTGGTGGGTGGAAGCAAGTTGGTCAAGATCACCATCTGTTGGCATGACAAAGCGCCCTTCTCCATGTCGGACAGGACACTCGATTCGTTGGATGTTCTTGGTCCAAATGCAAGGGCTCTTGGAATCGAATTCGAGCGTTACCCACCGATCTTCATATCTTCCTGTATTGTTGAGTGTTAAGCTAGCACGCTGAACCAAATCAGGTTCTAAGGATGCATCTGATGGGCCGGGGAGTAGGCCCGTCTTTACGAGTGCTTGAAATCCGTTACAGATACCGATGACGGGTTTTCCATCAGTAACGAATTGCTGCAGTTGTTCACGTAATGCGAAACGTAATCTGTTTCCGAGAAGGCGTCCACTGCCTAGGTGGTCCCCAAATGAAAAACCTCCAGGAACAGCAAGAATATCGAATTCACTTAGGCTTCTTTCTCCTTGAACGAGACGATTGACGTGTACTCGCTCCGAACTTCCCCCGACCATATCGAAAACTGCTGCGGTTTCACGATCACAATTTATTCCAAATCCGAAAAGGACGCAGACGTTGACTTGGCTCATTCAATCGCCCCCGTCATGTCCAAAGCACCTTTCCACGATTCGGTCAATTCGTCAACATCTGCATGGATAATGGCGTCGTAACCGTCCTCAATCAATAATTCAGATGATGCAGAAACCATTCCAATAAGGTGGATGTCTGCTCCTGTCATCATTTCAACAAAGGATAATTCATGCTCAGCACTTACAGTCACCACAATTCTTCCGAGTGATTCGCTCCACATTCGTGAGAATGAATCTCCTGGCCCGATTCCGTCGATGTCAACAATTGCTCCGCATCGACCGCCAATGCACATCTCAGCCAATGCAACGGCCAAGCCTCCTTCACTGCAATCATGGGCTGTCCGGATCAATCCCGATTGAATTGAACGAGATAGTTTACGATAAACTTCAAGTTGTTCCTCTGGGTTTGACAATAGAGGTACTTGACCGCCAATTCCGCTTGTATCTCCACGTTCCTTGAGGTGGAATGCAACTTCAGAAGCTCCAAGTTCCTCATAGGTCGTTCCAACAAGATAGATTCGTTCCCCATGATCTTTGAAGTTCGAAGTTGCTGTCTTTCTGACATCGGGTTGGTTTCCAAAGAGTGAGAACAACATGGTTGGAGGGATTGAGATCTTATTTGGCCAAACCCCGTAGTCGTTTTTCATCGAATCTTTGCCCGAAACGCAAGGTAAGCGATAAGCGCGGCATACGCGTTCAAGTTCTCGATTTGCGCGTACCAATTGTGCGAGTTTGAATTTACCATCGGGAGTCTTCTCAGATTCAATTGGGTCGGGCCAGCAAAAGTTGTCAAGTCCAGCCATCTTGTTAATGTCAACACCAACGCATACGGCATTCCGTACGGCTTCATCAATGGATGCTGCAACCATTGCTCCTGCATCAATATCGGAATAACGTGGAGCAATTCCACATGAAACAACAAGGCCTTGTGATTCTCCATGAATTGGTGCAATTAAACCTGCATCGCCAGGACCATCGCGTTCAACACCAACGAATGGTTTGACAACGGTTTGAGCAATGACTTCATGATCATACTGTCGAACCCATGTCTCTTTGGATGCGATGTTCGGTCGTTCAAGCATTTCCCTGAGGAGTGTGTTTTGATCAACATCGCTCGGTGGCGTGAACATCTCATGCTGCGGGGGAATCCATTCAGATTCCAATTCCAGTTGTGGTACACCGTCATGGAGGAAAGTGATGGGGAGGTATGCTACCGTCTCTTCACCGTGTTTGACATGGAAATAACCTGTATTGGTAAAGGTTGCAACTTGAGTTGCTTCAACTTCGTGAAGTAACGCCATTTTTTCGAAGGCTTCCTTGTCCTTTGGAGCAACTGCAACCGTCATGCGTTCTTGGGATTCTGATACGAGGATTTCCCATGAGGATAATCCCTCTTGCTTCAGTGGAACCTTTCCGAGATCGATTTCACAGCCGTTGGTATATTCGGCCATTTCTCCAATGGAAGATGACAGTCCGCCTGCACCGTTATCGGTTGTACATGTAATGAGGCATGCGTCTCGGGCTTCAAGGAGCATGTCCATCATCTTCTTCTGAGTTATCGGATCGCCAATTTGGACAGCACTTGATGGTGATTCATCGGTTAATTCAAGTGAAGAAAATGTGGCGCCGTGAATTCCATCTGAGCCTACTCGTCCTCCAACCATGTAGACCAAATCCCCCGGAGTTGGGTTCTTTTCGTGTGATTCACGGCCATCTGCGAGACGGCGGGGCATCAGCCCTACCGTTCCACAGTAAACAAGTGGTTTGCCAATGTATCGTTCATCAAAAACAATCGATCCATTGATTGTCGGAATTCCTGATTCGTTTCCACCGACTCGTACTCCAGCATGGACGCCACGCAATACACGAGATGGGTGGAAAAGAGTGGAAGGGAGTTCGCCTATCCAATTTGGTGGTCCAAAGCAGAAAACGTCCGTATTTGCAATCGGACGTGCTCCTAACCCTGTCCCTAGAATATCTCGATTAACACCGACGATACCTGTCATTGCGCCTCCGTATGGGTCAAGAGCGGATGGAGAATTGTGTGTCTCTGCTTTCATGCAGATCGACCAATCGTCATTCCAGGCGATGACTCCTGAATTGTCGTGGAAAACTGAGAGTAGCCAGTTGACTTCTTTGGCCATATCATGTGTTGGCTTCATGATGTGTGTCTTGAATAGGGAATCGACAATCGTGTCTTCACCAGTTTCCGTATCGATGTGATGAATCTTACTTGCAAAAATCTTGTGTTTGCAATGTTCACTCCAAGTTTGAGCTAAGCATTCCAATTCAACGTCGGTTGGTGCATCTGGCGAGATTCCTACAGATTGGCGAGCCAATCGCGTTGGTTCATCACGATAGTGATCTCGAATTGTTTGCATCTCATTGAGATTCAATGCGAGTAACCCTTCATTTGAGAGACGAATCAACTCTTCATCACCCAATTCCATGTTAATGATTGCAGGAGGTTGACGTTCGATGGATGGTCGTTCTGGATAGGAGAGAGTTTTTGCTTGACCGCTTTCCAATTCTGTGCTTGTTGTGAGGATGGATTTCTCTATCAGACCATTGAACAATGTGGAGGCAAGCCATTCATGATCAATCGATTCTGAAAGATTGAGGAATGCGTATGAAATGTAGGTTGAAATTGCCGATTTTCCTTCTGGGAAAAGAAGTTTGAAACCGTCGTTTGCGGCAGCACCGGGATTGTCAGTAACGCCTGGTTTGAATCCTACTGTTACAGTTAATGTAGGGGGCACGGGGAAGAATGTCTTGTCATTTAGCAGGGATGTATTTGTGGCACCGTGTTCGATGATTGGGTCTGAAAAAATATCTTGTACACGTGGTTCGATTGCCCCCGCATCATATTCACTTCGAATGAGGTATCCACGGATGCTTCGGACCTTTCCTACATCGATTCCATGGTCTGCAAAGAGTTGGCGCTGGACAACATCTCCAAGCACATCGCGCATCCCTTCTGTTTGCAAGGGGGTAACCTCAACTCGGACTTCATGTACTGTCATTGGTCCCGACCTAAACACAGTTCATCGCATACGCTCTTTGAACAATACGGAGGGGTTCACTCGGACTTTAACATGGATTTGAGGAATTGACCGGTATAACTTCCGTCGACCTCTGCTACTTCTTCGGGAGTGCCCTTTGCTACAACCTGGCCTCCTCTGTCGCCTCCTTCTGGCCCCAAATCGATCACATAATCACTACATTTGACTACATCGAGATGGTGTTCGATGACAACAACTGAATGGCCTTTTGATCGTAATTCGAGAAGAACGTCAATCAGCAACTGAACATCTGAGAAAGAAAGACCCGTTGTTGGCTCATCGAGGATGTAAACGGTGTGTTTGTGTGGAGGTCTGCGCAGTTCACTTGCAAGTTTTACGCGTTGCGCTTCACCGCCAGAAAGCGTAGTTGCTGGTTGGCCGAGACGGATGTATGCGAGTCCGACTGCATCGAGCGTCTCGAGTGTGCGATGGATTTTCTTGTGGTTTTTGAAGAATGTAACCGCTTCACCGACTGGCATTTGTAGTACGTCATGAATGGTTTTTCCTTTCCATGTGACTTCAAGGCATTCTCGTGTGTAACGCTTACCGTTACATATGTCACATTCAATCCACACGTCGGGTAGGAAATTCATCTCAAGTTTGATTGATCCTGCACCTGAACACGCCTCACAGCGGCCTCCTTTTACATTGAAACTGAATGTACCAGGAGTATATCCTCGCTCTTTAGCAAGTGTCGTATTTGCAAATAATTTCCTGATTTCATCAAACACTTTCGTGTAGGTCGCTGGGTTTGAGCGAGGTGTTCGTCCGATTGGTGATTGATCGATAATGATGGCCTTATCGACGTTTTCGAGCCCTTCAATCGACGTATGTTTACCAGGTAACTTCTCAGAATTATGTAGGTGGCGTTGCAATACTGGGGAGAGAATACCCGATATCAGCGAGGATTTTCCTGAGCCTGACACTCCTGTAATCGAGGTAAAGCAGCCCAGTGGAATTTTGACATCGATGTTGGTCAGGTTGTTGTGTTGAGCGCCTTTGATTTCCAACCATTTCTTAGATGGTGATATTCGAGTCGGCGGGGGTTCAATAGAGCGGCGACCAGAAAGGTAGGCGCCTGTCACCGATTCTTTTGCTTTCATAACTTTCTTTGGAGGACCATTTGCAACCACAATACCGCCTTCCAATCCTGCGCCAGGACCGAGATCACAAATCCAGTCCGCTTGTCGTAACGTATCTTCATCATGTTCAACAACAAGGAGGGTGTTTCCTAGATCTGTCAATTCCCGAAGTGTTTGAAGAAGTCGTTCGTTATCTCGTTGGTGAAGTCCAATTGATGGTTCATCGAGAACGTACATCACCCCTGTGAGACGAGAGCCGATTTGAGTTGCGAGGCGTATTCGTTGACTTTCTCCTCCAGAAAGTGTGTTTGCTTTTCGGTCTAATGTAAGATAATCAAGACCAACGGAATCAAGGAAGCCTAACCGATTCTCGATCTCCTTGAGAATTTCATTTCCAATGAAAAGGGATCGGTCATCGAGTGCTGTTAGGACGTCGGCATATTGTTCGGGAGGGCCATCTGCTTCTGGGTGAAGGGCTCTTATCAACTGGTAGGCTTCATGAACAGAACTTCGGCTGACTTCCGGTAGCCGAATCCCGCCAACTGTTACGAACCGTGCAGCTGGATTCAATTTCTCACCATGACAGGCATGGCAATCCAAATCGGTCATGCATGCAATGAGTCTGTTTCGTGTTCGGTCGGAAGAAGTCTCTGCATATGTTCGTTCAAGACGAGCGATGATCCCTTCCCAAGGTCGATTCATTTTGTAGACAGATCCATTGTCCGATTCGAAGTGGAAATGAATGATTGTTGATCCGGAGCCATAGAGGAGAATATCTTTGGAATCTTCATCGAGTAGTCCAAATGGGACATTTGGAGAAATTCCATAATGCTCACAAACTTGCTGCAGGAGTTTTCTGTACCAGCCTGGAGACATGGATTGGCGCCATGGCAGTACACATCCATTGGCAACTGTAAGTGTGTCATCGATAAGGAGTTCAGGGTTGAATTGGCGTTGAATACCAAGCCCTTGGCAATCGGGACAAGCCCCGAGAGGGGAATTGAAAGAAAAGACACGGGGAGATAGCTCTGGCATGAAAGCCCCGTGCTCTGGACAGGCAAAATCCTCGGACCATGAAACAGTATCGCCTTCAGCATGCTCTGGACGAGTCGTTCCTTCTGATTCTAGGGGTTTCTTTGGAGTGCGTAGGCTTGTTACTGCAAGTGCTCCACCACCTAAACGTAATGCGTTTTCAACAGCTTCTGTTGTTCGGTGGCGACGATCTCTAGAGAGGACGAAACGATCGATTCGAACATCGATATCATGACGGAAATTCTTGTCAAGTGTTGGAGGATTTTCAAAATCTGCATCATGGCCATTCACACGTCCATTCATGTATCCTTGCTCAACAAATTGTTTGAACAATTCAGCGTGCGTTCCTTTCCTTGCACGGACAACTGGGCTCCAAACTGCGATTGTGTGTTGTTCGAAATTCCATAGAATGTCATCAACAATCTCCTGAACAGTTCTTCTTGCGACTTCCTTACCACATTCTGGACAATGTGGTTTCCCTATTCTTGCCCATAATAAACGGAGGTAGTCTTGGATTTCAGTAACGGTGGCAACGGTCGAACGAGGATTGTGCGAACCTTGTTTCTGGTCGATCGAAATGGCAGGAGAGAGACCTTCAATTCCATCACAATCCGCTTTTTTCATTTGCCCGATGAATTGTCGAGCATAGGAAGACAAAGATTCAACATAGCGGCGTTGACCTTCTGCATAGAGTGTGTCAAAAGCAAGACTAGATTTTCCTGAGCCTGAAACACCTGATATCACAACGAATCGACCGCGAGGAAGTTTCACGTCAATATCCTGCAGATTGTGTGTTCGCGCACCGCGAACAGTTATCCAGTCT
>CENG01119790.1_pt1 | contig 14852 bp, 12 predicted proteins | sample 530131 | NCBI WGS metagenome assembly CENG01 (sample SAMEA2591057, study PRJEB7988) | marine metagenome | biome: marine biome (ENVO:00000447); feature: surface water (ENVO:00002042) layer; material: saline water (ENVO:00002010), including plankton (ENVO:xxxxxxxx) | depth 5 m
GATGATTTAAATATTTTTAAAAATAATTTTAAGAAGTTAGTTGAATATAAAAATTATTCTATCCAAAAATTTGATTTAAGTTTTCTAGAATTTATAAATCAAATTGCATTAGTTAAAAACAACAGTGAAAATCTAATAATTTTTCACACATTTAATCAAAATATATCTAACAAATTACCAATCGATGAAACCAAAGAGTTCAATTACCGAAATGTGAAATTTTTTGAATTATCTAAAGCTCCTGACCAATTAAATCTATTAACTAAAATTATCGCAAATGAAATTAAGGTTAGATGGATAGCATATGTTGATGAATTTGTTTTTTTATCTGAAACCAAAAATGGGATTAAAAATTTAATTGCTTCATATAAGGATGGACAGATCGCAGAAAAAACAAGTTTAAATTCATTTTATAAAAAATCTTTGTCAAACAGGTTTAACACTTTATGGGTTTCTAAAACTAAAAACTTAGGGCCAACACCAAATAGTTGGGATTTTTTAAAAGATATTGATGCTAAAAAATTTCCTCTTTTAGGGTTTCAAACTAAAGTTGATGAAGATTTTGTTATAATTAATATTCGTATTCAGAAATTTAATGAAAATGATAAAGAAAATAATTTAAAAAGAAAATTTATTTTAAACCTTGAAAACGAAACCCTTAAAAATCCTCAATGGATAAAAAATCACAGAACAAAGGAGAAAGATATTATAGTCCAAGACTACAAAAACAAAATTTATCTTTTTTCTAATGAGGGAAAACTTTACTGGAAAAAGAATGTTGATGGAAATATAATTGGAAAAGTGAAACAAGTAGATTTATTTAAAAATGGCAAACTACAAATTGCATTTAGAACTAATAAAAGATTATATATACTAGATAGAAATGGCAAAAATGTAAATCCATTTCCTTTGAAAATTCCAATTTCAAAAAATATAAATCCTCTATCAGTTTTTGATTATGATAAAAACAGAAATTATCGTTTTTTATTAGCTCAGGACAATAATGTTTTAATGTATGATAAAAATGGAAAAGAAGTTAAAGGCTTTAAATTTAAAAAAACCAACTCACCAATAATAAATCCACCAAAACATATACGCTTTGGTTCAAAAGATTTTATTTTGATTCATGAGGAAAGTGGGGATTTGAAAATACTTAATAGACAAGGTAAAATAAGAGTGAAATTGAAAGAAAACGTGAATTTTTCAAAACAAGAGATTTATCCATACTTGGGCACTTTTGCTGGCACCAATATGGAGGGAAACTTAATCCAGATAGATACGCGAGGCAATGTTTTAAGTTCAAATTTAGATTTATCAAAAAATCACAAGATTGTAATCGGATATGAATCATTAGTCACACTTTCAAAAAATAAATTAACTATCAAAGGTATACCAATTACGTTACCCTATGGCAATTATACTAAACCTGAAGTATTTAAGTTCAGAAATACGATTTATTTTACTACTACAGATTTGGAATCTGAAAAAGTTTATTTATTTAAAGAGGATGGAGAAACTGTTGAGGGATTTCCAGTTTATGGTACAACTAGTGCAAGTTTATCTAAATCAAAAAAAGGTGATCAACTAGAATTAGTTGTTGGCTCAGAGAAAAAAGATATAATTGTATATAGCTTTTCAAGTACTTAAAATTAAATTAGCTTGAAAGGTTTTTTTTAAATTTTCAAGTATTTTTTCTTTAACCTCATTGATTGAAACGTATCTTTTAATTTCCCTGTTAATTGAAGTTATGCCTTTATCTTTAATACCGCAAGGAATTATATAATTATAGTATCTTAAATCAGTATCCACATTAAGTGCAAAACCATGCATTGTTACCCACCTACTTGTTTTAACACCTATAGCACAGATTTTTCTAGAATTTGGTGAATTCGATTCTATCCAGACTCCTGTTTCACCTGGACTCCTTTGTGAAGAAATTTTGAAATAATTCAATGTTAAAATTACTATTTCCTCCAAAGCTCTCAAATATCTATTTATGTCGGTATAAAAGTTTTCTAGATCAATAACGGGATACCCTACAATTTGTCCATACCCATGAAAAGTAATGTCTCCTCCTCTGTTGGTATTTAAATATTGGATTTTTTTTCTCTCAAGTTCCTCTTTAGTTAATAATAAATTTTTTTTTTGACCGCTTTTGCCAAGAGTTATAACTGGCGGATGTTCAACAAATAAAAAATAATTTGGTGTTTCAATTGAGCTACCCTTATTACGGTTAGTTCTTTTTATATCTATTATTTCTTGTAATTTTTTTTCTTGAAAATTAAATGCAGCGTTATAATCTAAAACACCAAGGTCATAAACAATAATATTTTTATTCAATTTTTTATTCAATCCTGTTTGTATTATTTATAATTATCAATGCAGCTATTACACCAGGAACCCACCCGCAAAGAGTTAAAATAAAAACAATCATTACAGAACCACATCCATAACCGATTACTGCAATTGGTGGAAAGATAATTGACAACAAAACTTGAGTTAGGCTCATTAAAAATTATTCTTTTTTACAAATTTAAAAACTTTCATTTGTAACATACTTTCTATATTTACTTAAATTTAAAATATGTCTTATTCTGAACAGGAAAAAGTTAGAAGAGAAAAGCTAAAAAAAATTATTGACTTAGGTATAAACCCTTATCCCCCTGAATTATTTCAGGTTAGTCATTTGTCGACTGTAGTTAAAGATAATTTTATATCTGGTAAAAAAGTTTCGGTAGCTGGCAGAATTATGTCAAGAAGAATTCAGGGTAAAGCGAGTTTTGCTGAACTACAAGATAGTGAAGGAAAAATTCAATTGTACTTTAATCGAGACGAAATATGTAAATCTGAAGACAAATCACTCTACAATGAGGTTTATAAAAAATTATTAGATATTGGAGATATAATTGGTGTTACCGGTATTTTATTCAAAACCCAAGTAGGAGAGAAAACGGTCCAAGTTGAAGATTTCAAAATTTTATCAAAATCTATTAGACCTATTCCGATTCCTAAAACAGATTCAGATGGAAATGTTTATGATGAATTTAAAGATCCTGAATTAAGGTATAGACAGAGATACGTAGACTTAATTTTAAATCCTGATGTAAAAAAAACATTTATAAAACGAACAAAAATAACCAATTCTATTCGGGAATTTTTTAACACTAAAGGTTATCTGGAAGTTGAAACTCCAGTCTTACAACCCATACCTGGAGGTGCACAGGCAAGACCATTTATCACTCACCACAATGCTCTCGACATTCCTCTTTATCTAAGAATTGCAAACGAGTTATATCTTAAGAGACTAATTGTTGGAGGTATGGATGGTGTATATGAGTTTTCTAAAGATTTTAGAAATGAGGGGATGGATAGATCTCATAATCCTGAATTTACTGTAATGGAATTATATGTAGCATACAAAGATTATTTCTGGATGATGGAAACGACAGAAAAATTGTTAGAGAAAATTTGTAATGATGTAAATAATTCCAGCAAAGTGATTTTTGCGAATAAGAAAATTGATTTTAAACCTCCATACCCAAGAGTCCCTATTTATGAAGCCATCAAAAAGTATACAAGTTTTGATATTTCTAGAATGAATATTATTGAATTGAGAAAAACCGCTAAAAATTTAGGTGTTGAAATTGATAATTCAATGGGTAAAGGTAAAATAATTGATGCGATTTTCGGTGACAAATGTGAGAAGCACTTCATACAACCCACCTTTATAATTGATTATCCAAAAGAGATGAGCCCATTAACCAAACAACATAGAAAAGAACCAAATCTAACTGAAAGATTTGAATTAATTGTTAATGGCAGTGAACTTGCCAACGCTTATTCTGAATTAAATGATCCAATCGATCAGAGGACTAGATTTGAGGAACAATTAGAACTGAGTAAAAAAGGAGATGATGAAGCAATGTTTATTGATTACGACTTTCTCAGAGCTCTAGAATATGGGATGCCACCTACTTCAGGTATTGGAATTGGAATTGACAGGCTAACAATGCTTCTAACAAACAACACTTCAATACAAGAAGTTATATTCTTTCCACAAATGCGACCGGAAAAAAAAGTTCAACTAGATAAAGAAGAAGAAGAAGTTTTGTCATTTCTAATCCCCAACACAAAAATGGACATAAATGAAGTTAAAAGAAAAACTAGCCTAAGTAATAAAAAATGGGATTTAGCCTTAAAAAATCTTAGAAAAAAAACATTAATTGAAATTAAAAAAGAAAATAACACAATCTACATAAAGTCATTATAGCTGTTTTTTTAAAAATAATTTAAATTTTTCAACTGTATAATCGATATCTTTTAAAGTTAAAGCATCATTTAAAAAGTAACTTTCAAAAGCACTCGGTGGAAAATAAATTCCGTTCGATAACATATAGTGAAAAAAATCCTTAAAAACTTTGTTATTACCTTTAGCTGCAGAATCAAAGTCATTAACATAATTTTTTGTGAAGTGAACCGAAAGCATGGATCCGCAAATGTTTACTTGACAAGGTATTCCTGTATAATTTATTTCTTTTAAAAAACCCTCGTACAAACGTTGAGTTTTACTATTTATCCTTTCATAAAAGTCTAAATCATTTTTTAAGATTTTTAGAGTTTCTAATCCTGCCCTCATTGCTAAAGGATTACCACTTAAAGTACCAGCTTGATAAATTGGTCCCTCAGGAGCTAGCATATCCATAATTTCATGTCTTGAGGCAAAGGCCCCAACAGGTAATCCACCTCCGACAACCTTTCCATATGTTACAATATCTGCATTAACTCCTAAATATTCTTGTGCTCCTCCGAATGATAATCTAAACCCAGTCATTACTTCATCAAAGATCAAAAGAGATCCACAACTACTACAAATTGATCTTAAGATTTCCAAAAATTTTTTTGCAGGTGGGATACATCCCATGTTACCAGCAACTGGTTCTATAATGACACATGCAATCTCATTTTTATATTTATCAAAGATTTTTTCAACACTTTTTAAATCATTGTAATTTGCAATCAAAGTATCCTTGGCATTTGATTTTGTTACTCCGGGGCTGTTAGGCTGTCCAAAAGTTACAGCACCGCTACCAGCCTCAATTAAAAATGAATCTGAGTGACCATGGTAACAACCTTTGAATTTTACAATTTTATCTCTTCCTGTAAATCCCCTAGCCAAGCGAATGGCACTCATACAAGCTTCAGTTCCTGAATTTACAAATCTAATTTTATCAATATTTTTAATATTGGAGACAATTAGTGAAGCCAACTCAGATTCCAATTCAGTTGGGATACCATATGAAGTTCCCTTTTCTGCTTGAGACATTATTTTTTCAATAATCTCTCTTTTGGCATGTCCCAAAATCATTGGGCCCCAACTGGAAATATAATCTATGTATTTGTTGTCATCCTCATCAAAGAGATAAGCTCCTTTTGCTTTTTTAATGAAAATTGGTGTTCCTCCAACTGACTTGAACGCCCGCACAGGAGAATTCACTCCTCCTGGTATGAGTTTTTTCGCCTCTTCAAATAATTTACTACTTCTTTTGTAAATCATTTATTTATTGGGTATAATAAGTTCCTGTCCAATATAAATTTTATTGTCATTAATCTGATTCATTTTAACTATTGTTTTGATTTCAATATTAAATTTTTTTGATATTGAAAACAAAGTGTCTCCTTTTGAAACCCTGTAAAAAAACAACTCTCTTTTATTAGAATTTTTTGTTACACTATTTTTAGCATGCCTGTCAAACCGTTTTAAATTTAAACGCTCAATTAAGTTAATCAGTTTTAGAGGGTATTTTTTGTCGGTTGCGTAACCTGCTTTTTTTAATCCATATGCCCATTGCTTGTAATTTTTGATATTATAATCAAATAAAAAGGCATAGCGAGGTCTAATCGTTAAAAACAATGAGTGGTCACGATAGGATTCTTTTGGGTCTTTGTATTTACGAAAACATTCCCCTTTTTTGTCATCATCATGATAAATTTTTTTCCCAGACCACTCCTTATGGCATTTTATTCCAAAATGATTGTTCCCTTTAACAGCTAATCTGCCCTCCCCATAACCAGACTCGAGTAAACCCTGTGCAAGAGTAATACTCGCTGGTATCTTATATTTTTTCATTTCCTCAATCGCAATAGGTCCAAATTTAGACAAGTATTTTTCTATTTTTTGATCATTTGACAGAATAACAGTCTTTCCAGTGTTAACTTTTTCACTAACAACTTCTATTTTTTTTTCTTTTTTTGAAGATTTGAAGATTAATGCCTTGCAACCAATCTGAAATATTAAAATTATAGAGTAGAAAATCATTTTAGTAAAAGCCCCCCCTTTTTTTCCTGTAAAAAATTGAAACCATATATACCCTGTAGGCCTCCAGTATGGATAAACAAAATATTTTTTCCCCAACTCCAATTATGATTTTTTATTAAAGTAAAAATACCAAAAAGAACTTTTCCTGTGTATATTGGATCAAGTGGAATTTTATATTTTTTTTTAAACGAATTTATAAATAAGATAAGTTCATTATTAAATTTCCCAAATCCACCGAAAGTAAATTCCTTGATTAAATCATAATTGATTGAAGAATCTATATTATTTGAAATATAATTAATTCTAGATCTATCGTTTGCTGACAGGAAACCTAAGAGTTTTTGATTGTTCTTTATAGACCTACTTACCCCAAGCATTGTTCCACCGGTTCCGACAGCTATACATATTGTATCAAAATTGTGATCGAAACTTTCAATCATATCCGAGCTTCCTGAAATCCCAAAATCATTAGCTCCTCCCTCAGGTATGAAATAAACATTTCTTTCTGATAAAAATTTTTTAACTTTTTTTGAAAACATTTTGAGCTTATAATCCTCCCTATTTAAGTACTCTAAATGCATTCCGGTATTCATACAATGTTCAATAGTTGGATTTGACTTTGTATTCATCTCATCTCCTCTAACAAATCCAAAAGATTTTATTCCAAAATGTTTACATAAACTTGAAGTCGCAGCCAGATGATTTGAAAAAGGACCTCCAAATGTAGCAATACCCTCATATCTGCTTTTGAAAAATTCAATTAAATTATGTTTTAATTTTCTGTATTTGTTGCCAGTTAAATAGAAGTCAGATGCAATTTCTCTTTTAACAGTAATGTTAACATCCTTTATTTTACCTAAAAAAATATATTGACTTTTTAAAGATATCATTTCACGAATATTAATTACCAGTTTTAATTTTTAAAGTAATTAAAGTTTTTTAAGTAATTTTAGTAAAGGCATGATATTTGTACTCTTTTTTTTAAAAAAATGAAAAATTTATTTATAATAGGTCTAGGAATTTTAACTTTCAGCTGTTCATCAATAAGAGTATTTTCCGATTTTGATAATTCAATAAACTTTGATAATTACAAATCTTTCGCTTTTTTCAAACCTGGAATTGATGAAGTTGAAATTTCAGATTTAGATAAAAAAAGGATTTTAAAAAGTATTAAACAAAGTTTAGAAGAAAAAAGTTTAGTATTGTCTAGTAATCCCGATTTATTAATTAATATTTCTGTAAAAGCAACTGACCGAGTGTTTATAAATCCTAATAATAATTGGGGCTGGGGCTGGGGCTGGGGCTGGAATCCCTGGATGCTTAATTCTATATCAACTCAAACAAGAGGAGAGCTTTTTATTGATATAATTGATTCAAAATCAAAACTTCTTGTATGGCAGGGTAAAGGATATGGCGGTATTAATGAATATATGAAAAGCAGGGATGAAAGAATTAATTTGTTTGTCTCGGAGATTCTTAAAAATTATCCCCCTGATAATGAAAGTTAAGAACTAATTATTTTTTTGAATGATGAAATCGCTTTGTCTATTCCATTTGGATTATCTCCTCCTGCAGTGGAATAAAAATTTTGTCCTCCACCACTACCGTTAATATATTTAGAAATTTTATTAATTATTTTACGAGCATCAAATTCTTTTTTTTCCACTAAACCTTTGTCTATATAACATACCAAAATAGCTTTAGACCCATCGGTAACAGCAATTAACATAAATAAATTTTTGATTGATTTTCCCAAATCAAAAGCGAGAGGTTTTAAAAGTTTTGGATTCAGTGAGAGTTTTTCAGAAAGCAGGTTAATACCATTACAATCTTTGACCTTATCCAATAATTCTAATTTTAAACTTTTTAAAAGTGATTCAGATAAATTTTTAATTTCATTTTTAAAATTATGTATTTCGCTTTGAATATTCTCCACTGCCATAACTACATTTTGTGGGCTTTTAATTAATTGTTTTATTTTTTCTAAGTCATTGGACTGTTCTTCAAAAAATATTTTACATGAATCACCAGTTATAGCTTCCAATCTTCTTATTCCAGAAGCAATTGCAGATTCTGAGATAATTTTAAAATGCCAAATTTTTGATGTGCTCTCAACATGAGTACCTCCACATAATTCAATTGATTTTCCAAATCTTACGGTTCTTACAGTATCTCCATACTTCTCTCCAAATAATGCAATTGCACCTTCTGAAAGAGCTTTTTCCATCAAAGTATTTCGATTTTCCTCAAATAAAATATTTTCTTTTATTCTGGAGTTTACAAACTCTTCAATTTGTGATATTTGATCCTTAGATATTTTTGAAAAATGGGAAAAATCAAAACGTAAAGCTCTTGAATTAACCATTGAACCCTTTTGTTCAACATGATTACCCAAAATTTCTCTCAAAGCCTGATGAAGTAAATGAGTTGCTGTGTGATTAGATGAAGTTCGAATTCTTTGCGTTTTGTCAACTACTGCCTTAAATGTTAAATCAATTTTATCAGGAATTGTATTGCAATAATGAACTATAAGATTGTTTTCTTTTTTAGTGTCAACAATGTAATGTAAGTCTCCGTTTGTTTCTTCCAAATATCCCTTATCTCCAACTTGCCCACCTCCCTCAGCATAGAAGGGTGTTAGATTAAATACCAACTGAAACATATCTCCTGCTTTTAAAGAACTAGTTTTTCTATATCTTGTAATTTTTACATTGGATGTTAAGTGATCGTATCCAACAAACTCTTCTAAATCATCTTCATGAATTATAACCCAGTCTCCTTTTGAGCTAAAAGCAGCTTTTTTTGATGTCTCTTTTTGCTTTTTCATTGACTTTTCAAATTCCTCTTCGTCAAAACTAAATCCTTTTTCAGACAGGATTAAAGCAGTGAGGTCTTTGGGAAATCCGTAAGTATCGTAAAGTTGAAAAACTTTAGAGCCTTCGATTTTTCCATCTACATTTTTTGAAATCATCGAATCAAGTAATAAAAGTCCTTGGTTAAGAGTTTTTAGAAAAGAGTTTTCCTCTTCTTTAACTACATTGTGAATTAGATTTCTTTTACTTTCAAGTCCAGGATAAACATTTTTCATCTGAGTGTAAAGAACATCTACTAATCGAAAAATAAAAGGACTCTTTTGATTTAAGAATGAATAACCATATCTGATAGCTCTTCGTAAAATTCTTCTAATAACGTATCCTGCTCCCGTGTTGGAAGGCAACTGTCCATCAGCAACAGCAAAAAAAACTGCTCTTAAATGATCAGCAACCACTCTTATCGCCTTATCTACTTCCAAATCAACACCATAGTTATTCCCCGTAAGAATTTCTATTTCCCTAATGATTGGTTCAAAAATATCAGTATCATAATTGGAAGTTTTATTTTGAAGAACCATTGAAAGTCTCTCAAATCCGAGGCCTGTGTCAACATGTTTTTCAGGAAGGTCCTCAAGGGTTCCATCAGATTTTCGATTATATTGTATAAATACAAGGTTCCAGAGTTCTATAACCTGAGGATGATCTTTATTAATCAAATTTGCTGCAGGTACTTTCTCTCTATCTTTTTCTGATCTCAAGTCAATATGTATCTCTGAGCAGGGCCCGCAGGGTCCCTGGTTTCCCATTTCCCAAAAGTTGTCTGATTTTGAACATAAAAATATTCTCTCTTTATCAATAATTTGATTCCAAATTTCAAAAGATTCATTATCAACCTCCAGATTTTGAGTTTTATCTCCCTCAAAAATTGTTACATATAGTTTGTCCTTATCAATTAGATAAATATTCGTTAGTAATTCCCAAGCCGATTTAATAGCATTTTCTTTAAAATAGTCACCAAAACTCCAATTTCCTAGCATTTCAAAAAAGGTATGGTGATATGTATCAATTCCAACTTCTTCTAAATCATTGTGCTTACCAGAAACACGAAGACATTTTTGAAAATTGGCAATTCTTTTATCTTTTGGAATACTTGTGCCTAAAAAATAATCTTTGAACTGGTTCATACCAGCATTAACAAACATAAGAGTAGGGTCATCTGTAACAATCATTGATGAGGATTTGACAATCTTATGATTTTTACTTTCAAAAAATTTTAAAAAAAGATTCCTTATATCCGATGATTTCATTTCATCTTTATTTTTAGAAGGCTATAACTTATAAAAAAATATTATATTTGTTCAACTAAATTACTTACAAAAGAAGTAAATTTTAATATTAAAACCGCGATGGCTAAGGTTAAATATTACTACGATCCAGAAACACTTTCTTACAAACCAGTCGAATACCCAAGAACACTGCGGATATCTAATTTTTTCATTTTTCTCATATCTTCATTTCTTTTCGGTCTTTTTATACTATTCGGATTACTAACTACAGACTTTTTAAATACACCTGAAGAATTACTTCTTAAAAGAGAATTAAAAAATTATGAATTTCAATTTGGCTTAGTTTCAAAACGGTTAGGTGAAATTGAAAATGTGATTTCTAATATCGAAGAAAGAGATAATGAACTTTATAGAAACTATTTTGAGGCAAGTCCAGTCTCAGACGAACAAAGAAAAGCTGGTTTTGGGGGAGTTAATAGATATAAAAATTTAGAAGGTTATGGAAATTCAGAACAAATAATTGAAACTACAAAAAGATTAGATGTTCTCTCAAGAAGGATTGTTATTCAATCAAAATCTTTGGATGAGATTAGACTTCTTGCTGAAAAAAAAGAAGAATTATTAGCCTCTATTCCATCAATACAACCAATAAGAAATGAGGATTTAAAGAGGATGGCCTCGGGGTATGGCTGGAGAATTGACCCATTCACAAAAACCAGAAAACGCCATTATGGAATGGATTTTTCTGCTAGCAGAGGAACCCCAATTTATGCTCCAGGAAATGGTGTTGTAAAAAGAGCTGACAGTAGATCTTCTGGTTATGGTCGTCATATCAGAATTGACCACGGTTTTGGATATGTAACAGTATATGCTCATCTAAATAAATACAATGTCAAAAGAGGGCAAAAAATAAAAAGGGGTGATATTATTGGCTATGTTGGAAGCACAGGAAGATCTGTAGCACCACATTTACACTACGAAATTATTAAAGATGGAAAAAAAATAAATCCATTAAACTTTTATATTGGTAATTTAACTTCCGATGAATATAATGCGATTCTGATTCAAGCCAGTCAAGAAAATCTATCTCTTGATTAGATTTAACAATGAAAAAAGTATTATCCAATAAGAAATATTATTCGATTGGCGAAGTTGCTGAATTTTTAAATGTAAATACATCATTACTAAGATTCTGGGAAAAGGAGTTTAAACAGATAAGTCCCAAGAAAAAAAAATCAGGTATAAGAAAATTTACAAAACCAGATGTAGAAATTTTACAAATCATTTATAGTTTACTAAAAGAAAAAAAAATGACAATTGACGGAGCAAAAAGACATTTGGAACAATCTCAAAATAAAGATAAAGTTTTAATATCAATTCGTAATAAACTGGAAAAAGTTAAATCTGAATTGATATTTCTTAGAGATAATATGTAACTATTTTTTTCTAAAAAAAATATTGATTGGCACCCCGGATAGATTATAATTACTTCTTAATTTATTTTCAATAAACCTTCTATAGGAATCTTTAATGTATTGAGGAAGATTACAAAAAAGAACAAATTGTGGGTATTTTGTAGGTAGTTGAGTACAAAATTTGATTTTTATAATTTTCCCTTTATTAGATGGAGGAGGGGTTTTTTGGACAATTGGTAAAATAAATTTATTTAATTCACTAGTTGGAATTCTCAAATTTCTATACTTAGAAACCTTAATTGCTGTCTCTAAAGCCTTTAAAACTCGCTGCTTTTTAATGACAGAAATGAATAAAATAGGAACATCTATGAAAGGTGCGATTTTGTCATTAATTTTTTTTTCATATGATATAGTATCTATTTTGTCTTTATCAATTAGGTCCCATTTATTAATTAGGATTACTATCCCCTTATTGTTGCGATGAGCTAACCAAAATATCTTTTGCACTTGTGTATCAAAACCTCTTGTAGCATCAACTAAAAGTAAAACAATGTCACTTCTTTCAATAGACCTAACTGCCTTCAATACAGAAAAAAATTCTAAATCCTCTTTTACTTTTTTTTTGCGCCTTATACCTGCTGTATCAATTAAATTGAAATTAAAACCATATTTATTTACATTTGAATCTATACTATCTCTAGTAGTCCCTGGAACTTCACTAACTATGTGCCTATTATTATCAATAATTGAATTAATAAAAGAAGACTTACCAGCATTTGGCCTTCCAACAACAGCAAATTGCGGCAGTTCTTGATTTAAATCCTCAGAACTACTAGGTAAGTTCTTTGCAAGAGCATCCATGAAATCTCCTGACCCCAGACCATTATTTGCTGAAATTGAATAAATGTCCTTAAAACCAAGTTTGAAAAACTCTGCCTCAAGTCCTTGAAAAGATGAGTTGTCGAACTTGTTTACTAACAAAAAAACTTTCTTATTTGATTTTTTTAGAAGTTTATTAACCTTTATATCTTCCTCAGTGATACCCGTTTGAACATCTACCAAAAAAATAATTAAATCCGCCTCCTCAATAGCTAATTCTACTTGACAATCAATTTCTTTCTCAAAAACATCATCTCCACCTACGATGTATCCACCTGTATCAATCAAAGAAAATTGTTTACCATTCCACTCTCCTTTACCATAGTGACGATCCCTTGTAACACCACTTTGAGAATCAGTTATAGCTTTTTTTTGTTTTACAAGTCTGTTAAATAATGTTGATTTTCCAACATTAGGTCTTCCAACTATTGCTACAATTGGGTTCATTATAAATCTATATTAGTTGTAACCAAGGAGTTTAAGTTTCTTTGGATTTGTTCTCCATTTTTTATTCACCTTAACAAATAATTTAAGATGAACTTTAATCTTAAAAAAACTTTCCAATTTTTTTCTTGCATCAGTCCCGACTTTTTTAAGTGCCAATCCATTTTTACCAATTAAAATTCCTTTTTGAGTTTCGCGCTCCACAATAATTGTAGATTCAATTTTAATAACGTTTTCCTTGCTCCTGTCAAAAACTTCAGTCACTACTTCAGTAGAATATGGAACTTCTTTGTTGAATTTTAGAAATATCTGTTCCCTAATGAATTCATTAACAAAAAACCGTTTGGATTTATCTGCAAATTGATCTTTAGGAAAAAATGCTGGGGAAAATGGTAGATTCTTTAAAATAAGCTTTGAAACATTTTCTACATTAAAATTATTCAGAGCCGAAATTGGGAAAATTTTGATGCCTGGTAATTTCACTTCCCATAAATTAACTTCGTTTTCAAGAGTTTGTTGATTTGTTAAATCAATTTTATTTATTAACAAAAAAATCTTTTTTTTAATGTTTTTAATTTTATTAATAAAATGATCATTTTCTTTAATTTTATCACCAACTGTTGTCATTAACAATAAAATATCTGAATCTATTAAAGTATCTTTTAAAAACTTCATCATTGAATTTTGTAATTGATATTTTGGTTCAATAAGTCCAGGAGTATCAGATAATACAATTTGGTAGTCTTCAGAATTGATAATAAATCGAATTCTGTGTCTTGTTGTTTGAGATTTTGGGGTAACTATAGATGCATCTTCCCCAACCCATGAATTCAAAAAGGTTGATTTACCAACATTTGGGTTTCCAATTATAGAAACAAAACCTGCTTTATGCTTTTTTGACATTCAACAAAGTTAACCACTAATACTTTTATACTTGCTGTTTCTGTTTAATTTTAGTAATTTCGATAAATATCGCGGGATAGAGCAGTCGGTAGCTCGTTGGGCTCATAACCCAAAGGTCGCAGGTTCGAGTCCTGCCCTCGCTACTATACAAGACGGACTAGTAAAAATACTAGTCCGTCTTTTATTGGATTCAAATTTGAGGTTCGATATTTTCTGTCGTTCGGGTCTATACCATTATAAAGTGTAGAGGTTTTTAATTCCTCAAACATCACCCTTCAAACATCTTGTGAAAAAAGGAAAACCATCTGTAACTACGTAGTAATAGATTCCTTCAGGAAATTCTGGTGTTACACCAAAACGTCCATTACATTTATCTAAATCTCCAAGGCCTTCAACATATTCGTAGTCTTGCGTAAAAGCACCCATTGGGATTGATGTATTTGGATTAGTTGTTGCTTGACCAGGACCTCCAATAAGAGCAGTTAAAATATTAGGACGATTAGCGTCAGGTATTGTTTTTAACTTATAACTAGATTTTAGAGATTTAATTAAACTATTTTGATCATTAGGATCTGAAAAACCATATCTAGCATAGACAGGGAAACCATCTGAAGCCCAACCAACTATTGTCATTCCCTGATTATCTCCTAAAAATTCAATAAGTAATTCTGGCATCCCATGATAATGATATGCACCATTGGGCTGAACATGGGCATGGTTCATGTCATCGCCAAAGTTAAATGTGTCATGACCTAATGCTTCAATATTCCAGTTTCCTTGTCCTTGAGCTAAACTA
>CENG01112891.1_pt1 | contig 14798 bp, 7 predicted proteins | sample 530131 | NCBI WGS metagenome assembly CENG01 (sample SAMEA2591057, study PRJEB7988) | marine metagenome | biome: marine biome (ENVO:00000447); feature: surface water (ENVO:00002042) layer; material: saline water (ENVO:00002010), including plankton (ENVO:xxxxxxxx) | depth 5 m
ATGAGAAGAGGTTCAAAGCTTTCAGGTGTTACAAATCGATATCGGTATAATAACGATATCAAAAAAATGCGCGAGGAAGAAAAGCGTCAAAAAAGTCGAATACGTCGAGACATGGCAAGGAGACGACAAGCGCCTAGTAGTACAAGGAAGCGAAAAGAAGCGAAGGTCTCGGATAAATATACATATATCCCACCAACTCGGAAAGAGAAGGATAGTTTCGATAAATTCATAGATGCGATCTTTGATATTCCCAAGGCGATCCTTGATATTCCCGATAGGATATTTAATGCAATTTGGGATCTAATATTTGCAATACTACCCCCATATAACCAATGAAAGACTACGATGGATACCTGAATAGGCAAGCTGAAGTTCTTCAAGAGTTTGACGACTTCTGTGAGCAATTTGAGAAACGTGCAGCGGAGCAATTTAAGGATGCAGATAAATCAGACGAACGATTCAAACTCCTCCGAGAAATCACAAATGAATCTGGAGGAGATGCTTCAACTTTACTGGAAGGAGATCCAGGACTTGAAGAAAGAGGTTGAGCGTTTAAAGGCACCAAAGTTAATGTATAGACGCCCTGGTGCTGATGAACATGAGAAGATAACAGATTACTTGGATGATGTAGATAAGAGATTACGAGTATTGGAAAGATAATGGCAATACTAGTACCTTCGGGCACATCATTTACACAAACAGGTCCTGGGTGGAGATTTCTTCCTCCTCCAGGTCCTTTTGTGCTGCAAGATATGTCAAGGCAGGGACAAAATTTAAATATCTACGAGACATGTGGAGTAATCAATATAACTGCACAGGGGAACTTAATATGCCCTGGTGGTACGCCTGGTCCCACACAGCCTAGTCCCGAGTTAATCACAGGTATCAGTGTTACACAATTAAATTGTATTGTATTGAAGGGTCCTGTGTCAACGATACCCGAGATGAATCCAGCGAGTACACCACAGTTATCTGTATCAAGCATCCAGTCAGCACCGACACCCACACTAGTTTTGCCATTACCTCTCATTGGCAATTTCACCGAGAAGTATATGTATGATGGTGAGGCAGGTTTTGTGGAATCATACAAAGGTTTGGAAGTTCCTACAGTAAGAGATAATGTAAGATCTGCAACATTCTTTGCAGGTGAGGGCAAGAAACCCTTATCGTATCCAGAGAGATTTAAGAAACAAAAAGAATTTGGTGGAAGTGGTGGCGGAAGTTTAAGATTTTCAAGTGTAGTTGGTAGAGAAGGTTATGGACCTCTGATACATGATAAGGCACAAGCAGGTAGTAACTATGTGTGGAGTTATAAGCCTTCTCTGATAAGGACTCTGCGTTTTTTCTATACGATTACCGTTACGAGTACGTGTCCTCCTTATACCTGGCAGTTTCCTGCATATATTGATGTTGATAACAATTGGGTGAATCATAAGAAAAGGACTATACATAGATTGAGTAGGCAAGTACCATCAAGGGAGGGGTAATGGCAGCTGGTAGTGGAATGAGTAGATTGAAAGATATTGAGAGTGGTCATCAGTGTTGGCCACCTGTTGCTGTAGTTACAGGATCAACGAATGTATTTGTAAATAGTATTGCAGCAATTAAAGTTGGTGATAAGACCAGTGTGCATGTATGTGGGAATAATCCACCACACCCTGATACATGCTCTAAAGGGTCTGTAACGGTGAAAGTCAATAGAAAGGATGCCATGCGTATAGGAGACCTTTTATCAGGCGGTGGGGTGATGACACAGGGGTCTCATACAGTATTGGCAGGGGCATGAATCCATGGTATAATAAGAACGTTCGTAATTAAGAATCATGGCACTACGTAAATCACTCACTTCTTTGAACAACATTGAGTCCAAACCGAAGAGTACTCGTCAAGGTAGTGGGAAGAACACCAAGTATGCTGCAACTAGTCGTAATAAAGCACGTAAACCATATCGAGGTCAAGGGAAATAAATGGGAAACTCTCCAACCGATAAGAGTAAAGACTTCATCAAATCAGGAATGACTCTGATTACACAGCTAGAATCGGAAAAATATCTAAAGAAAGTTGACAAGAAGGTCAAGGAAAAGGACCATAAATAAACAATAAATTGTCTTATTGTGCCAAGTCAACAGTCTTTTAAAGATCTGAAAGTCACCTTCAAGTCTCATCCAGTTACGGGTGACTTGATGGTGACTAAAGATGATGCTGCTGTTAAACAGTCTGTTGTCAATCTTTTGTTAACAGTAAATGGCGAGAGACCGTTTGACGATCAAATTGGTACTAATTTGTCTGCTTTATTGTTTGAACCACTAGACTATGCTACTGCAGCGGGTATTAGGCAAGAAATCAAACAGGTTATTAAATTATACGAACCTAGGATAGATTTAGTTTCTACACAGGTTGTTCCAAACTTTACTGATAATGCTTTTGATGTTCACTTGGAATTTACCATTCGTGGTCGTGAAGATAATGCACCGTTAGACCTTAACTTCCTGCTCCAGAGAACCCAATGAAGTATATTCAGGTTAACAATTTAGACTTCAATGATATCAAGAGTACACTCAAAGATTATTTGAGAGCACAGACGGATTTTACTGATTTCGACTTTGAAGGTTCTGTATGGTCAAACCTTCTAGACGTATTGGCATATAATACGTACTACACTGCATTCAACACTAACATGGTGGTGAATGAAATGTTTTTGGAGTCTGCGACACTCCGTGATAATGTAGTAACGCTCGCAAAGCAACTTGGATATAAGCCAAAGTCTGTTGTATCTCCACAGGCAATTGTAAATTTCCAAGTTAATTTTGATGGAACATACCCCAGTACCGTAACTCTGAAAAAAGGCACGGGATTTGTTACTTCATTCGATGATAAATTATATCGTTTTGTCGCAATTGATGACTATAAGGTAGGTGTTATCAATGGACAAGCGATCTTTACGGGAGTAGAACTGTATGAAGGCACAGTTGTTGAGGACACCTTCACAGTAAGATCTACTCTAACAAATCAAAAATTTGTATTATCAAACCCCTCCGCAGATACTAGCACGATTCGTGTTAAGGTATTCCCGATTGAGAACGCTACTGAATTTGCATATTACAATCAAATCGAGAGTATCATTGATATTGGAGCATCTGATAAGATTTTCTATGTTGACGAGAATCTTGATGAGAGATATGAGTTGTTCTTTGGAGATGGTGTAATTGGTTCTGCATTAGAGCACAATAACTATCTAGAAGCTTCGTATCTTGTTTCTAATGGTTCGGCAGCAAATGGTGCCTCTCTATTCACCTTCAGTGGAGTTCTAGTAGACGATAACAACGTTGCATACCCATTGACCGTATCAAACGTCACAACGGTTCAGGCAGCGTCTGGTGGCGCTGATATAGAAAGCATCGATAAGATCAAGTTCAACGCTCCTAAACTATATGCAACGCAAAATAGAGCAGTTACTGCAAATGACTATGATGCGATTGTGAGAAAGATTTATCCCGCAGTATCAGATATTATCACTTACGGCGGTGAAGAGGAGAGATACCCTGAATTTGGTAAAGTCAAGATCGTTGTCAAACCCACAAGTGGCGCAACACTATCTACTACCGTAAAGCAGGATATCATTGCACAATTGAAGGAGTATTCAGTAGCATCCGTAACTCCTGAAATCATTGATCCATCTATCTTGTATCTGGAACTCAACAGCAGAATTAACTTCAGCACAAGAGTTACCAATCAATTCCCTGTAGATATTCAACTAAAAGTTACCAATGCGGTAGAAGAATATACCAAACAGTCTGACACAGAGAAGTTTAACGGTAAGTTCAGGTATAGTAAGTATGTTGGTGTAATCGATAATGCAGATCGTTCGATTACATCTAATACTACTACCGTATTGATGAGAAAAGATTTCTATCCACTAATTAATAGCACATCATACTACGAACTTTGCTTCCAAAATCCATTCAAACTATCTTGCCCCGAAGACGGTCCTGTTATTGAGAGCACTGGATTTAAGGTCAGTGAATATCCAACAACAGTTGTGTATATGGAAGACAGGGATGGAAAAATTGTCCTATATAGATTGGATCCTGGAACGGGTGAAAAGATCGTTCTGAAGGACAATATTGGTGATGTTGATTATGATTTGGGCGAGATCAAATTGTATGATGTGACGATTATCGAGGGTACATTCTTCGATAATCGCATTTCCGTTCGTGTTACACCACGCAACAATGATATTGATGCATCTAGAAACATGTATCTAGATGTAGATGTTGCCAATAGCAAGTTCGCAGTATATCCAGAGTAATTAGATGAGTACACAGATTTCTTCTTTAATTGAAGATCAACTTCCTGGGTTTATTGTTTCTGAATATGAAAACTTTTCAGCAATTCTAGAAGCATATTACAAGCAACAGGAATCTGCTGGGCAGCCACTGGATATTATCGGCAATCTCACGACATATCGTGATATCGATTTTTATGAAAAGAATTTGTTGAAAGAGTCCACCACTTTGATGATGGGCATTTCATCCACAGCAACATCGATGCTGGTTGCTGATGCTACGTCTTTTCCCAGGCGGAATGGATATTTTAAGATTGGAGATGAAATTTGTTTCTATAAAACTAGAACAGATACCGAGTTTTTAGATGTCTCTAGAGGCATTAGTGGCACCACGATGCTTGGTGACTTGCATACCAGCAGCACGTTTGTATCTTCAGTAGCAAAGAATCACTCTTCGGGTGATGAAGTATACAACTTAAGTCATCTATTTTTGTATGCGTTTGTAAAAGCATTTGAGCGAGAATATCTAGTAGATGTTCCTGAAGTATATCTCAAGGGAGATATTGATAAGAGACAACTCATCAAAAACATCTCTGATTTCTACAAAGTAAAAGGATCTGACAAATCTATTAGATTTATCTTCAACACTATTGTATCGCGCAGTGCGGATGATATTCCGACAACATACTATCCCAAAGAGAATACTTTAAAAGTATCAGAATCTACCTGGGACTCCGCATTCACCATTCAAGCGGTCATTTTAAGTGGAAATGCAGAATGGTTGATTGGACAGACTATTATTCAACAAGCAGATAAGAATTCTCCTGATTCTCCATATGCATCTGTTGCTATTGAGAATGTAAGTAAAATCGGCACGGTTGCTGGGTATGAACTATTTGATTTAATTGTCAATCCAAACACAGTAAATGGAAACTTCAGCATTCCAGAAAGAACAACTCTTGATAGAGCAGTAACTACAGGTCTTGATATTGGAGATACCATTACTGTTGATTCTACTTTGGGTTGGTCTGATCAGGTGGGATATCTGCAGATCAATAACGAAATTATCAAGTACGAAGGCAAGAGTGCCAGACAATTTGTTATCAATGAACGCGGAACTATAACCAGAACACACAATGCGGGTGATCTTGTTACAAATTACTCTAATGTAAAATCTATTACTCCTCAAGGAGAGGTTAAAGTATTACTATATGGTATCTTAACTAATCTAGAAGTTACTGATCCTCAACCATATTCACAAGTCGGTGATAGAGTACAAGTTTCTAAACCTGGTTTTGAGACCAAAAATCCCATCATTTATGATGAGCTCTCCAATAACGTTAGATGGAAGATCAATGTCACGGGTGCTACGCCCACAACACCACTAAATCCTGGTGTTGGTCTATCTTTGCAAAAATATCTTGCTGATGTTTCTGCGATATATGAGGATGATCAATACTATTACATTGCCACTTCTTCCTATCCATCTACTAATACATTCACATCTGCACAGCAACCAACACCGTTAGTAGATGCAAATCAACTAAAATTAATTCCAAAAGAAACTAGTACAACGCCAGAGGTATACAAAACGTCTAGTAGAGACATTGGAATTTTTGTAGATGGATCTATTGCATTTGGATATAAGAGTGAAGAGAGTATTGCTTACGGCAATATTCAGACTTACACTCTAACAAGGAGAGGATCTGGATATACAAAAGCACCATTTGTTCTTATTAATGGAGAATCTGGTCTTGCTTCATCCACACTTGCTGGGGATACTGTAAATACAATCACGACTACTACCGAGAAAAAGTACACAGCGGATCCTGTAGTAGAGTTAGTATCTGGTCGATATGGACAAGCAGAGGCTATTGTTACTTCAGGAGAGATTACTAGTATTCGTATTATTAATGCTGGTGAATATTACTCCGCACCACCACTAGTTGTTATCAGTGATTTAGCAGGTAGGGGAAGATTTGCGGAATATCGTGCTAGGATTTCTACTGCTGGTCAAATTTTAGAATTTGAGAAAGTATCTGGTGGTAAGTTTTATACACAAGAAAATGTAAGAGTTGCTTTAGTTGCTGAAGGAGAATCAAATCCAGCATCTGCGACCGCATCTATCTACAGGTGGGTTAAGAATAGATTTTTTGCCAAGTCTGATATTCTAGATGATAATGGTGGATTCGCAATAAAAGATCTTATTGAGAATGAATACTACTATGGAGTTGTTACCAATCCAAAGAGACTCCGCTTTAGACTTGGTGATAACTTGACTTCTACTACTTTAGTAGAAACGAGTACATTAACACATTCGCCCATTTTAGGTTTTGCGTATGATGGCAATCCTATTTACGGACCATATGGATATTCGAATCCACTAGACAAAGATTCTTCTATCGCCAGAATGAATAGTGGATATCAACTGAAAACAGGTCGTACTGACGGTCCTATTGATGCTCCATACGATATGGGCACTTTTGTTGATGATTATGAATGGGTTGCCACAGTCAATACTGGTAAAACAAGACTTGATATTAATAATGGTAGATTCTGCGTAACACCAGAATATCCAGACGGAGTATATGCATACTTCTTGACAATTGATTCTGATAATAATCCAGTATATCCGTACATTCTTGGTGATAACTTCTACTCTCTCCCAGTCAGATCAAACTATGAAAGTAAAGTTACTCAAAAATCTATTCCAGCAAATTCAAAGCGTTTGTTTGTTCCTGGGACAGATAAAAATGGATCTAATGAATTGATTTTTATTGACGCAGTTACATCTGGATCTGTTTCTTCTGTCAAGGTAGAAGATTCCCAACCAAACTTCCAAGTTGGATCTAGAATCTTTGTGGATGATAGTGATAATAGAGGATTTGGAGCTTCTGGCATCGTTTCGTCAACCGAAGGAAAACCAGTTGTCTCAATTGAGTCTAAAGATACGAAAGCATCATTTATTACGACTGCATCTTCTTTCTATGCTTTTGAGGGAGACATCATCACCCAAAGTGGCACTGGAGCAACTGGTGAATTAATTAGGGATGTCGCAGAAGAGACAGAAATGACATTGAGAAATGTCACGGGATCTTTTACTCCAGGTAACACAATCTCTTCTTCGAGTGAAGTAATTAATATTTTACTATCACAAGATAGTACATATACACAAGGAGAGACTCTTTCTCTAGTATTGTTTAGTGATCCAACAACAGAAATTGCATCAGGAGAAATTCTAGTTGGCACAGTAGATCAAAATGCTGTAAGGTTAAAAGTAACTAATGGAGACTTTTTCGATTTTACTGACTATGCAGAAGGAGAAGTTATTTTAAAGAGTAGCGATCTGGGCAATACGCCTGGGTCCGAGATTGTAATTATCAATAAGTTGAGTACCAGTATTGATGTTGCTACTGTGGATGAAGATATCGCAATTCTCACTACAGAAAGTGAGCATGATTTTGGCATAGGTGATATTCTCAATATTGAAATTGATCCTGACGAAGCAACCACAGAAACAACATATTACGTTACGAAGAAAAAATTCCAAGACATTCAACTAATACCTCAAGTATATTCTGCAAAGATTAATGATACTGGTATTGGCGATACGACTATAATTGGATTGGGGAAAGATTACATCAATGGCACATATCTTGATGTTCCTCTAATTTTTTCTAATTCTGCTCTTTCTAGAGATGATATTGTTCAAGCAAAAGCAACTGTTGTAGTATCTGGTGAAAACTTTGATGGTAGTGGGAATATTGAAAGTATCACAGTTACTGATGCTGGATCAAATTATAGGAGAGATGATTTACTAACCATCGAACCCACCGCAGTTCCTAAAGTTGACGTTACAGATTTGAATCAGAGTCCATCTTTAACGATCGAGCAAACAAATTCTAGTGAAGTTGAAGCTGCTGCACAAAAGCGGTTCATTGTTGCTGAATCTGATTATGAAAATTTACGCGACAACATTCTACCAGAGGATGGGTCGTTCTTCGACACTGATGCTGGAAACACATTTATTTTACTTGGGCATGATGATGCCACTTTCAGTTTTAATTATTATCCAGCGGATGTAGAGAACTATCCAGATATTACTACTTCAGATACTATTGGCGGAATTGCAATTGTTACATCAGATGTTTTCTATTCGCCAGGTGCTCCTCTGCCTCAATTTGAGTTTAGGGATGAAAATGGAAATAAAAATCCAGAATATTCTATTCGAGTTGGTAGTACGATAACTATCCCAGCATTACAAAATCATGCTATCTATTTTGTTTCTGATTATACTACACTTACAGGTACTGATGGAGAAACTCCTATCATTGATGAATATAGCATTGCCGTAGGATCTTCTACAGATCAAAATGCTCCGTTAACATTTACGCCACAAACTACTGGTACTTATTATTACATTTGTATTACGCACCCTAATGCAGTTGGCAAGATTAATGTATTTCCAGCACCAACGGGATCTTTCCCCCTGGTGAATGTTAATGCAGTTGGATTTGGTAGAGGCCGTGTTGATATGGTCGTAACTAACACTTTTGGCATATCAGAAAATGATTTAATTTCAGTTGGTAGTGAGGTGGTAAGAGTAACTTTTGTAAATAATAATGATAAAAAATTAACAGTTGAAAGAGGACAAGAAAACACGGATGTAGTGGATCATAATGATGGTAAGGAATTGACATCCTTTAGACCAAGATACAATTTTACCCCAGGAGCAAGAATTGGTGGAGACACTGTAAATGATCCTAGAGTTGTAAGTTACGATCCAGAAACTAATTTACTCATCGTAAATTGGGATTATGATTCTACTAATCCAAATCCAATTACACCCGTGTCTTCTATTCTAGATCAGGGAACTCCAGGAAAAATTGCAATTGTTTCTCAAGCAGGAGATCTTAAAGAAAAATTACTATTCTCTCTTGATCAATCTAATTTCCTGACAAATCCAGTAGTTAATATTCAAAAATATTATTCTTACAAATTTGATGTCAGTCATCCATCGATGCTGAATTCTTATCTAGACATTTCAACCAGTCCAAACTTTAATGTTTTTACCGAAGAAAAAGAAACTGGATTGGCAGAACCTGGAAGTCCTGGGGCATTTGTAAAAATTAGACTTGGATATGGTCCAAATATTGGTGAAAGAACTCGTCAAGATGTAAACTTTACTAGCTACTATTATTTTCTAACAAATTCGTCAACTGATACCGAAGGATCTTTCTTGCGTATTATTGACGATCCTCTTGCAGGAAGGAAAGAAGTTAAATTTACTACTCCTACCAAACTTGTATACAGTATCGCAGAAGATCCTCAATATGACGGAAGTGGAGATATTAGATACACAGGAAAGTCTATAGGAAAGATTGCATCCATTTCTCTTGACAATTTAGGAAATGATTATGACAAGTTGCCATTGATTAAAGGCGTAGTTCCTGCAGTTGGATATAAAGCGACAGTTGATGTTGTTAGAGATTCTGCTACTAATAAAATTGTTCAAATTGATATTATAGATCCTGGTCAAGGATATTCAAAACCAGAAGTGGTAGTCACTGAAGGTGATGGATCTGGTCTACATGCAATTGCAGATCAATACTTGGGTCAAATAACTCAAATTAGAATTCTAAATCCTGGAAATTATACCTCCACTCCCGCAGTGGAAATTATTGAAACTGATAATAAATTATTCTTTGAGTCAGAATCTATTGGTATTCCACAAAATGTCAAATTTATTCAATATGGATCTGGATATCATTCTGATGATACGATTATGTCTACGTATCAGTCTCCTCTTGTATTTGCATTATCTAATTTTGAACTAGATGCGTTTAGAGATGGCGAAAAGATTCAACAGTATACAAATGATATTTTGACTGCTGAAGGCACTGTCGCTAAATCTGGATGGAGAACAGGATCGAATATTTTACGTCTAGAGCGTATTACTGGAGTATTCATGAGTGGACAGCAAATAATCGGCAAGAGCAGAAAAAAAACTGCAACTATCTCTAGAATTATTTCTTCTACATTCTCGCCATCAATTGTAACTAGAGATAAAACTCTAGGAACATTTACGTCAGATCGTGGAAAGGTGAGTTCAAATAACCAGAGAATTCACGACTCTGATTTTTATCAAGATTATTCTTATGTAATTAGGTCTAGAACTCCCGTTAATAATTGGAGAAATATTATCAAAGACACTACCCATCCAGCAGGATTCAAAGTGTTTGGTGAAGTCTACATGGAATCTGATAGCAAAGTAATAATGCCATCTGATCAGATTACAAGAAAGGTGACTACTTTTTTAGCTGGTCCACCTCTTTCTGTGTCATCTCTTTCCACTAGAAGAACAATTCAACAAAAAGTTCTCAAAGTAGAGGACTCTAGATTAAGAAGAGGTATCGGTTCTGTTTCTACAAATGATTTTGATGAGACTCTAATTAGGACAAGAGAACTTTCATTAACACCTGCTTTTGATGGCAGATATGATCCAAACACAGGATTGAAGATTGGAACACAACAATTTACTATTTTAGATAAAAAATCTGGTGCCGCATATGCTCCTTACAATGAGCAAGAACTGTTGATTACTATTGATGGTGTTGCACAAAGACCTGGTAGGTCTTACAAGGTAACTGGTAATCAGTTGTATTTCTATGAAGCTCCAATGGGAGAGCGTGTTTTAGAGGATCAGGTAGTTCCTCCACAAACAGCATATATTAGATCATTTAAATTTAGAGAGGATTCTGATAACGCACGTTATCTCAAGAGACTAAAGAATATCGCTGACTCTTTTGATGGCAGAACAAGAATCTTTGATTTGCATTGGGAAGATGGCAGTATTGTAAAAACACAAGTTAATGAAGATCTATTCATTTATCTAGACGGCATTCTTCAGCAAGGTTCATATGAAATCAGACGATTCTCAAGCCCAAACAAAACAGATCGTATCGCTTTTGCTAAAGCACCCAAAAACTACGAAGACTTATACGATGATGATGCTTTTCCACAAGAACTTCAAAACGAGACATATTTCTATGGACATGGTGTTGGTCTATACGAAAGATTTAGTATTGACGAAAGATTGATTCCATATAATGATTCTACAAATAGTTACATTGTATACGATCAAAACAATGCGGCAGTAAACTTTACCGATGACTCGAACGTGTACGTATATGTTGATGGTGTTTTACAAAACAGCGAACTTTCCTATAAAATTATTGGAGCATCTATAAAATTCAATCAACCAATTAGGTTTAGTGAGCAAGCAGATGGTACATATATTAATTCTAGAGTTGATATCATTCGTCTTTATGGAAAAGATGCAAAACAGACAGTAACATTTTTCAATTATGAACCTGATGTTTTTTACAATCGAGCGATTGTAACTTTCACGGGTGCAGGTACATATGATACTATTTCTTCTTGGTATGTTTTGAATACTACCGACAAAACTATTGTAAAACAAGGTGATAACGTTTGGGGCAAATTGATTTCTATTCAACCTGGCACTGGAAACAATTGGAGTGTTATATTAAAGTCACAAAACATCGATTTTGTATCAGGATCTTCTGTTACTTTCGATAGAGGTGATGATAATCCACAAACTATCAATTTTGACAATTATACTATTTCTTATGTAACTAGTGATGATGGAGATAGAATTTTGAATAGGGTTGAAGCAAACTTTATCCCATACCTTTCGACCAATGATTCTTTTGACAGTTTTGATTATAGAGGAGAGATCCTAAAAGAGCACCCAGAGTTGCGTGTTGGCGACAAAATTAAAATTGATGGAGAATTTGAATTTAGAGATATTTTGAGCTCTCCTTTATTTGCTAGATCAACTGATTATCGTGAGAGTGGTCAAGTATCCAATAGTTTCTATACTAAAGTTGTCACAAGCGACTACAACGGAGACAAATATGGTGAGGGTTTGTCAGTATCTGCTGAAATTACAGGCGGTAAGGTTGTCAAGTTAAATTGGAACCAAAGAGACTTATCTTTCTTCTTTAACAATAATATTTTAGTCAATCCTACAGCATACAATTATTATGCATCTCCAATCCTCAATTTTGTTCCAACTAATGGCGAAGGTGGTGGTGCAAAAGCATCGGTTGTTGTTTATGGTGGTCAAATTATTGATGTTGTCTTAATTGATGGTGGTTCTGGATACACTGCTCCACCAAAAATTATTGTTTCTAGAGGATACACAGTTCTGCGTGAAAATAACCACCCAGAATTCTCTGTAAGAAGAATTATTGTCGGTAGTGGTGCTGATAGATTGACTGCAACTATTCAGAGTATTACTACGCTTGTTCCTCTCAATATTAAAATAGCAATTGAATCTAGTGTGATTCTACAATCTCCAAATCCAATATCTGCATCTATATTAGTTCGCAGAGAAATGCAACCAGTCACTCCTGTTATTGGTATGGGATTCCCATTTGAGCAGGATATTATCACAAGAATACAATATGTCGCTACTACACAACCACCCGCTGCCTCAACGCAACCTTGGTATAGAAATCTCAATATCGATGTAGATTTTTCACAACGTCTTGACATTGAAAAAGACATTACTAAATCATTCCAGACAGGCGTGGTTGCTGTCAATGAATTGAATCTAGATAATCCTGGTCATTTTGATCAAGGAAAATTAGGCACTACTGTTAGTTCTTTCTTTGATTATTTGTTTATAGATGTTGGTTATGCGAATGTTTCTGGCATCAGTCTAGAGCAACTAGAGATTACTTATTCTCAATTCTCTGGTATTAGCGAAGACGTTGATAGTTGGATGAATAACGCAGCAATCAACAACTCTTCTTTTACAACTGATGGAACATTGTTCAATCCAGGTATACCATCTATCCAAGAAATAATGTCTTACTTGGATGCTCCAGTTACTGACGTAGCAACTGTTGTATATCTTCCATCTACATCCTTCTTACCAGATAGTGGTAAGATTTTGATTGGTAAAGAACTTGTAACATATACTGGTAAGTTAGCTGATCGTCTTACTGGCGTAGTAAGAGGTGTCGATGGCACCGCTGCGGAAGCACACGCTGCTGGTACATTCGTTAGAACAATCGGGTTAGAGACAACTCTCTAATACTCCGTATAAATATAAATAACACAGAAATCCACCCCGTATCTTGTATTTCAATGGCTGCTATTATCTCGGAAAAGTTTAGAATTTTTAATGCGAAGCAGTTCCTAGAGTCCTTAACAGAAGGATCTAGCGATACTGGTGCTGACCGAAGTCGCATGTACTTCTTTGTCGGCAGACCACAGGCATGGGATTCGTTTTTAGAAGTCTATTCTGTAGATGGTGGATCTTTCACCGCTGGAAACGAAGTTTATGTTGGTGCCAACTATGGCGCTGCTACTTTTAAAGGAACCATCGTTAAGGTTCTGCCTTCTAGTCTTCTAATTAGTAGTGTTGGTCCTCAACCAACATCATCTCCAGCACTAGGATCGGGTCTTACGGAATATGACGGAGCAGCAGATACGGGTGTTACTGCGACGACGGGTGTATACAGATATTCTACCGAGAATATTCCTCCCGCTCCTCTCGATAACCTTACCGAAAAGTATAGCGTTTATAGCGACATTATTGCAGCAAAAAGAATTACATCTTCTTTCGCAAGATCTGTAATTAGAAGATACAACTGGGACACATCGAACAATCCAAAGTTCGATATGTGGAAACCAAATTATTCTGCAGATGCTCCTGGTGGTGGGGCAATTGGAGTTAATACAGCACTAGGTGGTGACTCTATTTCTACTGCAAAGTTCTACGTGATGAACCAACAGTATGAAGTATTCAAGTGCCTTTATAATGGAGAGAGCATCGCTAACCCATCTGGTGTTAACGTAGTTCATGAACCCAAGACTAATCCTTCTGCAGGTCTCGGATCCTATGCTAATGGCATCTTTACTGCTCCTGATGGATCTTATGTCTGGAAGTACATGTATACTATGCCTACTGATGATGTACTAGCATTCCTCTCTTCTGACTTCATGCCTATTGCGGCAGCAGGAGAAGCAAGCAGAGTTGCAACTGAAACTGCAGCAGTAGCAGGCTCCTTGGATATTGCGCTAATTAAAGACGGCGGCACGGGTCTTACTAACGGAACTTTCTATGCTCCTGTTCTTGGAGATGGTACTGGCGCAATTGCTAAACTAGTAGTTACTGCTGGCGCAATTGAATCTATTGAAATGGAATCTAGAGGATCTGGATATACTTATGCTTCTATTCCTGTTGTAACTGGAGTTACATTAGGAACTGCTGGAAGCACAGAGGCAATTGGTTTGTTCTCTGATGTTGCTCTAACAACACCCCAAGCAGTTGCAGCAACTTCTAACCCCGCATTGGAAGTAATCCTCCCACCACAAGGTGGTCATGGTTCTGACTTTGAGACTGAACTCAATGCAAAGCGCGTTATGACAAACATTCGTCTGACCTTTGTTGAGAGTGCTGGAGACTTCCCCGTTG
>CENG01009375.1_pt1 | contig 14756 bp, 32 predicted proteins | sample 530131 | NCBI WGS metagenome assembly CENG01 (sample SAMEA2591057, study PRJEB7988) | marine metagenome | biome: marine biome (ENVO:00000447); feature: surface water (ENVO:00002042) layer; material: saline water (ENVO:00002010), including plankton (ENVO:xxxxxxxx) | depth 5 m
TATCCATATCTTTATCTAGTAAAGTATCGCCTTCGACTGTTTTCTGCCAAACGATTTGTTTCCTACCGTTCGGGTGAGTTAGCCAAATGGCAAAGCTACTGTATTGTTTCGTCATCTGATAATTCTCCTTTAATTATTAAATATAAAACCATTTTACTTACGAAAGTAAAGAAAGTAAAGCAGTATAAAGAATAGTAGAACGCTTTCATACATTGTAAAACGCTTCTAACGCTCCTGTTATCTCGTTTATCACTTTTTGGTAGCCGTCTCGGGTTGTTAAAATCGTTTCTCCCCAATTCTCACATTCTAGACCAAATCTTTCGTAGAGTTCGTCTTCGAAATTACTACGCTCGTGATTACCTTTTTCTGATATAGCTTGTTCATATCCTAATTCAGCCCATATATCTAAAATATATCCTGCTTTCAAGTCAGGTTGTTTAGGAGCTCGTCTAAACCAATCGTCATATTTATTATTCATTAGTCTTCTCCTGCACTTATTTCTAACTCACTAAGATAGTACCCATCACAAAACATTTCAAATATAAATCGTTCAGCTTCTTCTTCACTAGTCGCCATGACATGAAAAGTTCCCGAAACTTCTACATTATATTCAGTTTCTTGTTCTTCTTCTTCTTTTTCTTTTTCTTCACAAAAATTACACATCATAAATATACGCTCCATATGCTTCAATTTCAAAATCATCGAGTTTTTCTGGTTCTTCACCGTCATTAACTCTTTGTTCATTATTTTCCTCTAGCCATTTCATAGGTTCATTTGTAATAGCGACTAACTCTTTGTCACCATAACTATCGTAAAACCAAACTATATAAATCGTCATAGCCCCAATCTCCTACGTTTATGTTTATTCATCGTACTAGTCGCTAAGTTTCGTTTACCTATCGAAGTTTTCTTACGAGTAGTTTGTCGTAACGCTCGTAACTCATTGAATTGTTTAGACTTTCTTGCCATCCTGAATCTCCTTATATATTTTGTTTATCGTTTTATCTGATAGGGCTAAGTGGCTATGCTGAGTTAGAAACTTATCTCCTCGCTCATCATAAATCGCTATACCTATCTTGATACATTTTTTCTCTTTATTTAGTTTGTACATTTTTTTGCCTTTGTTGTTTTTTATATAAACTATCTAGTTCTGTTAGTTTCCGAACGAATATTAATCGGAAATCTAACCCCTTCGCACGAGTCGCGGCACTTTTTAATGCCGCTCGTCTTTTAAAATATAACTTCTCGTTAATCTTCATAATCACGCTCCTCTAGAAGTTTATCTAAAGCCATGTTGAATTTAGTGGACTTATCTAATTTCTCACCAATATCTTTTTCCATTTTATGAATATCCCATAGAAGACTTCTTTGGGTACTTTCATCAAGTCTATTTAAAACTTCATGGTATTGCCTATTATTTTCTTCAGCAACGGGTGTTGTTGGGTACAGCTCTTTAAGATGATAAGTTAATTTAACTAAATCATAGCCACTATCTATAAAGCGATGTGCAATTAAATAATCTCGCAACTCAATATGAGCACTATACTCAGATTTCTCATGGTCAATCTCATCACTATTTCGCCAATAGTAATTACACTCCTCACCTACTTTCGATAAAATGCCGTAAATAGCATTTATATCTGATAGATTATCGAATATCAACATATCAGCTTTCCTTAGGTTGTGCGAAGTAATCTTCGTTATCTTTAGATACGCTCTGATACTTATCTGGATTACCCGTCAACGCAAACTCGAGGTCTTTAATTCTGTCGTCTTGTGACTGCATTTGTGCATGTAGTTTAAAGATGACAGAAGATTGACTTTCGATAGTATCTTTTAGTTTTTTACAAACTTCTAAAAGTTTTTCTATCATTTCTGTATTTTTATTTTCCATACTTTCTCCTTTCTAGTATTGGTGAGGGGAGGTCGCTAACTACCAACCTCCCCTCGTCGACAGGGACAAAACAAAAAAACAAAAACCCTGTCTGAAATAGTCTTGTTTTGTTTTAAATACATATTTATATAGTAAAGGCGGATATTTAGAAAGTAAAGCACTAACCGATACCGCCATTTTTATACATAGCTTTGGCTTTTTTATAAATAAATCTACCGCAACCTTGTTTCAAATAAATCGTGGGCTGGAGCTCCTCACCAATCTTCTTTTGGACGTACTCGCGTTGAGTAGGGTCTACCCCTCCAGCCCTTAAACTTTTTCTTAATACTTTCGCTTTTTTCGAATTCATCAGGTATGTTTTACCTCAGATATTTCATACTTTTTCACATTTATTTCTAATACATTGTAGATAGTATCTAAAAACTGTCGTTTAGTTTTAGTTTGAGCGTTTGTACATAATCCGATATGGTTATATACATCTTGTGCAGTTATGCCGTAGTTTTCATTACCTCTAGCTCTCTGAGCATGGATAACTCGCACATAAAAATCTTTCCAATTACTTTCGGTAATTTTATTGATACCTACTGTCATCGTAAGCCATATTAGATGATTAGTTTGAGGAGATAACTGATAATTTTCTTTCCCCTCCTTACCCATTTTTATATAACAATTTTCGTAAAAGTCTTTATCTTTTATTTTGCTTAAATCCCAATTAAGTGCCATAGTACCTCCTACTTTCGACCTATGTGTTTAATATCGGAACGTGGTATAACTTGGTATGCTCCTTTATTATAAGCAACACCAATCGAGTAATCTGAACTGATTTCTTGTTTATACCTATCGTCTGCTTTTCTTGTAGTATCGCCCACTGCGTTACGCATTCTATTGAAGAAGTCTTGTTTAGCTTTTTCTTGCTGCTCATACTTTTTATATACCGACTGAACAGCTTGGGTAGTCGAAGCACTGGTCTTCGTCTTTCTAGCTTGTCTAAGACTTTTAGTTTTTCGTTTCTTACCTTTAGTGTCATATCTCAATGAACCTACATAATTTAATATCGCCATATATATTCTCCTTTCTAGTGGCGGTGGCTAGTGTCCCCGAATCAAATCTAGGTTTTATAACTAACCACACTAAACTAGTTTACCTACGAAAGTAAGCAAAGTAAAGCACTACCACCAAGCTTCCATAACGCATTTGTTTTCTGCAGCGACTCTGAACATAAGGGCTAAGTCTTTTATCTCCTTAACTCTATAATCGTAGACAGGTCCACCTGCCGAATATCCATTATAGGTGCTTTCCCATTCGAATTTTTCATCGTCAGGAAGTTCTGCTAGATTTTGTTCTATATATTCGTCTAGAGCATTGGCATACCGTTCTAGTTCATCAGACGGTATAACATCATCTTCGTTTATGTGCCAGATACCTTCACGCTCTCCTATTAAAGAAGCTACAAATGATTCATAACAACCACCTCTAAATGAGCCATTACCATGACCACTCATCATACCACCTACTAGAGTGCAATTTTCGAGACGTTCATCTTTAAACGTCTCGTCACGATTACCTTTCATAATGTAACAATCTAAACCCATAATTACCTCTTTTGTTTAGTCCAAGCTGTAAATATTTTCACAGCTTCTCGTTTATCTAAATCGAATGCCTCTCTAAGTACTCTAGGAGCTTCGAATACATTCATCTCGCCAGACTCTCGTAAGTCTTCTAAAAATTCAAAATACTCATCCATTATAAATACCCCGCTATTCCTACTCCTGGCTCATCGTAAAACGCAGTTATCGAAGCTTCAGGGTACATTACTCTTAATTTAAGTATTACATTTTCAGGCGGACTCCAAGCCGTCGTAAAATAGTACATAAGACAATCATCGTCATGTTCTGTTTCTACGTCAAACGAGTTCCACTTAGTGTCCCAATTAGATATATTCCAATCGTACCACCTTGAGTCTTGTTTTCCTGTGCTTTCGAAAATACCTTCTTTATTAGGAAGTTCTCCTACGTCTCCTAGTATTTCGTCGCTACCTAACCAAGATTTTTCGTCTCCAGTTAGTGGAGTTTTCTTCCAGTCGGGCTGTGGAATTATTTTGTTAAAATCGAACTCAGTGTCTTCGCCCTTCAAGTCCTTCTTTATTTCGTCGAGTAAAAATGTATTATCAGAATGTATTTCTACTCTATTACTACAGTGATTTGGCATATCTTTCTCCTACCATTGTTCACGGACAACAAAAGATTGCTCTTTATTGTCGATTATTTTATACGCGAAAATATCAGTTCGTTTTTTATTATTACGAACATGAACCTTCGCCCCTTCATGAGTTGAGCAAGACATCCATAAGCCCCAAGGCTCGTCATCTCTTGCGTCAGCACCTACATATTGTCTATATACCTTAAACCTTAATACTGTTTCCAGATACTCAGTTTCAGGGTCATATGCTGGTTGTTCCATGCTTTCTCCTTTCTAAGTCCCAAGTTAATGAGAGGGTGGTATAGGGGACTTGCTGGTCTATACCACCCAATGTTCATTACACCTTAATGAAGTAGCCCTCATCAGTAAGTCTTTTAGCGTAAAACCTGAAGATTCTCAAAGGGTCTTGTCTAGTAGACAATTCCTTTTTCTTCACCGCTAGGGACACCAAGTCCTGTGCTGTAAAGCTAGATGAATCAAGTTCATCTTTCTTAGCTTCTTTCACGGTTTTAACTAACGCTTTCATCTGAGGAGTTTTAATATCCTTAAAACCTAAGTCTGAGACCTTATATAAAGTCCTAGAAGCCCCTTTCGAAGCTACTGTAGGTTTAGGAATACTAACTGCTGCCTTCTTCTTAGGGGCTCTTTTTACAGAGCTAGATACTGAAGTAGAGGTTTGCATAACTTTCTCCTTTCTATATTAATCACCGCCCTTTCGGACACCTTCGGCTTTATAATGTGCCGCAACATAACTAAACTATACTTACGAATTAACGGAAAGTAAAGCAGTATACGATAGCAAGATTTAGTCTTGATTAACATAATCTCTTGTTGCTCCCGATAATACATCATTAACTTCATCTACAGTTTCCCATAGATGTCTACTACCTTCTGTTCTACTAACATCCTGTTCTACATGAGTTACAAGTTCTTCTAGTAGAGTATGTAAGTGCCAGTTTTTCTTTTTCCAAGATTTAACTTCTTGAGCAAGGTCAGTCACTCTAGTTTCTAAATCTTTTATGTAGAGTTCAGTATTCAACTTTTTCTCCATATACGTACTCCCGATACTTCAGAACCGTTTACTTTTTCTAAACGTTGTCTAAGAATAAATTTCCACTCTGGGTCTTGTTTTTGACCAAAAGTTCTACACGCTTGAGATAATCTGTTCTTCATACGAGTAACATTATCTTCAGGCTCCATAGATATGAATATAGAGTCACCTACGTTCATCTTACCAAATGGATATAAATTTCTAGACCTTGTATCGTCAGGTAGAGGTATATCGGAATCTATTTGAATATCTAGTTCTTCCATTAGTTCACCTTATTTTTATCTGGATTAAAATGTATTAAGTCTTTTTCTTCCAGAAAGTTTTTCCAAAACATCAATATTAGTAGAGGGTCTTGTACTGCTTCACCAGAAGCGTCTACTAATTCTTGACACCCTTGATTTATCATAGTTTCGGATAGTGATTCAGCGAGTTCGGTACACTCAGATTCCTGCAACGCTATCCAAATAGCCCCCGCCACTTCAGGACTAAGCTGAAAGTGGCTAGGGTTATCGTATTTATCGCCCAATTAGGCTGCCTCTGCATATTTAACAGCAAGGTCTAGAGCACGTGCTTTTCTATTAGCACCCGCACCGAACCACGCACTATGTAGATTGTTACCTTCGTCGTTAGACTCACGTAAGTGGTCTTCTACATAAGTGACAGCATTTAGTGCTCCCCACCATGTACCTTTAGACGATTTAAGTTCAGCTCCTGGCTGACGTTCTAGAGCTTCAACAACTAAAGCAGGATATTTGTTAAACCTATCTTTAATAGGAACAATATCTCCAACTAATTTGCCTTCCTCTTTTTGTTTCATCTCTTGACGAAACTCTTCGAGTAAGCTAGGTTGATAAACCTCACTAATAAACTCTAATACATTAGAGTGTTTAGCTTTCTTCTGAGCAAGGAACTGAGCCTTGTTCTTAAAGTCAGCCATAGTCTGAGCAGACAAACCTAATGCTTCTTGTGCCGCTTCCATAACGTCTTCGTTAAACGCTCTGACGTGTGGCATACGGAATGAAGCTGTGCCGCCCTGACTTAAAGCAAACGTTAGAGTATTGTTACAAACAACTCTAATAGGTGTTAGCTTTATAGTCATCGACTTACCAACTACGTGTGGCTGATTAATTAAAAGGTAACCTTTAATTTCATCATGCCCCGCTAGTTCAAAGTCCTCAGAGATTTTGGCTAAACCCCAAATCTCTTTACCACCTTTTAAGCTACCTGCAGTTTCCATAGTCATTGCACCCGCTTCTGTAAAGCGTTTGAAGAACTCAAAAACTTGCTCGTTTTGTATAGGTATATAGTCCCTACCGCAGTGGCTTAGAACTTGGTTATCAGAATCGCGAACGATGTGGAAGGTATTCTCCGCTTGGATAAGACCTACATCTTCGCCCCACTCAGGTGCGTCAAGCGTATAACTTGGACGTTTACTAACAGTCCAGTCTAGCTTTGCCGCCTCCTGCATTTGCCATGGAGTGAGGTTAGAGTCTACCTCTACACCTAGTCGGTGCCAAGGTTTTTCACCCGCCCACGCCATAGTTTCTATTTCATGTGCCATATATTTCTCCTTTCTATAAATGTCACGTTAATTAACCTTTTAATAATATAAAAGGACATAAGCGGTACTTTACGCGTCAAAGCTACGAAAGTAAAGCACTATATAGATTACCCCATTCGTATGGTTTTATAAGAGTTACTAAAGACTTTTGATAAAAACCTTTAGGATTTTCTTGTAATTCTTTTGCACCGCTTAAACCATCAACATGGTAGAGTTTAATTACATCTTGTTTTCTAGCTAATACGAACACCTGACCACCCACCGCTGACCTCTTAGCCATCCATGCTACTTGCATTGGTCGTAGAGTGAGTGATTTACCTCTATGTATCTCTTTTAATTCTATCCAGAACTCTTTGCCTTTAGCACAACCATTTACATCAGGTACACCCGAACCTGTCAATCCAGTTTCTATTCTTTGGAAATGTATGTCTGTTAAATTATTTTTTAACAGAAGCCACAGGTCTTTTTCTCTAGCCACTAGACCTCTATACCCGTGTGTGGAGCTAGTTTTTTATTATCTGCGGCTAGTTTTACGTCTTTATCTGCTAACCAAGTATTAAATAGTTCTCTAGCTTTTTCTTTATCATCACAAACTTTTACAAACTCTAACCATTTTTCTTTCGCTATTCTATTGCCGTTGTAATAGTCCCCGTCTCCTAATTTACATCGAGTGATTATTTGATGAACTCTTTGTTTAGTTATGTTATGTCGTAGACCTATCTCTTGTAGAGTAGACTTATTTTTTCTCCACTCTTGATAGATACTTCTATAACGTACATCATTTTCTTTAGCTTTCTGGTGGTTTATTCCTTGCATTATTGCTCCTCTGTTTGACCCCATGATGGACCAAGTTCATAGTCAACTAATAAAGGTACAACTAAGTCTACACAATCTCGCATAATCTCACATACCTTCTTAGCTTCGGTTTTATCTTTTACAGATATATCGACTTCATCGTGTATTTGTAGATGTGGAATAATTCCTTCTTTCCACAACTCCAACATAGCTAACTTAGTCATATCTGCTGCTGAACCCTGAATCAATCTATTCAGAGCTTTATAAGTGAAAGACCTTTTTAGACTTTCACCATATTCACTTTTAGCTTCTTCTAATGGTAGAGGTGTAGTTCTTTCGAACCTGCTCTCCCATAAGTCAAACCTACATCGTCTACCCCCTAAAGTCTTTATATATCCCCTGTCTGTAGCTATCCGAGTACATTGGTCTTGTAGCCCTTTTATAAAAGGTACTTTTTCATGGTATTGGTCGAACAGCTTTTGTGCTTCGCTATCATCTAGACCTAATTCATTAATTAATTTTTCTTTACCCATTCCATAGCTAAGTCCTAGATTTATCGTCTTAGCTTGTTTACGTGGTATATTAGCCATATCTGCAACTATTTGATGGAAGTCTGCATTTCTTTCGGTATACTCTATGACTGCTTCTTTAGCTCCCGCTAAGTTCATTTTATCAGCATAATGTACAGTTAATCTAGGTTCTTGTTGTGAGTAATCAAATACACCCCATTCACAATTTTCTTCAGGTATAAAGATAGAGCGTATCATATCTCCAATCTCTGGGTCTCTTGCAGGTACTTGTTGTAGATTAGGATTACTGTAGCTAAACCGACCACTGACCGTGCCCCCTCTATCACTACGTAATGGATGAGCCTCTGCATGTATACGACCTTCGTGTGAATGTTCTAATATCATTTTATCTATAAAAGTAGTCCTAGCTTTATTTAATTTTCTGGCTTCTACGATTAATCTAGGTAGTTCATGGGTATGGCTTTCTAGCCACTGCCTTTGAAAAGAAGCCATACCTTTTTCAGTTCTAGGATAGAATAATTTATTTTTATCGAATATATCTTGTAGAGAAGCATTAGCCCATAGATTGACTTCCGAACCATACTTCCTTTTTATTTCTACTTGAATCTTTTGCTCTTTTTTAGATAGTTCTTTCGAGATAGAGTGAGCTTTTTCTTCATCTACTCTTACACCTCGCCACCTCATTTCTATAAGTAGAGGTATTAAACTAGTTTCTAATTCATATATTTTTGATAAGTCTTGACTTTTTATTTCTTGTTTTAATTTGTCCCAAACTTTTAATGTAAGTGCTGCGTCTTGTTCACCATAAGGTCCAACATATTTAGAATGTAGTTTATACATTTCTGATTTAGGATTTATACCATAAGCGAGTGCTGCGTCTTGTAACAAAGACTCATCTTTTTTATTATTACAATAACTCTCACCTAACGAATCTAGTGAATACGAACGTCTGTTCTCATCGATGAGAGGTGCTGCAAACATAGTATCTACTATATTCCCACACACCTCTACACCTTCTCTTTTTAACCATCCAACATCGTACAATGAATTATGAAAGACCACGTCACGTTTATTGGATGAAAGAGTTTTAGACAGCCATTTGAGGACTAACCCCTCGTCTAAGTTGCCCCCGCCTTGATGTCTAAAAGGAAAATAACCTTTCCAATCATCAGTAGCTACACCCACACCTATAACATAGCCATCACCTGTAGCCCAACCTGGACCCTTGACTAATAAGTTAGGGTCACAGGTTTCTAAATCTACTGCGATAGTTTTTGTCTCGGGTATATTAGGAAATAACTCAGGTACTTCCCAATTACTCTTAGGTGCGAACATAGGTTCTTGAATCACTTTTTCTTTTTAGTCTGTAGCTTAGTCTTTTTAGCTCTAGGTTTCTTACCTTTAGCCCTAACTACACCAACTTGTTCAGCTTTTTCTGGTGCTTTAGGTCTATGTTTCTTTTCCTCGAACTTAGGTAAATCGACTGCTGCTTCATCTAACGCTTCATCGACTTTATCGTTTTTCTTAAAAAATTTAAGAACTTTAGCTATTATCGTCATGTTGACTCTCCTCTAAAATAGTTGTATTTAACATATCATGTATAGTTTCAGGATTAGACTGGTCTAATATATGTTGTTCACAAAGTAACAAATATCTACGTAAATCACGTATATCATCTAGTAGACCTGCTTCACCTTTAAATGCTTCTCCAGCTTCAAAGATATCCCAACCATGTTTTTCTGATTGGTGTTCTATCCTATCGAACTTACGAGCTAACATCATAAAAGCTCCTACACCTCCTCTACGTTTCCAAGAATCTCCATATGAAGTTTCTGCTTTCTTCAACGCTTCAAGGTCTCTTTGTGCTATGTCTTTCATAGCTTCCCACTTACTTGTCATAAGTACTCCTTATTTATTATTTAAATTATGTAGCTTATCTCTTTTGGTTATCCAGTTGAAACAAGCCACCATCCAATCTTGAGCAGTAATTTTAGATACATACTCATACGCTTTATCGTAATCTCTCTCTTTATGAGCACTAAACGCTTTCACCATAGGCATAGCTATATCTTTGAAAGTAGGCTCGTTAAAATTATAGTTAGATAAATCTATTTTCTTTTCTGTATGTTCAGGAACATCATCTATATCAAGCCACCATAAATTAAAAGGACTAAAAAATATTCGTAATTCTTTATCAAATATTTCCTTATCTATATAGAGTGGACTATATTCATAACCGTCACAGTAATCAGAACTTAAATGTCTATATGTTAAAGGGTCAAGTTCTGCTCCCTTTATTCTATCCCAAACTTTATTTTCATAGACGTGTAAGCTATCGCTAATCTGTGTATAGACTCCTATATCGACTCCTACAGCTAAAGCAATATATTCTTGAAGGATAGACATATGTACTGCATTAGCACCATAAGCACCCCACACCATATCGTTAGAGCGATTACAGACTGTCATATTTAATTTTCCATTTCTGATTTTAAAATAAATATTCGTATTACAAGGTACATCTAAAGACTTATCAGCTAAATCTTTTATACCCCACATCTGTAAAACTGCACGTCTATCGTTAGGATTTTTAATTAATATATCTATAATTTGTTCTATTTGGTCTTCACCAAAATAACTTCTCCACCTATTACCATACGCAGCATTTAAAGTCCTACCGTCATCAGAAAAATCTTTCATAGATTTTACGAAATATGTAAGTGGTGCTAAATCATTATTACCATTCAACATCCATAGACTTTCTATAAAATGAAAAAATGGGTTAGCGTCTCGTTTAGTACAAAATAAAACTCGCTCCCAAGGGTTCTGATAAACAGTAGTTAATGGTTCATTTAGTTCTAACGTTTTACCGTTTCTACTATCTTGTTCTATATAGTTATCTGGAAAACAAAATAAATCAATCCCTCTTTCTAGGGCTTCATTTACATTCCTTACCTTTAACGTATTCATACGGGTGAGTTATGCATTCCTGTTATTTCATCTATAAGAAACCCTATCTCTGATTCCGTAAGCACGGGTATCTTCCTTTTTATAAACTCTACCGCTTGAGTATAGTCTGCGGGTACGTTTAGAAAATACGCTACTTCTACGAACTGAGTATAATATTTATCTACTTGCTCACCCCATGTATCTAAGAGTTCTATGGCTAATTCATTCATTTTGCCCATATGCTTTCTCCTTCTTCTATATCTTCCACTATAGGAAGATGTTTATTATGTTTATAAATAGACCTTGTTCTTCCTTCCTCGTTTAATATACGAGAATACTTATCGAACTCACAAAGTCCTCCTTCTACTTCTCTCATTTCAAAGTTATGTTTTAAGTCATACATACCTTTATTTAATACCCACCAATTATGGTTATTAACTTTTACTATGTCGTAGAGCTCTTGCATTTCAGAGTTCCAATCATGACTTCGTTTTGAAAAAGTTAGTTCTCTGCCCGTCAACCTATTTAGACCTCGCATTGCACCTGGACCAGCGTTAGCCCACGAACAAATATCTGTAGCTTCGTTTAAGAAATGAGTAAATCGTAAATCTGTAACTACTTCGTATGCCATAAATGGACCCATGTATGGATATTCTTTTATAAGTTCCCATGCTTTTTGTAATGACCCACCGTCTTTTTCTTTATACTTATAAAGTTCTTCTAAGATATAATCTTTAGCGTTCCACATATGAGTTATAGATTCAGCGACTCCTGTAACTTTATCCATACGGTTAGGTGTCTTAATAATATAAGCACCCGTAATCCATTTAGGTTGTACTCGTATAAGTTCTATAGCTTTTTCTCTATCCCACTCTATATGTAAGTTGTTATCTAATAGAGTTCTACCCGTTTCTATAAGATTAAACCACCTAAAGATAATCGTAGCCATAAATACTTCGGGTTTATCTTTTAATGGGTCTCTTATATGAGTTCTTAACCAACGGGTAGTTCTATCATCTTCTCTGTATACTTGACAAAACTTAAACTTTCTAAGTATCTCGTCTTCTGTCCAAGGCGGTTTATCTTTATAGTATTCTTTACACACTCGTATACCTTCCCTTTCGGAAATCCAATACTTATAAAGTTCTACTTGTTCTGGTATAAAGGTCATTACTTCTTACGTATTCTCCATGCACAATTATTAGCTACTGATGGATAAAAAGTCGCTGCTGCCATTCTCAAAAACTGCTTACCGAATCTATCTTCTAGTTGGCTAAATTGTTTATGAGTCCATCCTCCATATTCTCTATGGTGATTCTCAGGGTCATTCATAAACTTTTTCAATCTAGGAAGTTGTATAAATGTTCCAGTAACAGCTTCTATCTCAAAATTTCTTTCTAGTTCTTCTTTTAGTTCTTCGAAACCCCACTCATATACGTGGTCTTCGGGAAGTTTATCGTTAGAGCCGTCGTGGTTAGGAGTAGATACATATCCTAATGCTCCTGGTCTCATAACCCTAGCAACGTCATCTAACCAAGCAGGAACAAACTCCCTACCCATGTGTTCTATAACTTCCGTAGACCAAAAGAAATCTATACTTTCATCGTCTAATTTAAATATAGGGTCTACTGTTAAATCTTGTATACGTATCTCACCATTAAATATCTTAAACCAAGCAGAGTCTTTTAGTTCTCCACCCGCATTAGACCAATAAGGGTTTTCCATCTCACATGCAGGGTCTATATCATACCCAACATAAGAGCTAATTATGTCAGTCTTTTTTATTACATATGCCTTATAAAGACAACGCAAAGCCCAACACTCACCACAACCAACTTCAAAAGTATTAAGTGGTCTACCTAATCTTTTAGCTTCGTCTATACATAATGAAGCTATTTTATCGAAACGACTCATATGAGCTAACTCATCAGGTCTCCAATTACCTAGAATACCTGCTGACGCTAAATCCATTCTAGTATTTTTACTATCGTTTTCATTGACAGTAAGTTTTCTTCTTATTGATGACATTACACCTCCCACCAATCTGGTTTATCTCTACCCTTTTCCCACTTAGCATAATGTTTTTCGTGTATAACATAATCCCTATAAGCAAGAATTGGATTCTCATGTTTATACTCATCAGGCATTGCCTGAGGTAATTCTGTTAATCCTGCTATCCGTATATTTGCAGGTAAATAAGAAAGTGGTTCTTCTAATTTTATAAAACTTAAATGTTCTTTGCCGTATCTTCTAGTGTATTCAGAACATAAAGCGATAAAATGACTATACAGCCATAAATAATTATCGCTAGTAGTTCTAGCCCATATCGTACATGGGTGATTTTTATATGCTGTTTTATAAATACCATTAGCGTCACACCAATCTTCATCGGAGTGTACTCGATGAGCGGTACATAACATCTGAGCAGATTCTAAAGGCATTTTTACTATCAGCTTATCAGGTAAAAACTCTGCCGCTTCTTTAGGACTTTTAGATACATAAAAAATATTCATTTCTTTACCTTTATCCTACGCGGTGGTTTCTTTTCTTTATTTTTTATTCTCTCCATCATCTCCATGTGTTCCTTCATGGTCATAGTTTTATTAGCCATTAACCACGTTCTCTTTTAATTAAATCAGATATACGTGTTGGTATGACAATATGGGTATTGCAAAAAGTACAACACCTTCCCTCGTCTTTTACAGGACTCGGATTATGTCCGAACTCCTCATCTTTTTTACGATTACATATAACACAATTTATCATTTTAATCTCCTTTACATATAGTAGTTTACTTTATATTTATTACAAAGTAAAAGACTTTTTACATTTGGTAGCAGCGAGGACTTTGAGGTTCAATAAGGTACAAGTTCTCTTTAGTTCTCGTAACTGCAACATAAAATACTCTATTCTCATCATCAGGATTTTGCTGATAGTTTTTATAAACTCTATTAGTAATGTCTGTAATCAATACTACATTCTCACATTCACCACCTTTAGCAGCATGAATAGTAGATAATTTTATTCTAGGTTTTTTAGTAATCTTTTCCCCTCTACGTAGCATGGCTCGTATGTAGCTAATTTCTTTTACACTTAATAAACTAAAAGCGTCAAACCAAACAGTTTGAGGTATATCAGGAAAGTAATACAGCATATCTTTCATATCAAGTTTTGCTTTTTCATCGATAGTATCTATAACTTTAGGATTTTTTAATTTAATCTGTTTTATAATGTTTACACATTCAGCTAAAGTTATTTTTTCTCCTGCTCTAAGTCTTTCCCAGTTTATTACAGATTGTACCTTTTTCTCAGAAATACTGGGTCTACCCTTTACTTCAAAAAACCAACCTTCGTTTCTACAATACTCATCTACTTGTTCTAAAAGGTAGTTTGTCCGAGCTAATACAAGCCATTCACCGCTTTCCATGTTTACTAAATCTATGTTTGGTTCCCACCTTACTGTACCTTTTTGCTCTCTAGGGTTCCAAGTTTTATGTACCCTAGAACGTACCTGATTTATACATCTCATGGCAACATCATGTACAGAAAAAGGTACACGATACGACTGTTTTAAAATCATTGCGTCTTTAGAATTACTGATTAAATAATCAACATCAGCACCCGCCCACTTATAAATAGCTTGGTCATCATCACCTGCAACATAAACCCTAGTAGAGTTTTCTGCTAACTTACGCACCACCGACCACTGTAAAGGGGACAAGTCTTGAGCTTCATCTACATACATAACGTCTAACTTAGGTATTTCTCCTTTAGTCA
>CENG01035541.1_pt1 | contig 14690 bp, 13 predicted proteins | sample 530131 | NCBI WGS metagenome assembly CENG01 (sample SAMEA2591057, study PRJEB7988) | marine metagenome | biome: marine biome (ENVO:00000447); feature: surface water (ENVO:00002042) layer; material: saline water (ENVO:00002010), including plankton (ENVO:xxxxxxxx) | depth 5 m
GATACTCGAAAAAGTAAAAGATTTGCTTTAAGTATTATAGACATTAACTTTAAATTCTGCTATACCCTGTATTATTTTAACCCTGAGTACACCCAAACATTATATTATGAATATATTAAATAAGCTGGCAATTGTTGCAGTTGCAGTTGCTTTTGCTTCACACCTAACAGCCGAAGAGACCAGTGAACTCCCTACAATAGATGAGCTTAAACGTTTGCATACCAAGGGTGAGAATGGTCAATACTCTATGGATAATTTGAATTCTGTTTATGCAAGTGGACGTATTTTGTTCTATTCAGAAGATGAAACAATTGAAAGAGGTTTTCGTATTTTTAAGAAAAGGCCTAATAAATATCGTTCTTTTTATGAAACTAAATTAGCGAAAAAGATCGTTCAATTAGAAGCTATATATGACGGGCAAAGTGCAATTCAGATATTTTCCCATGGAGGCAGAGAAGTCTATCGGGAAAAACTTCAAGGAGAAGCACTGGAAGCAATCAAGTTTGAATCAAAGCTAGAAGGCCCTTTTCTTTTAGTAGCTGAAGAAAATAAGCAGTATGTAACCATTGCCGGCTACGAATATATTGATGGCCAGAAATGTCTTTTATTATTGGTAGATGAACGAAGCAAATATCCTTATCGTAATATTTGGTTAAGTACGGAAAATTTCCAAGAAGTTAAGTTTGATCGCTTAGTCTTAAGAGGAGATGAAGAGCTAGTTGAAGAAGTCCATTTTCGAAATTTTAAAAATATGCAAGGGGTTATATTTGCCAGCCGTATGGACAAATTTGTTAACGGGAAACGGAATTTTACTACCTTTATTGATGATTTTAACGTCAATTACGGGCTTTATGACAGTTTGTTTGATCTTGAGCTAAATTAATACCGCTCTGAACGACTGACCTTTTGAGGAAAGATTTATTTAAGGCCAAATCAGTGCCATAAGAGGAATTAAGGTATAAAGGGTTTCTGTGGTTACTCTAAATTTATCTGCAGTAATGCGATGCGATACACTATGCAGTATCGTGCTTACAAGACATGTTGTAAAAAACGGATTCATTACGCCTTTGAAGGTGATTAAATAATAGATACACGATAGTGACATTACTACGCATATCGACCTGTGGCTGAATGTATGCGCCCAAGAACGGACGCCCATCAGTTTGTCCACTTGTTTATCTTTATTGCTTATTATCAAGCAATTAAGAAAGCAGATTAAGAAAAAGTGGATGAAATTATTTATTTCTAGCGGACCTTCAAGAAAGAATAGTGTTCCATAAGCAAATAAAATGGATACTAAAACTTCTTTAGGAAATTTTCCTTGAGAAAAGTATTGATTAAGTAAATTGTATAGCAAAATAAAGAGCACCAAGGCAAATCCTACGAAAATTTTGTCGCTATTTAGGTAAGAAAGGCTGAAAAAAACTGTGACTGTTAAAACAATCGCCCAAAAAATCCACAGTGCTGACTCGAATTTTTTGCAAAATTGATGCCTTAAAGAGGCAAAATGAGCTTCTTTTGTAAAACGTATGTCAAAAAGTCGATCCGCCATGTACCCGAGCCAGACAGAAAGCCCTAAAATGAGGCAATAATTGAAATTAAAACTACTTTCAGCCGATTTTTGGACAAAATACAGATACCAAGACACGCTGATTAAGGGTGCATCAATTGCACTTATATTTAAATAAGACCAAAATGGATAGCGATTCATTTCTTTAGTAGAAGTGTATTTCGTGTTTTACATTTCATGAATAATAAGTATTTATTTATGTATGAAAGAGAAAAGAAATCAATGGAATGTTTTATCAAATCATGGACTAGTTTTAATTTGCTTACATAATTATGAAGGTTATCCCATGCGTTTAATTGGTCAAGTGATTGGAATAACAGAACGAGCGGTTCAGCGGATTATTTCCGATTTAGAACAGTCTGGATACATTATACGGGAAAAGGTTGGCAGAAAAAATAAATATAAAATTCAAAAAGAGGCTTCATTAAGGCATGCAGTAAGTGGACATTGTACGGTTGGCCAATTTTTAGAGTGTTTTGATGCAGATATTGATGCAGTTGAGGAAATTAATAGTATCAATCACTGGCGAATTGGGGAACATGGATCTGAAATGTACCATCAAATCAAAGAATCTTGATATCTTGATATATGGCTTGCTTTTTTAAAATGGGTCTTACTTTATAGTTAGATGTCTAAACAATTTATTTTTTCTTCAGAATCCGTAGGAGAAGGTCATCCCGATAAGGTCGCCGACTATATCTCGGATAGTATTTTAGATGCTTGTTTGAAACAGGATATCAATAGCCGTGTTGCTTGTGAAACTATGGTTAAGAGTAATATGGTTACAATTGCGGGTGAGATTACAACAAAAGCTCAACTCAATTATGAGTCAATTGTACGAGAAGCGATTCGAGAAATTGGCTACACAAATGAGGATGATGTATTTCAAGCAGATACAGTATTTGTTAATAATTATATCACTCAACAGTCTAGTGACATTGCCCAAGGTGTGGATGCAAAAAAAGTAGAAGGAAAAGGGACTGATGAGCAAGGTGCTGGCGACCAAGGAATCATGTTTGGTTTTGCATGCAAGCAGACACCTGAATACATGCCTGCACCGGTTATGTTTGCTCACAGAATTTTAAGAGAAATGGCTCGCCAAAGAAAAGAGCTGGGAGTGTCTTGGCTACGTCCTGATGTGAAGAGTCAAGTGGCTTTAGAATATGATGGTGACGAGATTACAGGAATTAAAAATGTGGTCGTTTCTACACAGCATGCTGCCTCTGCTTCTTTAGAGGATATAAAAGCTTTTTGTATTGATGAAGTGATCAAGAAAGTTCTCCCAGAAAATCTAATTAAACCAGATACAGAATTTTTAATAAATCCAACTGGAAAATTTGTAATTGGTGGTCCACAAGGTGACGCAGGGTTAACTGGAAGAAAAATAATTGTAGATACTTATGGAGGTTGGGCAAGGCATGGAGGCGGAGCTTTTTCTGGAAAAGATCCATCAAAGGTCGATCGTTCTGCCGCTTATTTTACTCGTTGGGTAGCTAAAAATATCGTGGCTGCTGGATTAGCTAACTCTTGTGAGTTGGAAGTTGCATACGCAATCGGGCATCCTTACCCAACAAGTATTCATATTGATACCTTTGGAACGCATACAATAGAAGAAGCAAAAATAGTATCTGCAATACAAGAGGTGTTTGACTTTAAACCAGCTTCAATCATCGAGCAGTTAGATTTACTCAATCCAATTTATAAAGGCTCCACACATTATGGACATTTTGGTAAAGATGATTTGCCATGGGAGTGTCTCTCAAAAGTTGAAGCTTTAAAACAAACCATTTAATTTATAAAATAAGTAAAATATGACAACAAAGACTGATACAGTAACGGATACAAGTGTAGCCTACAAAATTAAAGACATCGCTCTAGCCGAATTCGGGCAAAAAGAGGTAGATGTTGCACAACACGAAATGCCCGGGTTGATGGCGACTCGCGAAAAGTATGCTCAAGAAAAACCTCTAAATGGAGTTCGTATCATGGGTAGTTTACACATGACGATTCAAACGGCAGTTTTGATTGAGACTTTGAAAGAGCTTGGGGCAGATGTTCGCTGGTGTTCTTGTAATATTTTTTCAACTCAAGACCATGCAGCAGCTTATGTGGCTAAATATTTGAATGTTCCTGTATTTGCTTGGAAAGGGGAGACTTTAGAAGAGTATTGGTGGTGTACTTTGCAGGCTTTAACTTGGCCAGATGGTAGGGGTCCCGAATTGATTGTCGATGATGGTGGTGATGCTACATTGCTTATCCATAAAGGGTATGAGTTGGAGAACGGAGACAATTGGGTTGATTCTGATTCTGACAATATGGAAGAAGCAGTGATCAAAAATCTTTTAAAGAATATTCATAAAAAAGAAACAAATCACTGGACAGAAGTAGTCAAAGACTGGAAAGGTGTTTCCGAAGAGACCACAACCGGAGTGCACCGACTTTATGAAATGCATAATGCGGGTCGATTACTCGTGCCTGCGATTAACGTGAATGATTCAGTGACAAAATCTAAATTTGATAATTTATACGGGTGTCGAGAATCTTTGATCGATGGAATTAAGCGAGCCACTGATGTAATGATATCAGGTAAAGTTGGCGTTGTCTGTGGCTATGGGGATGTTGGAAAAGGATGTGCTGCTGCTCTTAAAGGCATGGGGGCTCAAGTTGTAGTCACCGAGGTAGATCCGATTTGTGCATTACAAGCTGCAATGGAAGGCTACCGAGTTTTAACGATTGAAGATACCTTGGGATGGGGTGATATTTATGTCACAACAACAGGAAATTTTGGTATTATTACCGCAGAACATATGAGTCAAATGAAAGACCAATCAATCGTTTGTAATATAGGGCACTTTGACAATGAAATCGAGGTGGATGTGTTGAATGATACTCCGGGTGTTGAAGTTACCGAGATCAAATCAGACGAACAAGGGGCAGTCGATAAATATACTTTTCCTGGTGGAAATTCAATCTACATGCTGGCCAAAGGTCGACTCGTTAACTTAGGCTGTGCAACTGGACATCCTTCGTTTGTCATGTCTAATAGTTTTACAAATCAAGCTTTAGCTCAAATCGAATTATGGAAGCAAGTTGAGAAGTATACGCCTGGCGTTTATCTACTTCCTAAAAGTATTGATGAAGAAGTAGCTCGCTTACACTTAGAAAAAATCGGCTGTAAATTAACAGTACTCAGTGACAAGCAAGCAAACTATATCGGTGTGAATTCAGAGGGCCCATTTAAGCCCGATCGCTATCGTTATTAAAGAGCATCAGAAAGTCATTTACCATAGTATAAAACGCTGGTACTAGTAACAGTGTTATAAAGGTGGCAAATAAGACTCCAAAGCTTAGCGATATAGCCATGGGAATCAAAAACTGTGCTTGGAGACTGGTTTCAAATAGAATGGGCAGTAGACCCGCAAAGGTAGTTAGTGAAGTTAGTAAAATTGGACGGAAACGGGCGACACCTGATTGTTCAATTGCTTCTTTCATTCCAACACCTTCGAGGCGTTTTTTATTGATGTAGTCGATCATGACAAGGCTATCGTTTACAACAACTCCTGTCAGTGCGACAAATCCAAGAATCGATAAAATGCTAACTGGTTGATTTAGAATAAAATGCCCACCAATAGCGCCAATAAGGCCAAATGGAATGACTGACATTACAATGATAGGTTGGATGTAAGACTTTAGGGGGATTGCTAATAAAGCATAAATAATAAACAAAGCGAGTAAGGTCTTTTGTATAAGGCTACTGAAAATATCGGATTGCTCTCTAGCTTCTCCTTCGAACGACCATTTTATATCTGGATAAGAAGCTAAGATCTCATCAATAGAGCCTAGTTTATTTTTATTGCCCATTAAGTCAGCACGAATGAGTTCTAAATTCGCTTTTGATTTATCAGCATCAGCAGTTATATTAATCACTCTTCGCTGATCAATTCTCCGAATCGATGAAAACCCTTCGCCTATCGAATAGTCAGCGACTGTATTTAATGGGACCTTTTCTCCAGAAGGGAGTTGAATGAGTAAAGTATCAAGGTCTTTAGAATGAACACTTTCATTTTTAGGATAACGTACTTTTACTTTAATATCATCAGAAGCTCTTTGTATTCTTTGGGCTTCAATTCCATAAAAAGCTGCTCTTACTTGCGACCCGACTGAAGTTTGTGTTAGGCCTAGGGATTCGGCACTTGCCTTTAGCTTGATTTGAATTTCGTTTTTTCCACCTCTAAAACTATCTTTGATATCAAAGATGCCGTCATAATCATACAATAGGGATTTTAGTTTTTCGGAGACTGTTTCCAAACGATTTAGATCCTTTCCAGAAATTTGTATATTAATGGCTTCGCCTGCAGTCCCTGCTGCATTGGCATCAAAACTGATATCTTCTGCTCCAATTATAGGGCCAATAAGCTCTCTCCAACGATTGGCTAAATTTGGCGCAGAAAGTGCCTCGATATCGCCACCATCCGCAAGGTCTTCTCGCTTGAATAATTCAACCGCGATTTCCCCAACATTTTCTGAACGAATGCTCGAACCTTCCCCCATAGGTCCACCACTACCATCAAAATTAGTTCCACCTACCGTCACAACTGTATTGTCAAAAGGTTGCCCATAACCCATATCAATTATTTCTTTGGAAAGTTCATTAAGCCCCGCTTCCATTTGTTGGATGGCTTTTTCTGTGATCTTATAGGGTGTGCCCTCTGGCATTGTTACCTTAGCTAATATATAGTCTGAAGGAACAGGGGGAAAAAAGACAAATTTGAGATGATTTCCGATTAGGAAAGAGAGCATTACCATTAGGATGGCAATAAAGCTGGCCAATAAAGTGTAACGTCTCTCAATCGATTTTTTCAAAATAGGACGATATTGTTCATCAATAAATTTTTCTAATGCATTAGCGATCGCACGTTGTTTTTTTTGAAACCAATTCAACTCTTTTTGCTTTCCAGTTCCCACCTTACAAAGAGTTAAATGATACGGAAGTACTAGCTTTGATTCAACCAAAGAACCGATCAAAGTCGCGATGACAACAATGGGAATAGGGAAGAAGAATTTACCTAAAAAGCCAGGTATAGTTAGAATAGGGATAAAAGCTACAATTGTCGTCAAGACAGCAAATGTTACTGGAATAGACACTCTTTTTGCTCCAATAACTGAGGCGTTAATACCAGGACCCCCTTGTTTTTGAAATTCAGTAAAAATACTTTCACCGACAATAATTGCATCATCAACAACTATTCCCAAGACCAAGATAAAACCAAACAGAGATGCTAAATTGATGGTTACATCAAATACAGGTAAAACTATAAATGCTCCTAAGAAAGAAATCGGAATACCGAGCATGACAAAAAATGCCAAAGAAGGTCGGAGAAAGAGAGTAAGGATTATGAAGACTAGAATCAGACCATAAATGCCGTTTTCAATTAGCATATTCAGTCTACTTTTTAAATAGAAAGTAAAATCTCGGAAAGGCTCTATATAAATTCCTTCTGGGAGGGTACTTTGAATTTCTGAAGCAAATTCTCTGACCGCATCAGAGACCTCTAAGGCACTTTGATTGCCTACCGCAAATATACGTAACATAATGGAGCGTTGCCCATTAAATAAGCTAGTTATTTTAGTGTCAGAGAAACCATCTTTGACAGTCCCGAGGTCTTTAATTCTCAAAGTACTACCATCGGATTGTTTTAAAACAGGTATCGCCTCAAAGTCACTTTGATTGTAAGCTTTTGCTTTTGTTCGAATGAGAATTTCACCTTCCTCAGACTTGATAATGCCTCCTGGAATATCAACTGCTTCTGAACGAATTGCCTGAGCTACAGTCTCTAGTGTGATGTTATATTTATTGAGAACATCTTCTGAAATAAAAATAGAAATTTCTAATTCAGGGTAGGCTTTTATATCAACTTGGCTGATCCCTTTTTGGTAATTCAGTTCATCTTTAATATATTCACCGACTTGTTTTAATATAAGTGGATCCGTGTCACCATAAATGGCTAAAGAAATAACTTCATTGCGAATATTAATTTCTTCGACTCTTGGCTCTTCAGCTTGTTCAGGGAAATTATTAATCGTATCAATTTCAGATTTTATCTGATCTCTGATGTTTTTCTTGTCATAATTACGTTCCACTTCAACAAGAACGGTTCCTATATTTTCTGAAGCAAAGGCATTGATTCTTTTAATCCCTTCGATGCTTTGTATGCGATCTTCAATAAGTTCTATAATCCCAGTTTCAACTTCGCTCGGAGCAGCACCCGGATAGACAACATTGATTTTAACTGTATCTAAGTCTAAATTAGGAAAGAGCTCTAGCTTCATTGTAGAAGCAATGAAAAAGCCAGCGATAATAATAATACCAGCAAGTAAATTGGCAGCTACACCATTTTCTGTAAACCAACGAATCATTATTTTGCTATGGGTTCTACAGCCATGTTTTCAACAAAGAAAGGGATAGGACTGATCACGATTTTTTCTACAGAATCAAGTCCTTCACTGACAATGACCGAGTCTCGATTTTTATGAAGCACGTTTACTTTTTTTTGAATCAATCGATTTTCTTCATTTATTGTGTAAACGTAGTTATTGTTTCTAAGTGCGACATTTGGAATCGTGAATGCAGATGCTAATACCTTTCCCTCAATTTCAGCGACTAAAAATTGACTGCGTTGTAGTTGTGATGAATGGAGAGCATCCTCATTAGAAAAGGCATTTTTAATTTCACCTACGCAATAGGATAGGCGATTATTGCTATTAAGAGTTGCTTCCACACGTACGATTGTACCTTCGGCCAATAAAGCCTTCGAAGTGGCATGGTAGAAGCGAACTTTATTTGATTGCGATTCGGTCTCTTTATAAGCAAGTAATTCTTTTTCTTTTTCGTTAATTGGCAAACGAACTTCTCCATTACCCACAGCATAAGCTTGAGCCACTGGGCTGGCTGTATTCCCATTGACAACAGTTCCTAAATCAATGTTACGACTGAGTAAATATCCAGAATAGGGAGCTTTGAAAACCGTATCCTCTAAATCACCTTTGGCTGAATTGAAAGAAGCTTCCGCACTAGCTAAGCTTGCGATCGCTTGATTGAGTTGTGGCTTTCTTAAAACGAGATCATTGGCCTGACCGAAATCTAATTTTTCCCAGTCAGCCTTGGCTTGCTCTGCTAATGCTTTTTGTTCGGCTAGAGAAAGTTTTGCCTGTGCTAATTGGAATTCGGCTACCTTTAGTCGCTCCACATAAGTCAATGGGTCGATTTCAAATAGTGTCTCGCCTTCCTCGAAATAACTGCCCGGATAAAAATTTCCCCCAATATGAGTCACTTTGCCTGATACCTCTGAAATAAATGTACTTTCAATTTTTGGCATCAGGATACCCTCGCTTTCAATGATGATTTGCGTATCCTTTGCATTGATAGTCAAGTACTCAACAGGTGGTACTAATCGTAAGTTCTCTACTTTCTTCGGCTTAGGTCTAAATTGTAATAGTAGAGCACAGATGATAATAGCCCCTAGTAATATGTAGAGTGGAAGAAATTTTTTCATTGTATGAATCATTAAATAAAAGAGTAGCCGAGTGCTAAGTATAAATTGATGCGGTTTTGCAGTTGATTATATTTGATTTGTAAATTTTGACGTTCTGATTGGAGGGCAGAAATTTCAGCATCGATATAATTTAAAAATTCGCCACTGCCTTCTATATATTTTGTCTGATTAATCGAAGCGATATCTTTAGTTTGGGTGAATATATGAGTATTTGATTTATGTATATTTTGCAAATAGCTTTCATTTGAAAGAGCATTTTCAACTTCCATAAAAGCATTGAGAATCACCTTTTCGTAGGTGGCTTCGGCCTCAGATAATTGTGCTTTTGTTGCCCTTATGTTTGCATTGATTCGTCCATAATTAATCAAAGGTTGGGCAAGATTTACGCCGACATTCCAAAACGCGTTGTTTGCATTGATTAGATTGCTTAATTCAGGTGAGGCGTTGCCCATGACTCCTGTCAGCGATATCTGTGGTAAGCGTTGCTTTTTCGCCGATTTTAAAACTACTCTTGATCCAGATAATTGTCGCTCAATAGCAATAAGATCAGGTCGATTCAGCAGTAAGTCTGATGGGATCCCTGCAGGTATGGAATCCAGAAGATCTGGCAATGGATTGTATTCAAGTGTTTCTGATTTTGGGTATTCTCCTATTAAAAGCGCTAAGCTTCTACCCAGTTGATCTTTCTCATTATATAATTCATTGAGAGATTCAAAAATCGCATGGAGTTTATTTTTTTCAAATAAATAAAGCTCAGCAAAAATAAGACCTCTACGGTAGCGTTCCTCAATCGACTTTAAGTACAGAGATTGAAGTCTCTGATGTTCTTCCAGAAGCCCTATTTGTCCTTGAATATGCATGATGCCAAGCCATGTCTTTGCTATTTGTGAAGCAATCGACATTTGAGCGTACTTTAGATTAGCTTGGCTCGATTCTAATTGAGTTCGACTAAATTGTACTTGGTTTTTTAAGCTTCCCCACAGGTCGATTTCCCAACGCAATCCTAGGCTAGCGATATATTCATTGCTAAGCGCTCCACTTGAAAGCGCAACCTGACTGGCTTTGTTGATTTTCTGGCGCTCCCCTTGTGCATTTATAGCAACTGTAGGCAATCGGTTCGGCTGGATTGTTCTTAATTCCGCTTGTGCCTTAGCAACCCGAGAACTTGCGATCACTAAATCCTTATTAGAAAGAATAGCCTGTTCTATCAACACTTGTAGCTGCGCATTATTTTCAAAGTAATCAAGCCAAGAAGCATCCGTGAAAAATTCGGTATCGCGTTTATTTTTATCAGTATATTCTGGGCTAGACTCTGATTGCCAATTTTCTGGAATCTCTAAAGTCTTAGGTGCTGTTTGCTTAACTGAAGTCGCACAACTGCTGAGCACGATGCCTGCGCTCCAGGTTAATAAAATTGTAAAAAGTCTATACATTAAAAAAGTAAGTTACACTATATGCTAGTACATATCGAATATAAGGATAATATCTTACTTTTGTTTTAATGTTCTTCAAAGGAGTGTTCAAACAGCTTTTCTAACTGTATAAGAATAGTGTTAGCTTCTTCGGTTGGACCTTCTAATAAAAAATTGAGTTTAGATCCATTTCCAGCGGCTAGCATCATCAGTCCCATAATGCTTTTACCGTTGATTTGTTCACCATCTTTTTCTACCCAAACATCGCCAGAATAGTTACTCGTGATTCGAACAATCATTGCCGCAGGTCGTGCATGCACTCCTAGCTTATTGTTAACGATAAGTTCTTTTTCAGAGGATTGATGGTCTTCTTTGGAAATAGGCTGCTCCATTTGCCTATCATTGAATTTTTTTTTAAATATTCGTCAAGAGGTAAAACCCCTTCGTTATACGTACTGCCTATGAATGCTCAATAGTTTCTGGTATGCGATCACTTTGTATCTGCCATAGTTTTGCGTAGGTTCCTCCTTCATTGAGTAATTTTTTGTGTGTTCCTGATTCTATTATTACTCCCTTATCTAAAACAGCAATATAATCTGCTTTTTTCACCGTTGAGAGTCTATGAGCGATAATTAAGACGGTACGCTCACTCGCTAAATTTTCTAAAGCTTTTTGAATCTTTTTTTCCGTTATTGTATCCACACTGGCTGTGGCTTCATCTAAGACAACAAAAGGCGGGTTTTTTAAAAGCACACGCGCGATGGTAATTCTTTGTTTCTCTCCTTGACTCAGGCGAATGCCTTTTTCTCCAATCCGAGTGTCGAGACCTTGGGGTAATCCATTGACAAATTCTAGAGCAGAGGCCTTGTCTAAGGCCGCATTGATTTCTGATTCACTTGCCGTAACTTTTCCTAAAATAAGATTCTCTCGGATCGTTCCATCAAAAAGAAAAGGATCTTGAGCCACAAAGCCAATGTGGTTGTGTAAGCTTTTTAATGAAATGTTTTGTATCTTTTCATCGGCAAATGTGATTTGCCCAGTGCTCGCATCGTAGGTACGCATGGCTAAATTTGCTATCGTGGTTTTTCCAGCACCAGTATGTCCGACCAATGCCGTAACCTTATTTTTTTCTATGAGTAAATTAAAATTGGAAATGACGGCAGCACGTTCTGGGTATTGAAAACTGACATTTTCAAAGCGTATGGATAAGTCGCGTCTTTTGATATCTTTCGCTTCTTTCGCTTCAGCGACATCAATCGGGGTATCTAAAATTTCAAAAACACGTTCACCTGAAGCCCTGCCAGCAGCCAGTAAATGATTAAGCCCATGCAATTGAGCAATCGGCTGATAGAGCATATTGGCTAAAAGAAAAAATGCGATTAAGGTACCGATACTTAAGGTTTGGTCTCCATTAAAAACCATGAATCCGCCAATACCAATAATACTCAGAAAGCCCAATTTAGTCACTAATGTGGTCGCAGGACTATAAAAAGCCCATCGATACATCGCGCGAAGGTTTTTATCTTTGAGATCTTCCGCCATGGAGGCAAAGCGGGCTTTTTCCTTGTCTTGTAATCCAAAGCTTTGAATTAAGCGATTTGCCTGAATATCTTCAATGATTAGACTGTTTAGCTCACTTGCACTTTCCCGTACTTTCTTCCAAACAGTGCGAGAACGCTTAGCGTAAAATATACCAACAACTAATAAGATAGGAACCGGAAGAAATACACAGAAAGCTAAAGTAGGCTGCATATAAAAAAGAGCGATACTTATCCCGGCAATTTTCAGAATGGAACTCATTCCCTGTTCAGTTCCGTCCAGTAATGCTCGTTCAACATTGGCCACATCTTCGACCACTCTTGATGCAAGCTCGCCGCTCTTTCTTTGATCATAAAAGGTGACTGAGAGTTTTAATAACTTAGTGTGAAGATCACTCCGCATATCTAATAAAACCTTTTGTTCCAGCTGATTATTTACCCGAATGCGTAAACAATTACACACTTCACTACCTAAATAAAGTAGACCAATAATTAAAATGCCAACCCACAAAGACTCAAAGGACTCAAAAGAACCGCTAATTTCCATTTGGTCAAAAATTCTTTGTATGGCTAATGGTACGCTTATTTCTAGAAGCGTCATCAATATAGCAAAACCCAAGGTAAGCCCAAATAAAGTTCGGTATCGAAATAAATATTTGGATACCCTTAAAATTGTTCTTTTTTTAATCGTTCTTTTCTCGGAACTACTTTTCATAATGGATAAAATTTAACTAAAGAAGAATTAACAAAATGAAAAGTGTTAAGCGAATTTAGTTGCTCTTCTGAGCCGATTATTTCTTCATGTAGGTTTATAACCAACAATTTATCACAATCTATCATTATGTCAGTACGATTATATATTGGAAATTTACCTTTTGAGGTTTCTGGAGACGACTTGAATACACTTTTTTCTACTATAGGAGTAGTCGAAGATGCAATTATTGTTACTCAACCTGGTGGCGGAAGACCCCGTGGATTCGGTTTCGTTGAAATGCAAGATGAGCAAGATGCGCATCTTGCCATTGAGCAATTGGACGGCCAACCAATCGCAGGGCGCGCGATAAAAGTCAATGTGGCTAATTCAAGAGACGATTAAATTTTCTTGTAATCAATCAGTTAATAGCACTTTAGATTGCTTTGATTTAAAAAATAGCTGATCCGCTAAAGATTCGCTTAATTTCATTTTATTTGCGCCTGTAGGTCGCAACAAATAAGAAAGCAAATAAACCTGTTGATATAGCATAAGTACTTGGTTCTGGAACTGCGTCAGTAGCTATAACAGAAATAAAAAACAACCCCTCCAAAAAAAGCCCCGATGGAATACCATCAGGGCTTGTTAAAATAATTGACTTTTTATCTAATTATTTGCGTCGACGAATCGCAACAAATAAGAAAGTAGCAAAACCAGCAATTAAAGCATAGGTGCTTGGTTCTGGAACTGCAGATATGCTTACATTGTCAATAACAGTGGCACTCGCTGAGTACCACTTTGATTCACTGAAGTAATCAACTTTAACCCAAGCGCCTAGAGCTCCTTGATCAAGAGCAAAGCTTAGTGATCCAGTGGTCCATTCATCTGGGTTTGAAGTGCCGTCAATAGTAAGTGTTTGAGCGGCCCAAGTATTACCTCCAGAGCCAATTGAATAACGTACTCCTGCTTCTGTAGAAAGAGTTGTATTATTGGCATCTCTTCCATCGTTAGAACCATGAATACCATTAGAGCCACTGAGTGACTTAATGGATGCAGTTAGAGTTAGAGTCCCTGCATCGATCATTGCTTGAGATACAGTTGTTGCTGTCATTTGCAGAGCATTACGGTATGACTGGTCTGGATTTCTCCACATTTCCTGATTATAATCATTGTTGACTACAAGGGCATTACCTGAAACAGCGTCAGTAAATGCACCACCGACTCCAGATACTGAGTAGTTGGCAGAACCAGGCTCAGATCCGGGGTAGTCGCCCCAAATATAATCGTTGGCATCATTGTAACCTTCCGTGAAGAATGAAAAGCCTTTACCTGCGGCAGATAAAACATCCGCCCCGTCTGGCTCAACAGCCCATGAGTCAAAGTTTTCTGAGAATACGGTAAAACCATATGCAGATCCAACTAGAAACAAGGATAGGGTTATTTTTAATAATTTTTTCATAGGGTATTTATATAATTTAACTATAGTTTATATATGTGTGAATACATTACAGTAGAATGATAGTTCGGGTATTTAAGTTTTTAGGTAATGTAATTTCATGTAACTTGAATGAAATTTTACCACAAGTCAATAGGTTTTATGCAAAATAATGCAAAAAATCTAGTTTTTATTAAAATAAATTATAAGCAATTGATTATTAGTGCTTTAACTAAATTTTAAGAGTTTTTTACAAAAAAGGATAAATATGGAATTAATAAGAAAAACAAGTCTCTCATAAAGCAGTTTATAAACTATAACTCTATTTAGAACACTTTATGAAAAATCTTATTAATTCCATATTTATCAGCATATGTAGCTAACTTTTTTGAGTTAAATAGAGTAACATAATCAATACACATTCGTATCAAGGTTGTTATTCATTTATAAATATCGAATTTTCTTGCCATTCACTTTGGCATTTAACTAAT
>CENG01019719.1_pt1 | contig 14671 bp, 18 predicted proteins | sample 530131 | NCBI WGS metagenome assembly CENG01 (sample SAMEA2591057, study PRJEB7988) | marine metagenome | biome: marine biome (ENVO:00000447); feature: surface water (ENVO:00002042) layer; material: saline water (ENVO:00002010), including plankton (ENVO:xxxxxxxx) | depth 5 m
ATGATATAACGTTATATCATACTTAAGTATTATTACGGGACTAAAAATATATATTTTAGTAGTAAGTATTGGGAGGAATTTATGAAATTACAAAAAAAAATAACTGGCGCAATTTCGTTAATTGCGATGATTGCTTCAACCACCACAGTGATTGGTCAAGAAATTAAGGTGTGGACAACTGAAACTCAGCCAGCCCGATTGGAAAGACAAGCAAAAATGGCGGCAGAATATGAATCTTCAACCGGTGTGAAAGTTGAAATGATCCCGGTAGAGGAAAGCGAAATGGGAACGCGAGCCACTGCTGCATTCGCTGCAGGCGATCTTCCTGACGTCATTTATTACGGGTTACAATACGCATTACCGTGGACTGAAGCAGGAATACTAGATCCAGAAGCAGCTCAGGAAGTTGTAGATGCGCTTGGCTCTGATACGTTTGCACCAGGTCCTATTCAAATGGCCGCCACTCCAAACGGCGTGGCAGGTGTACCAGTTGATGGCTGGACCCAAATGGTCGTTTACCGTAAAGACCTTTTTGAAGCGAACGGGCTTGAAGCTCCTTCAAGCTACGAAAATGTGACTACGGCACTTTCAAAACTGCACAATCCTCCAAGTATGTACGGATTTGTTGCAGCCACCAAAGTTGATGAAAACTTCATGAGCCAGGTTTTAGAACATGTCCTTCTGGCAAATGGGGCAACGCCTGTAAACAATTCTGGATTTTCAGGTTTTGATGAAAGCAAAACAATCGAAGCATTAGAATTCTATAAGGCGATAGCAGATGCATCTCCTGAAGGTGAACTATTTTGGCAGCAATCTCGCGAACTTTACTTTGCAGGGAAGGCAGCAATGATTATTTGGTCTCCATTTATTATGGACGAGTTGGCAGGATTAAGAGATTCTGCTCCTCCCACTATTAATTCTGACCCAACGAGCCGTGAACTAGCAAGCGCCACTGGCTTCGTAACAAACTTCTCTGGACCATCTAACCCAGCTGGTGCAGCATGGGCCGACTCAAGATATTTTGGGATAACTGTCGATGCCGACACTGAGGCAGCACAGGATTTTGTAAAATTTGCTGTCGGCGATGGTTATTTAGACACTCTAGCTATTGCGCCAGAAGGAAAGTTTCCAAGCAGAAACGGAAGTTCTAGTAACCCAACTGAATATATTGATGGGTGGGCTAAACTAGACGTTGGAGTTGATCGCAGAGCTCCATTATCTGACTTGTATCCTGCCGATGTGATATCTAGTATAGTAGAAGGCTTAGATGTAGCACAAAGATGGGGTGTCACAGAAGGCCAACTGGGACTAGCATCCAAAATTATTAACAGCCAAGTGATAAACCGCGTTGTTAGGGAGTTTATTGATGGTGATATAGCAGCAGACGCAGCTGTAGCAAAGATGAACTCCGAATTATCTAAAATAAATTAGGTATACTAATATTGGAACTTCCTCTTGGAAGGCGGTAATTTATCTTGCCGCCTTCCTAAAAATAAAGCACTTATCCACTAAATTAATTTGGAGCGCACAATGCAAAAAGTGCCACCATCAGGGCTGGGGCCCTTGGGAAAGCGCGAGGAAAGATTCGCATGGAGTATGCTACTCCCAACAATCTTTTTAGTCTCATTAATAATTATATTACCACTGTGTGCAATTTTCTGGATTAGCTTCAAACCAATTTCGTTAGCAGATTTACGCCCACCGACAGTTTTGATTAAAGAGCAGTTAAAGGGTCCGATCAATTCAGCAGGTGATGCGGCAAAAATCCGCTACAGAATTAGGAATTCCAGTCAAACCAAACCACTGAATGATGTAACAATTTCAGATACAATTCCTAATTCTTTTGATATTCAAAGTATTGATGACAGATGTTCGTTTGATGAAACTAATCTAATATACTGCATCATAGGTGTTTTGGAAGGTGGCCAGCGCGAGGTTATTGAAGTTGAGGTTCTGGTAAAAGATTCCTTTTTTGGATCTGAAAAAGAGTACAAATTATCGGAGCCGAGCACCTCAAGTGTTGGAGACAATATATTAACCAACTCTGAATTAACCTTTGAAAATTTCCGTAAGATTTTTGATAGCGAAGAATTTATAACAGTTATTCTTACGACTCTTTTTTATACTGTTTTTGGAACTGTCGGAGCTGTTGTAGTTGGCCTCTTCGCAGCACTACTTTTGAATATTAACTTTCGAGGCAAAGGACTGGTGAGGGGCTTATATCTTTTTCCCTATGTTGCTCCTGTAATAGCAGTAGCCTTTTCATGGATAAATCTTTTTGATCCATTTTCAGGATCTGTAAATAACTTATTACTGCAAATGAACGTTTTAACCAGTCCAATTAACTTTTTTGGCCAACGACCCAATGCTCTAATAATGGTAACGGTATTCGAGATCTGGCGATACTTTCCTTTGTCCTTTCTATTTATTCTTGCAAGAATGCAATCAATAGATACCGAAATGTATGAAGCAGCAGATATGGATGGCGCCAGTCCACTTCAGAAATTCTGGTACATAAGCCTTCCGATGCTTATTGGTATAATGAGTATCCTTTTTTTGCTTCGCTTTATTTGGACGTTTAATAAATTTGACGATATTTTTCTTTTAACTGGTGGAGCTTCAGGAACTCGAACACTGACAGTGAATGTCTATGAGCAGGCGTTCGCAGTATCAAATATAGGAGCCGGAGCTGCTGTAGCCGTAGTTATTTTTATTTTCCTTCTGATCTTTTCACTTTTCTTCTTCAAATTTTTTAGTAAGGAGGAAGGGCTGTGATCTATAAAAAGAATATTTATCTCACAGCTTTAACTATCGGAGCACTCTGGGCTTTAACAATGTCAATTGTTGTATCCGTTGTATTATCATTTGTCTCGGGGTTTCCATTAAAACCAAACATACTAATCGTAATTAGCCTTGGAGGAATTGCAGGCATTGTCGTACTGAGTTCCGTGAAGTCCACTACAATACTTTTACTTATGATCACTTCGTCCATTTTATTAAACTCTTTAACTTATGGACCCATTACAACTGGCCAAGATATTTCCTACCTGCTGAAATATTTTTCTCAGGCACTCTTTGCAATAAGCACAGTCTTTCCACTAACAAAAATACTTTCTGGGCTCTCAATTCATGATCCTGGCAGACATGAAATAGAAGCAGCTTTTATAAGGTTTTCTTCTGGGTTTGGTCTAATCTTTTTTACAATGATTGTTCTTATCCCGTTCTATGTAATGGTGATGACCAGTCTAAAAACGCAACAGGAACTCTTATTGAACCCGTTGGACTTCAGTATAGACCTTTCAAAAGGACTAATGCTCTTTAGAAGTTACTCCGAATTATTCCAAGATTTTGGTTTTGCACGTTACTTATGGACAAGTTTTTATGTTTCTATTGTGACGGTGCTGGTTACTTTAGCTTTCTCAATACCTGGTGCCTATGCGGTAGCAAGACTTAGGTTCAGAGGGAGCTCAGTATTCAGCAGATCAATTTTACTGATCTACATGGTTCCAATGATCGTACTTGCCCTGCCAATATACATTTTGTTTTCCCTTACTGGCCTTCGAAACACAATTCTTGGGCTTGTGCTAATTTACCCAGTTACAACAATTCCAGTGGCTCTTTATATGCTGCAAGGATATTTCAGAGGCTTACCATATGAAATCGAAGAAGCCGGTTTAATGGACGGGCTTTCTCGTCTCGCAGTTATCTGGAAGATAACACTACCACTCGCGCTTCCAGCCCTTGCATCAGTAAGTCTCTATGTCTTTATGATTGCTTGGAATGAATTTTTACTCGCGTTTATGTTACTGGATGATCCCCTAACATTTACACTTACAAGGGGCGTTGCTTCGCTTAACTCATCAGAAGTCCCACGGCAACATCTGATGGCGGGAGCAGTCATATCCACAGTACCAATTCTGCTTATATTCCTATTCCTGGAACGTTTTATGACAAAAGGGCTTACTGCAGGGAGCGTAAAAGGATGACAAATAGTAAGTGGCTACAGCTAGATGAGAGAGCACAAAATATTTTAATAAAAAATGATCGAGGTGGTTTTACCGTTCCGACAGCGGGCCTTTACCCCTATCAATGGAACTGGGATAGCGCTTTTGCCGGCTGGGGTTTCTCAACTTTTGACATTGAGCGCGCATGGCAAGAACTAGAGTCTCTGTTTGCAGGCCAATGGAATAACGGAATGGTCCCTCATATTCTATTTAGAAGCAATGATCCTGATTATTTTCCTGGGCCTGACATATGGGGTACTGAAGAATGCGGGCCTATTTCATCAAGTGGCATTAGTCAGCCACCAGTTGCTGCGACTTTTGTGCGTGCAATCTGGGAAAAAGATAAAACCACTGGCAACAACAGATTAAAAAAAATATTCCCTAAGCTTAAGGCCTGGCATAAGTGGTTCATGACTTGGCGACTTACCAACAGAAATTGTATTTTTATTTCGCATCCTTGGGAGGCAGGACGAGATAACAGCCCCGATTGGGACAATGCAATGAGAGCAATTAATCCCGTCGGTGTAGGAGAATATACGCGGCGTGATACCAGCCATGTCGATGGATCAATGCGTCCAACTAAAGAAGATTATGATCGGTATCTATGGTTGGTCCAACGAGGTCGCAAACTAAAGTGGGACGAAGAACTCATGTCGGTGAATAGGCCTTTTGAGGTTGCGGACCCTACAATGACATTCATACTACTCCGAGCATCTCAAGATTTGTTACACATGGCGGAAGCCCTTGATGTCGATAATATCGAAATTTCCGAATGGTGCTCCAGGCTCAGGGAAGGGATCGAAACGCTAAGAAACCCAGATGGAGGATTCTTTAATGCTATTAACTGTCGAACCAATGAACACTCAGGAAATATAACATCTGCATCATTTCTGAATTGGTATGCAGGAATTGATGATGACGAAACGCTTAAGATTTTAACAAAAACTCTTGAGGAAACGAGATATCCTATTCCCAGTCTCTCAATTAACTCAGAAAAGTTCGATGGAATGAGATACTGGCGTGGGCCAACCTGGGCGATTTTAAACTCTTTAATAGGGGTTGGTTTGTACGAAATGGGACATGTAGCGGAGGCAACACTGTTAAGAAAAAGAACACAATCTTTAATAATTGAAAAAGGTTTTGCAGAATATTTTCATCCTATCAATGGCACACCAGGCGGCGGTGATAGCTTTACTTGGACTGCAGCGGTTTGGCTTGCTTGGGCTTCGCCATCGAACGGAGAGTACTAATGGGTTCTATAGAGTTGTCTAGTATAGAAAAATGGTTTGGTGAAGCACAAGTCATAAAAGGCATCGATCTTAACATTAAAGCTGGTGAGTTCATCATTTTTGTTGGCCCCTCTGGTTGTGGCAAATCAACATTACTAAGGATGATCGGTGGTTTAGAAGAAACCTCTAGAGGTAAAATAACCCTAAACGGCAGAGATGTAACAGACGAACCACCTGCAAAACGTGGCCTTTCAATGGTTTTCCAGTCTTATGCTCTGTATCCCCATATGTCAGTAAGAGAAAATATGGGTTTTAGCCTAAAGACCGCAGGGAAAAACAAAGAAGAAACTAGAAAGAAGGTCATAGAAACAGCTAAAGTTTTAAAACTGGAAGAGCTACTTGACCGCCATCCTAAAGATTTATCTGGAGGACAACGACAACGTGTTGCGATTGGACGATCCATCGTGCGAGCACCCTCTGCTTTTTTATTTGATGAACCCCTCTCTAATTTAGATGCTGCATTGAGAGTGGAAATGAGACTCGAGATTGCTAAGCTTCATAAGTCACTTAAATCAACTATGATCTACGTGACACATGACCAAACAGAGGCAATGACGCTTGCAGATCGCATTGTTGTACTGGATGATGGGAAAATAATACAGGTGGGAACTCCTCGTGAATTATACCAAAACCCTGCAAATCTATTCGTTGCTCAATTTATTGGTTCACCTAGAATGAATATTATAAATAGTAGCGACCTAACCACTTCTGCCATCGATGACATTAGTTCAAATAAGCAACTGGGGGTTGTTCCTCAAAAACTTGGAATTCGCCCGGAGCATATAAAAATAGATTCTAAAAGGCAGAGCGCTATCAATGGAAAGATCGATGTGATTGAGTACTTAGGTGCCGATAGTTTTCTGTTCGTAGATTGTGCAGATTTAGGGGTAATTACAGTACGAGTTGATGGATCCCAAGAGTTCAATTTAGGTGAAACGATTACCCTGAAGTTTATGAGGGAAAATACTCATTTTTTCGACAGCAGCGGTGCAAAAATATAAATTTTAGAAGCAAGCCATATTTATGAAAAGATCTGAAATAAATAATATAATATTAGAAGCTAATGAGATGATTAAATCCTTTGGGCATCATCTACCGGACTTCGCGTATTGGTCTGTTGAAAAATTTAGAGAAAAACAGGAAGAAGCAAAAGAAATCATTCGAGCCGGTTGCGGCTGGGATATTACTGATTACGGTAGGGGTAACTTTCAAACCACTGGACTTTTCCTATTCACACTGCGAAATGGAAAGATGGCAGACTTAGCATCCGGAAAAGGGATGTGTTACGCTGAAAAGCTACTTATCTCTCGGCATAACCAGGTAGCACCGATGCATACTCACATTAAAAAAGTAGAAGATATAATAAATCGTGGGGGGGCAAGCCTAGCGGTAGAAATTTTTGGATCAGATCCACATGGAAATTGTGATGAGGAGAAAGGAGGCATCGTTTTTTGTGATGGCATAGAACGATCTTACTCCCCAGGTGAAATTATTATTCTAAAACCTGGTCAGAGTATAACTTTATTACCTGGAGATTGGCATGCTTTTTGGGGTCACGACGGCGATGTCCTTGTTGGTGAAGTTTCTACTGTAAACGACGACGTGATAGATAACATTTTCCGTGACGAAGTCTCGCGGTTTTCCTACATTGATGAGGATACCGCACCAATTCATTTACTAGTTAGTGATTACCCAAAGTGGTTAAATGCATAATCTTTTACTACGTAGAAGTTCACCAATAAAGAAATGAATTGGCAGGTTAGCTTAAGCGTTACGGGCATTCATCAATTGAACATCTTCGTAGTGTAGCTCGGGATCGAATTGTTGAACATGCTCCGGTAAGAAGAAAAAGCTGAGCTTATAATGGTGGATACGAAAAAGCATCTCAGCTCTATTTTTCTAAATTAACCCAAATGCACTTTAAAATTTTTTAACAGTAACCTTAGCTCTTTGACTGTAAGCAAAAGTAAATCGTCTTTGTACAGAGTTCAAAACATTTCTTAATCTAAATCAGTGCAAATTTTAATTCTTATTACTACAGTATCTGTACTTTCAAAAAAATAAGCGTAATTCACACTACTAAAATCAATTCTAGGAGATTAAAATGGCAAAAAAATTAAGTATTATTCGTTTCAAGCCAAAACCAGAACATTATGAAGCATTTTTGAATGATGTGATCGAAAACGGAAAGGATCGTGATCCAGAATTTCCACACTTTTGCGTAAGGGCAGGTGATGAAGTGATTGCGGTTGTAGTGCGAGATGCCGACAACTTTGAGCAAAAAGCCCAGGATGGTGTAGTAAATTGGCTGGATGAAAGAAGACCAATGCTACAAGAATATGACCCCGTTAACCGTCACACTATTCCTCTGTCAGGTGATCTGGTTGAATAACCGAATACCGGCAGCAGGACAAACCTAAATATCATTATATTACATTACAATCTAAATTTAAGTTCACGGTCATGCGAAAAGGAAAAATGATGCCCAGTATGTTAGTCACTGTCAAAATATCTAAAGGTTTCAAAACTTGGACAGAAATGGCGAAGTCGATGGAGGAGAAGGCTGGTGCAGAAGGCGCCAAGATAATTTGGGCGGCAACTAACCCAGATGAGTCTTCTGTCTATGTGATGATGGACGTACCAAATCCTGATTTCATGCAGACATTCGGCTTAAGACCTGATGTTGTGAAAGCAAGGGAAGAAGCAGGTGCGGATGTATCATCAACTACTGTAATCACTCCAATCGGTGATTACTGGCTTGGAAATTAGTCGAAATATAGATTTGAAAATAATTGCAGTCTGAAAATTTTTAATTGGCGTACCTTACAGTTGGGAGCGGAGCAGTGGAGTGCTCCGCCCCATAATGTTAAACTATTGGGAGAGTGGCAAGTAACCATGCTTACCGCGCACTATTTTTGTCGTGACACATTCTAGATACGCCCTGACTGCTTTATTGGATCAAATAAAAAATTTTTATTCGATTTTTTTCAATTTAGACAACAAATAATAAAGCTCCGGCAATTACTCTGCACCTAGCAAGCTTTTCCACTCAGCTTCAGAAACTATCTCCAGCTTACCCTGCTCAACCGATTTAATTGCGCCCATTAACTGAGCAACCGTACCAGGTTTCTCCCACTTTCCGTTGATATTTCCGTCTTTGTCGAGATTATACGAAATGGTTTTTATACACCCTGAAATTTCCTTATCCTCAAAAAAATAGAAGATATTATTGCTACCAATGGGTCGAAAGAATACGGACATATAATTTCTTAATTAATCAAAATTCGCTTTTGATGAATTTAATTCAGCCATTATATTAGCTTTAAGAATTAAGGCTTTTACCATTTTTTCAGTCTTGCTCAATTTCGTCAAATCCACATTAAGTGATCTACAATACTCACAGTTGCACTGCTGCTGGTGTCTCGGAAAAAAATTATTAAAGCCATGATCAGGTATCATTACTAATCCTAAATTAATCAACCGGACTGAAGCCGAGCTCTGTAATTATGATTTGTAATATTTACGTAAGGCCACTTTGATTGGATCACACTAAAAAGATCACCAAGAATTTTTAAAGAATATTCAACGATGAATTTAATGAAGGTTTCTGATTTTATTTATACTTCGCGAATGTATTCGCCTCTTGCCGGGTAAGCGTTTTCTATTACAAAATCGAGCGCACCAATCAATTCAGAGAAATAGAGGCGAACGAATGGCATAGTCTGAACAGAACCATAATAAAGAGACTGTTCAGGCGTGACCATGAATAAACCAGGCTCTGGAAATAAGTCAGGTTCCTCAATGCCAATTGAAGTTTTCACGCGAGATGTTGAAATATAAAGACCCCAATCACGAGCGTTCTTCAAACTTAAATTATATCCAATTCGCAGCGTTTTTGCTGAAATCCGCTTAGCCATTTCACCTGCTCGCTCCGCACCATCTGTAATCACTGCTATTGTGGTAACACCCCTTTTTTTAAACTCAGGCGTCAAACGTTCGAGCTCATTAAGGTATGTTGCGCAAATTGGACAATGCAATCCACGTTAGAAACAAATTACAGTTCCCCGTTCAGAAGTTTCATTTGCCAAGTTAAAAGTTTCGCCATTCACTGTGGGTAATACTAAGTCTGGAGTTTTTTGTCTTGGGGTTAGCATGTTGGCTTTTTTTTAAGTTTGATAAAATTTTATACGCATAGATATAAATTAAGTATATACCATTTACTTTAAGTTTTAGTTTCAATTTTAAGAATACATCTTTTTCTTGCGTTCCCGCGTCTCATCGGTCCCTTGTGACGATCCATCATGAAATGAACCAAACCACCGATCCCAAGGCATTTCAACGGTCCCATAATTACATTCGAAATATCTGTGATGAAGTTGGTGAAAAAAATCACCTATATTAGCCCTCTCTTTATCCGCAATGTAAAGCTTCTCAAATCCAGAATGAGAGAAAATTGGATGAATTGACTGCATATAGCCATGAAACATTATATGCAAAGGGTGGCTCGGCACAACGAAGTGGATCAGAAAGTTGGTGTAGAAAACGAAATGCTCGATCGGATGCATTGAAATGCCTGACCACGGTCCAACATTGATATTTCTGTGATGGACGGCGTGGGCAATACGATAGAGTGGAGGCCAGTGGAGTGCGCGGTGAACCCAATAGAAATGAAAGCTTGCCCATAAAATGAGGAAAGGGAACATCAAAAAAAACCATATCATATTGTCTGGGAAAAGAAAGGCTGGCGCGTAACCATTCGCCATAGCCCAAAAGACGATGCATTGCATCATTGACCACTGAGTAACACCACTTATCAGAGACCAGAATATATTATCGTGAATCTGATTACGGAAACTGAAAATTCCGTTATTGGTTGCAGGTTGCCGTGCATCAAACTTAAAATTCTTATCTTGGCCTTTGACAGTATAAAGCCAAAAATGCAGTAGCCCAGCGCAAACTATATGAGGAACAAGATTAGCAAGCCATACTCTAATTATCCAATGCAACCGAGGATCTTGCATAACATCTAAAGATGGTAAAATCGCAAAATATGCGATAATTGATAAAATAATAGCGAGGGTTGTGGTAGATGCTGCCAACCAATACGCAGAATACCAACGTAAAACTGGCAAAAATTTTGGTGGCCATTCAAACAGCGGGTTCATGGAAACACCTTTTTTAGGTCGGTAGTTCCAACGAGTAGCCTCTGTATCTATTCGATATTTTGTCACTTAAATTCACCACCACCGCCAAAGCCACCCATCGAATTCTTGTTAGTGCTAACCTTTATTTTATTCGATGTCAGCATTTTAAAACTTACAAATAAACAGGCAATTATGCCACATACCAAACCGATTAAAACAAAGTAAGCAGAATAGTATTCATTAGAAACCCATGACGCAATAATGATCGAAATGACTGCGGCAGTACCAAAGATATATATTTTATATGTTAGTATCATCCATAAACTCTTCATTTCCCTTTAGAACTAAACCCTAGGAAATAGTAATATTTATTTTAACCTCAGGCTTATTGTGTTCACAATCCAGTGTATTAGAGTTACATCAAGTAACCAATAGAAAAAAACTGAGGGAAGTAGCTTGAGTGTAAACGAGTGCTCTTTCTGAAAATCCCCATCAGTGGTCCATCATTATAATGCAGTCAATTGCATTACAATTGGTCCTACGAACTCTTCAACCATTACATTATTATTGTCTTTGGTAGATTTGTTTCTTGCTTCCTCGAGCTTTTTTCGTTCTGCAGTCGCTATCTCTTCCGAGGGATATACGATCAATGCCTGATGGTGATCATCATCAATTTTCCACCATAAAACTTCTTCAGGTGGAAACTCGCCTTCGTAACTGTCCCGATAACCTTTCATCATTGATTGAAGATGACTTGGATCTGGCACACCACCCGACCATCTCCACTTAGTATACACTGCATATTTCATAGTAATCTCCTTATTTGATACTCAATTACGTTAATAAGATTATTTCGGTTTAGTTAAGTACAAAATATGTAATTAAATAAACTATACTATCTCATATACCTGCGACAATATATGCATTGAATCGAATATGTTTAAAATTAATTATGATTTGTAGCCGGCAGGGCAGGTTCGGATCAGTTTTCTCTCCCTATTGAACTGATCCGCCCTAGCTGGAATTAAAACTTATAGAAAACTATCCGGTTAACAAACCCAATGTTTGTGATAGCGCAGAGCACGCGTGCTTTGTCAGGCACCTAAATTCTTACTCATAAGGATAATGTCACCCGTATCTTGAGAGAATGGAAATGGTATTAATTCTCTCCGAGCTAATTCTGCATATCCATTACTGGTATATGTTTTTAGAGCAATTTGGTTAATTTCTTCCACCTGAAGAGAAATTTTTTTTGCACCGCTAGCTTTTGCCTCTTCTTCAGCCCTTGCCAAAAGTGCATTTGCATGACCTTGCCCTCTATATTCAGGCAGAATAGATATGGCCTGAAGCAGCCATGATCCAGCCGCTATTTCTTCGAGTTCTAGAAATGGTATCCACCATTCTGGTTCTTCTTTATAATTAATTTCAGGATATGGATTTGCCACTCTAAACCCAAAAAATGCTCCTAAGAGTTTATTGTCTAATTCTGCTATTTTCCAGTTTTTATGAAATGATTTCCCATCATCATTAGTACGAATATTCTCACGACCAAATTCAAAGAAGGACTGCCCCTCAGCTGCATATAAACTCCAGAAATATGCAGGTATTCTTCTGCCTGCCGCATCAAGAATTAGAGCGAGCGTCGTGCAATCATCGGCTGTGCCACCTCTAAATTTCATGTTGTATCACTCATAAACTCAGTACCAGCTTGGTTAGCAAAGAGAAGAACGAATAGGAAGGTTAGTAGTTTTTCATTTTTTACATATTAACCTTCTCCAAACAATAAACGAACATCAAGTTCACAAGTAAGAGTCTTGTTCTTCGGAACGCGTTTACTACGTTGTTATGTTGGTTGGTGCCTCTAAAACTCCAAAGTCTTTTGAAGTAGGGTTCACATGGTTTTCACTATTCATGACCATGCTAAATATTTCTCCCGCTTTATAAGCCTCGCAATGTTCTTTACTCTCCCAGATATATACACCGCCATAAACTTTGTTTTCCTCATCACCCAACCAATGTTTACTTACTAGTCCAGGAATAGACGCAAAATTTGGAGCCAACTCTGTCGCCCCTGATAAAAAATCGTCATGTGAAACATTTATACCAAAATTAATTACTTGAATATGCATTGAACTTCTCCCTTTGAGTTCAGTCTTGAGCCTGATCTAAGTTAATGATTTTGATGCCGTTTAAAAGTACAATTTTTGTATCGCAATACTCAAATCCATAAAACAACCTGAAACACAATTTAGTTTTTTTATTGCTATGTATTACTTTTTAATTTTTACACCTTGGCTAATAGACATGTTAAATTTTACGCTTGGGCTATTGGACTTGATGATTTTTTCGCCTCTGATAGCCTGTTCAGCATAGAAATTACATCCATTTACCAGCATCAATGTAAATATGGCTAGTAGTTTTTTCATCTCAAAAACCTCAGCAGTATAGTTAATTTAACGCTCAACAAAATGCAGGATCCTATTGCTAAGTAGACTTGGGTATTTCCATACTTGAGACTAATATCCAGTGGCATTTTCCCAAGTGGCAGACGGGATAAATATGGCCAAAATATTCCGGCTCAAATAACTATTACTCCCATAACCAAAAAGATCTTTTGAACCACGAATGAACCCTTAATATTCCTCGATACATTCCATTAAACAGCTTCTTTGCTTTGCACCAGATACGACTTATGTTCCATTACAGCCATGTTTAGGTATGTGTGGAAATCCAACACTTCGCTGCGCTACGTAGCTAAAACTTTTACATGCCACAGATGAGTAGAGGGCCATATGCTACAGCAAAACCACGTCTGCAAAACGCCACGCAACCAAAATGAACATTACAATTAATACACTGTAAACAAATACATTAAATAAGAATCTCATGTGTAAAGGTTAAACCTAGAGGCGATATTCTCAAGAATTTCAGATGTGACAAATTAACTCCCACAAATTAACTTTATCCTTTTAAATACCGTCAGCCTCCCATAACGATCAGCTCAGTTTTCAGGGTTCAGCAGCTTTAACCTAAGTTGAGCTAATTGCGATTGCATATAGATAAAAAATACAAATTGTACCTGCCCACCAAAGACAGCTTCTAACCCAAGTAATTAAAAATAAATAAGCGACAAAATATAAAATTCTCACGATTAGAAAGATTTGGAGAGCTATAACCGTTTCTTTTGCGCTTTGTCCAATTAGCGCCAACGCCATTACTGCAGGCAAAACAAATACCAAAGAGACAATAGAGTTCTTAACCGCTCTGTCTGATCTACCAGCGATACCAGTTAAGGTGATATGTTCTCTACGCTCTGCTAAAATCGTCATACCGTGTTGCTGCGTTGCTAAATAAGACTGCACAATTAACATAATGATTACGCTCAGCGCATAGAATAAAACGAGTTGCATTTCTGGTATCATAAAGACCCTATTTGATGAAATTTCTACAACTTAGCAAGCCAAGCGAAGTGGTGCAAAATAAAGGCATAGTCATGCTGCTAAATCGTCCATCGCTTTTCCGTAACACTCGTTAAGTTTAGCTCTTATCTCTTCATCAGTTGCAAGATTGCCTAAGTCACCTTTAACCTTCCGTATGACATCTTCATCACCAGCTTCTTCCATGTCGGACTTAATAACTTCTTTGGCATAATTTTCTGCATCATCACCAGACTTGCCTAAAAGTTCTGCCGCCCACAGCCCAACAAATTTATTACGCTTTGCCATAACTTTAAATTGCATTTCTGCATCATTTGCATACTTTGACTCAAACGCTTTTTTCCTGTCATCAAAGGTGTTCATTTTATCTCCTTAGTCGTTACTTACTATATGAAATATGCGGCATTGATTTAGTTTCAATAGACTGCGTCGTTTATTTTAAACTCATCTTCGGCAGCAATCAGTCTTACCGCTTTTTACGCTTCCATGTGCCACCATACTGATAAGTCTTTTCGTGCTCAGCCTTAATTTCCGTGACGCACTTACCACACAAGAACGACCATTCTTTCGCACCATCGTATCTACAGCGGTACAAAGCATCCTCCTGAACTTCACAGATATGGCACTCTTTGGTTCTACTTCGCATCAATTGAGATTGATGAAGACATTGCTTCACGCTCAAAAGAAAATACACAAACGCCTGTAAATTTTGTCATTTTGAATAAAAAAGCCTGTTTTATATCTTCTATAATCTTTGGAATATCTTTTTCAAAATCATTCATGGCTTTAACATCCTG
>CENG01027764.1_pt1 | contig 14644 bp, 15 predicted proteins | sample 530131 | NCBI WGS metagenome assembly CENG01 (sample SAMEA2591057, study PRJEB7988) | marine metagenome | biome: marine biome (ENVO:00000447); feature: surface water (ENVO:00002042) layer; material: saline water (ENVO:00002010), including plankton (ENVO:xxxxxxxx) | depth 5 m
AGAAGCAGCTCAAATCGTAAAAGGTAAAACAATTGCTGAAAATATTTTAGAAGCAATAGTAGTTCCAGGATCAGGGCTCGTAAAAGAGCAAGCAGAGTCAGAGGGCTTAGATAAAGTTTTTATTGAAGCAGGATTCGTATGGAGAGATCCAGGTTGTTCAATGTGTCTTGGAATGAATCCTGACCAACTCAAACCCTACGAGAGGTGTGCCTCAACTTCAAATAGAAATTTTGAGGGACGACAAGGCTATCTAGGAAGAACGCATTTAATGAGTCCACTCATGGCAGCATTTACTGCTATCAACGGGACTGTTGGAGATCCATCATGACTTCAAACAGCGAAGGATTAATTATTTATGGTGTTATGGCTTATATTGATAGAGACAATATAGACACAGATCAAATAATTCCTACGGAGTATTTAAAATCAATTAAAAAATATGGATTTGAAGATTATTTATTTGATGGTTGGAGGTTTGCGGATGATGGCAAATTAGGCATTACGAAAGAGGAAAGAATTCTTAATGAGAATTTTATACTAAACACACAACCCTATGACAAATCGAAAATATTGTTAGCAAGAGATAATTTTGGGTGTGGTTCTTCAAGAGAACATGCTGTTTGGGCTTTAAGAGACTTTGGTATAAAAGCTGTTATAGCATCATCATTTGGAGACATTTTTTATAACAATTGTTTTAAGAATGGCGTTTTACCAATAAAATTAAATAAAGAAGAAATTCAACAACTTTTTAAGAGATCTGCTGATAGCGTTTTAAGTTTATCAATTGACCTTATAAAAAAAGAAATCCAAACCGACAATGATTATTTTATTTCATTTGAGGTAGATAAAAATTTACTTGATAGGATTGTATTCGGATTAGATGATATAGATATAACATTGAGTCATAAGAATGACATTATTGCTTTTGAAAAAAGCAGAATGAAAAAACTTCCTTGGATATTTGCAAATGACTAAGAAGATATTAGCACTTCCTGGTGACGGAATTGGTAAAGAGGTAATGGCCTCAACTTTGAACGTCCTCCATTACTTAATTGAGTCACATGATTTAGATTTTTTAATTACAGAAATGAATGTTGGTGGTGCGGCATATGATGTTGAAGGGTCTCCAATTCCTAATTCTGTTCTAGAAGAAGCAAAAAAATCAGATGCAGTATTATTTGGAGCAGTTGGGGGTGAGAAATGGGATAATCTAGAATGGGATCTCAGGCCAGAAAATGCCTTACTAACCTTAAGAAAAGAACTAAATTTATTTGCAAACTTGAGACCAGCCTTTCTTTTTAACGAGTTATCAAATGCTTCTCCAATAAAAAAAGAAATAATTAACAATCTAGATATATTGATAGTAAGAGAACTTACTGGAGGTGTTTATTTTGGCGAGCCTAGAGGCATGAACACTGATGCTGAACCAAACTATGCGTTCAATACCATGATATATAACAAAGATGAAATAAGAAGAATTGCAAAAGTTGCCTTTGAAGCTGCTCAAAAAAGAAATAGAAGACTATGTTCTGTAGATAAAGCCAATGTTCTTGAAGTTTCTAAGTTTTGGAGGTCTATAGTAACTGAGATGTCAGATGATTATCCAGATGTTGAACTAAGTCATCAGCTTGCCGATAATACTGCCATGCAGCTAGTCCTTGATCCAAATCAATTTGATGTAATTGTTTCAAGCAATTTATTTGGTGATATTCTATCTGATATAGCAGGAACCTTAACTGGTTCAATAGGTATGCTTCCATCTGCATCCTTAGATAGTTCATTTAGAGGTATGTATGAACCATGTCATGGCAGTGCTCCAGATATTGCAGGTCAAGATATAGCTAATCCTCTTGCAATGATTTCTTCACTCTCAATGGCATTAAAATTTTCACTTAAAGAAGAAAATCTTTCAAAAAAACTCGATGAGTCCATCAAAACATACATTAAAAATGGATACAGAACAAAAGATATTGCTGCTGGAAAAGCACATATAAAAACCAGTGAAGTTTCAGATATTATTATTGATATACTTAAAAATGAATAGATCTATAAATCTTGCTTTAATTGGTGCTTCTGGAGTTGTTGGAAGAAAGATAATTACAGTATTAGAGAAAAGAGATATCCAAATAAATAACTTTTATCCTCTTGGTTTTTCAACAGTTGGCAATGAAATCGAATTGAAAAACTCTAAATACAAAATTTTGGACGTTGAGAGTTTTGATTTATCAAAAATTAATATAGCAATATTCTCTGCTGGATCTGGAGTTGCTAAAAAATACGCGCAAACGTTTGTTGAAAAGGGTATTTATGTTATTGATTTATCTTCTGAATATAGATACGTTGAAGACGTGCCTTTAGTAATTCCCGAAATAAATATTAATGAAATTAAAAAATTAGAAAAACCAACACTAATAGCTAACCCAAATTGCTCTGTTTCTCAGTTATTGCTTGCTATTCAACCAATTCACAATGAGTTGAGTATTAATTTTATCAATGTCGCTACATATCAGGCGGTTTCTGGAACAGGAAAAGATGCTTTATCAGAATTTGAAAATCAATTATCAGGTAATGAAGACATTAATGTTTATCCAAAAAGAATTGCTGGAAATGTTATTCCACAATGCGATATTTTTTTAGAAAATGATTTTACTAAAGAGGAAATGAAGATAGTTTGGGAGACACAAAAGATTCTTGATCCAAATATTCCTGTTCAATCTACATGTGTCAGAGTTCCAGTTGCCAATGGTCATTCCGAGGCTGTTTTTTTAAGAACGGAAAACAAAACTACCAAGGCAAATATTCATGAACTCCTCATGCAAACAGATGGTATTAAATTAATTGATGATCCATCTAATAACGACTATCCAACCCCATATGAGCATGCTAATGATTCAGAAGAAGTCTTTGTTGGAAGAATAAGAGTAGAAGAGATAAATGATGAGAATTGGATCTCTATGTGGATTGTTGCAGATAATGTTTATGGAAAGGGTGCTGCTTTAAATGCTGTTCAAATACTAGAATGTTTAATTAATGAAAACAAAATATGAGGAATTACTCTTTATTATTCTTCGTAACGCTAATCTCATTAAATATTTTTGCAGATATAAGACTTTCATCACCGCAGATAAAATTAAACTCTCAAGACCAGCGAGTTATTGAAATAAAAATACAAGACGCAAATATAAAAGATGACGACATTTTTTTAAATCAATATAAATCTAGTGACCCAATTAATGAAGCAGATATTATTTATACTTTAATCGAAAATTTTGGTTCTTATCAAACTTTCACAATAGTATTATCAGAACAATACCTTGAAGACTATTTCAGCTTTAAATTAAGAATTAAAGATAAATTTGAGAAAGATATCTTTATTTTTTTGCCATCCAAAATAAGGAATTACAACTCAAATAAGCCTTTAGCCAACAGCATTACAAGAAATATTCAAGAAGACGTTATCCCAATAGAAAAAAATCCTGTCAAACAGAAAATTAGCAAAGAGGCACCCAAGGTTATTAAGGCTGAGGAAATTACAACAATGTGGAGCATGGCTGAGAAAGTTAAATTGAACGCAGGTGACATATCAATTTATCAAATTATGTGGGCAATCTATCTTGGCAACAAGGATGCTTTTATTGAAGATAATATAAATTTGATTAGAAATGATGTTGATATTAGCGTTCCTGATCAAACTGATATGCAAAATATTTCTTATGAATTTGCAAAAGATTCAATTTTAGAAATGAATGATGCATTTACAAGTGGATTCTCTTCAGCCTCTCGATCATTGCTAGTTTTAACAGCACCAACTGTTACCGAAAGTATTGAAGAAGTAGCAGAAGATCCAGTAATTCAAAAAAATGAAAACTTATCCTTAGATGGAACAATGTCACCCAAAGATTTCATTGAAAAAAATACAAAAGATATTAAGGTTGGAATTGAAAGTGAAGTTGTTGATGAGTTTTTTGATAAAGTTGCTGAATCAGAAGAACAATCAGAAAACAGTAATATTGAAATTATTGATTTAATATTTATCTCATTAATCTCTTTAATATCAGGAATTCTTTTAGCATTAATTTACATAAACTTTCGTAAGATTAAATCATCAAGAAATAATATTGAATATGATTTTGAAGAAGCCGAAGAAGATAATTCAGATAATATAATGCCAAGCGGGTTAAGTGTTGAAAATAATGAAGATCAGCAACAGCTTGATTTAGCTATTATGTATTTTGAGATGGATAACAAAAAAAGGGCACTAAGCATTCTTAATAACATTATTGATAAAACTAATAATGAATCGATAAAGGAATATGCCTTATCATTATTGAATAAAATTAAATAATTGTGAAAATTGCTGCTACCTTAGAGTATGACGGTACTAAATTTTCAGGTTTTCAGCGCCAAAAAAATGCAATTACTATTCAACAACACCTTGAAGAAGCATTAAATAAAATAACTAATGAGAATATAGTGATAAATTATTCAGGCAGAACAGATGCTGGAGTTCATGCTATTTCACAAGTATTTGATTTTGAAACTAATATTAGCAGGGAAGATTCAAGTTGGATTAAAGGAATTAACTCTAATTTACCAAGATCTATTGGAGTTAAAAAAATTTTTAATGTTCCTAATAATTTTGACTCAAGATTTTCAGCAATTGAAAGAAAGTATTCATATGTTATTTATAACTCTATAAGTAAACCCTTATTTTTTGATGATTATTGCCACTGGGTAACAAATAAACTTGATAAGGCATTAATATCAGATCAATTAAATATGTTTATAGGGACACACGATTTTTCATCTTTTCGAAGTTCAAATTGCAACTCAAGAAATCCAGTAAAAACTATAAACAATGTTAATTTAAAGAGTTATGAGAATTTCATAATAATTACAGTTACTGCTAATGCATTTTTACAAAACATGGTAAGAATAATGATTGGAACTTTAGTTGACATTGCAAAATATGAAAATAATTTTTCAGTAAAAGATATACTAAAAAAGAACGATAGATCATTTGCTGGAAAAACTGCACCTGCGAAGGGTTTATTTTTTTTAGGCCCAAAATATAATGAGATTAACACTCAAACCATGGAGAAAAATCTACTCGATAGATTTAAGATTTAATGAAACCATTTACTAAGATTTGTGGAATCTCAGACTTTCATTTTTTAAATGAAATTATTGAGCTTGAGGGCATAAATTATTTAGGGTTTATTTTTTATGAAAAAAGTCCACGTTATGTAAATCAAAAATTTTTGAATAAATTAAAAAATTTTAACTTTAGAGATAAAAGACCTGTTTGTGTATATGTGAATGCTAGCAAAGAATATATCAAGGAGACCTCATCATATTTCGAAGATCCCATCCTGCAGTTTCATGGAGATGAAACAAATGAATTTTGTAAAAGCCATAAAAATGAATTTTGGAAAGCAATCAGAATAAAAGATCATGAAAGTCTTAAAGAGATAACAAACTATAACAGTGCATCAGCCATTCTATTTGAGAGTTATAAAAAGGGCATATATGGTGGTTCTGGAGAGTCTTTTGATTGGAAAATCATTGAAAACATAAATTTAACTCAAAAAAATGTTCTTTCTGGTGGAATTAGTATTAAAAATGTTGATAATGCAATTAGAACACAGCCATGGTGTATAGATATAAATTCAGGCGTTGAATCTTCAATAGGTATTAAAGATATAAATCTAGTTAAGGATATTTTAAAAAAATTATATTAATGAAAGTAAAAAATAAAAATTTACCAGATCAAAACGGTTTCTATGGAAAGTATGGTGGAAAATTTGTTCCTGAAACACTTATGTATGCCCTAGAACAACTTGAAGAAACATATAATAAACTTAAAGACAATAAAGATTTTAAAGATCAATTCTATAAAGATTTATCTGAATTTGTTGGAAGACCTTCTCCCTTATATTTTGCTGAAAGGCTTTCAAAGCATTATGGCACTGGCTCGATATGGCTAAAAAGAGAAGATCTAAATCATACAGGCGCCCATAAAATTAATAACACTATTGGTCAAATATTGTTAGCTAAACATATGGGCAAAAAAAGGATTATAGCTGAAACAGGAGCAGGTCAACATGGTGTTGCTACTGCAACGGTTGCTGCTAGACTAGGACTAGAATGCCATATTTACATGGGTGCTGAAGATGTAATAAGGCAGTCATTAAATGTCTATAGAATTAAATTGCTTGGAGCTAAAGTTCATTCTGTTGACTCTGGCTCGGCTACTCTTAAAGACGCACTTAATGAAGCATTAAGAGATTGGGTAACAAATGTTGACGATACATATTACATAATTGGAAGTGTCACAGGGCCTCATCCTTATCCCATGATAGTCAGAGACTTTAACTCCGTTGTGGGAGAAGAACTCATAAATCAATCTAGTGAATTATTCAATGCTATGCCGGACGCAATTGTTGCATGTGTTGGAGGAGGATCTAATGCTATGGGAGTTTTTTATCCTTTTATAAATGTAAATCAGACAAGACTAATTGGTGTTGAGGCTGGTGGAAAAGGTGTAGAGACTGGAGAGCATGCTGCTCCTCTAAATGATGGAGAACCCGGAGTACTTCATGGAGCATTAAGTTATTTGATGCAGGATGATAAGGGGCAAGTCAAAGAAACTAAATCGGTCTCTGCAGGGTTAGACTATCCTGGAGTTGGCCCAGAGCATTCTTGGCTCAAAGATTCTGGAAGAGCTGAATATGTAGCTGTAAGTGATGAGGACGCATTACGAGCCTTTCATGAAGTTTCAGAATTTGAAGGAATTATTCCTGCACTTGAAACCGCACATGCTTTTGCATATCTTGATACTTTGATGAAAGAATTTGATTCCAGTGCAAACGTGGTTGTAAATGTATCTGGTAGAGGCGACAAAGATATTAATACTGTAGCTGAAATCGATGGTATTAAAGTTTGAATAGATTAAGTAAGAAGCTAGACGAACTTAAAAAGCAAAATAAAAAAGCTTTAGTTGCCTATTTGGTGGCTGGTGATCCAGACTTAGATTCGACTTTAGATATCATGCATATGTTTGTAAAATCAGGCGTTGATGTTATAGAGGTAGGCGTTCCATTTACAGATCCAATTGCAGAAGGACCAATAATCCAAAGAGCTCATGATCGAGCAATCACAAAAAAAACTTCACTCGAAGACATTTTTAAGTTGATAACAAAATTTAGATTAAAAGATGACGAAACGCCAATAGTTTTGATGGGTTACCTTAATGCATTTATTTTTTTTAAGCATTTGATTGAAGAAAATAAAAATAATTCTGTTGACTCGATATTAGTCGTAGATATTCCAGGAGAGCTTAATATTGCAGACTATGGTATTAAGAATGAAAACATAAATACTATCTCGTTAATATCACCAACTACAAAAGCGGATAGAATAAAATCAATCGCAAATAATAGCTCAGGATTTATATACTATGTAACCTTAAGAGGAGTGACCGGTTCTTCAAATTTAAATGTTGAGGAAATATCTCAAAATATAAAAGAAATTAAAAAATATTCAAAAGTTCCAACACTTGCAGGTTTTGGTATTAAATCTATAGAGGATGCAAAATTACTTTCAAGTCATGCTGATGGAATCATTATTGGATCTTCAATTGTTAAAATGATAGAAGATAGCTCTGATTCAAAAGAATTTGCTAAGATAGGTGAGTATTTATCTGATATTAAAAAGGCAATATCATGAATTGGTTAAGAAGACTGATACCATCCATTGGAACTTTTAAATCAAAAAGCAAGGTACCAGATGGTCTTTGGAGCACATGTAAAAAATGTGAGTCAGTTTTATATGCTCCTGAATTAGAAAAATCTCTCTACGTTTGTCCTAAGTGTGATTACCATCTACGTATCGGAGCCAGGCAAAGGCTGGAGATGTTTTTAGACAATAGTGAATTTACTGAAATAGCAGCAAATTTAACAACAAAAGACCCTTTAAAATTTAAAGATTCAAAATATTACAGCTCAAGGGTAAAAGAAGCCGAGGCAGCAACTGGAGAAAAAGAAGCAATTTTAGTAGTTAACGGAGAGCTTGATCAGGTAAAAGTTGTTGTGGCAGCTTTTGAATTTAGATTCATGGGTGGCTCAATGGGAAGTGTTGTTGGAGAAAAATTTGTTCAAGGCATCAAAACAGCAATTAAAAATAAAAGTCCATTTATTTGTTTTGCAACAAGCGGTGGAGCAAGAATGCAAGAATCAATGATCTCTTTAATGCAAATGGCTAAAACTTCTGCTGCAATTCAAAAGCTTAAAAAAGAAAAACTACCTTATATATCGGTTTTGGTTGATCCAATCTATGGAGGAGTTTCTGCAAGCATTGCTATGCTTGGTGACATCAATATTGCAGAGCCAAACGCTTTAAGCGGATTTACAGGAAGAAGAGTTATTGAGCAGACCATAAGATTAGAACTTCCAGATAATTTCCAAAAATCCGAATATCTTTTAAGCAATGGTGCAATCGATATGATTGTTCATAGAAAAGATTTAAGAGCAAAAATAAGCAGAATACTAAAGAAAATTTATAAAACTTAATGAATCTAAACAGATTAGTTGGATCGACAGTATTTATTAGTATTTTATTAATCCTAATACTTTATTTTTATCCATCAGATGTTTCTAATCAAAATGTCATTTCTAAAGTTATTGAGCCTGAAGATGCGGATACCATGATTGATAAGCCTGACGAAAATGTAGATAAATTTAAAACTTTTTCAGAATCAGACTTCGATTTTTTTGTATATAGAGCCCATGTATTATCGTCTGAAAAGAATTCTGAACTCATTGTAAAAAAAATAAAAAATGGAGGATTTCCTGCTTTTATAGAAGCATTGGAAGATAATAATGAATTATTTGTAGTATATGTTGGACCTTTTTTATCAGAAGATGATATCGTTAACAACATGGAAGCTATTCAGAGGCTATCAGAATCTCAAAATGGGGAAATATCTAGGTGGAAGCTTTAGGATTAAATTTTGCTGATTGGTTTATTCTTGTAGTTCTTATTGCATCAGGGTTAATATCTTTTTCGAGAGGATTTGCAAAAGAATTTCTATCACTCTTTTTGTGGATAGCTGCTTTTATAGCAGCAATAAGTTTAGAGTTTTTAGCTACACCAAAAATAGATGAATATATTGGCAATCCTGAGATTTCAAAAATCCTTTCATACATTGTTGTATTTGTAATTTTTATTTTTATAGGCGGAATGCTTATCAAATTTATAAGTAAGCTTATTAAATGGTCTGGAGCATCAGGTTTTGACAGGTTTTTAGGAGTAATATTTGGACTTACAAGAGGACTAGTAGTCTTATTTGTCATATTTTTGCTTCTACCTTCAAGTTTGAAGACAACTGATTTAATAAGCAATTCTAAAATTACTCCAATAATAGAAAAATATGCTCCTGAGATTGAAGCATATTTTAGAGAATTAGTAGATAATAAAGATATTGTAGAAGAGGCCATGGAAATGATTGAACCTTTGCAGCCTAAGGTAGATTTAGTTCCAGAGTCTGATGAACAGAACACTCAAGAAGGGGATTCTTAATGTGTGGAATAGTTGGCATTTCTGCTGAAAATAATGTAGCTGCAGAGATATATGACGCTCTTTTAATGCTTCAACATAGAGGGCAGGATGCTGCAGGTATATCTGTCTGTGATCAAGAAGATAAATTAAGTAAAAGAAAATCTATGGGATACGTTCGTGACGTATTTCAGCAAAGGCATATGGAAAAACTTATAGGTAATTATGGAATTGGTCATGTTCGATACCCTACAGCAGGCGGCAATGGTAAAGAATTTGCTCAACCTATGTATGTAAATAGCCCTTATGGAATTAGTCTTGCTCATAATGGAAACCTAACTAACGCCAAGCAACTATCAAATGAACTATTTCATGCTGAGATGCGCCATCTTCAAACAGATTCAGATTCGGAGGTTTTGCTTAATATCTTTGCTCATGAACTAGCCAAACAAAGAGAAATATACCCAGATGCTAAAAATATCTTTAAAGCTGTTTCAAAAACTCATATTAGATGTGACGGCGCCTATGCTGTTATAGCGTTAATAACAGGCCATGGGTTGATAGCTTTTAGAGATAATAACGGTATCAGACCTTTATCAATAGGTATAAGAAAGGGCAAAACAAGAGATGAATATGTTGTGGCTTCTGAAGATGCTTTATTTTCATCTCTAGGGTTTTCAAAATTAAGAGATGTCGATCCAGGTGAGGCAGTGTTTATTGATGAAAATGGACAATTCTTTTCTCAACAATGTGCTGACAATCCTCAAAAAAGACCTTGTATATTTGAATATGTATATTTTTCAAGGCCAGACTCAAAAATTGATGAAATTTCTGTTTATAAGGCAAGAATGAGGATGGGTGCCAAATTAGCTGAACAAATAAATAAAACTAAACCTGATCATGATATTGATGTTGTAATACCGATTCCTGATAGCTCTACTATAGCTGCTCACCAATTAGCAGTAAGCTTAAATATTCCCTATAGAGAAGGTTTTGTTAAAAATAGGTATATTGGAAGGACTTTCATAATGCCATATCAAGAAGAAAGAAAAAAATCTGTAAGAAGGAAACTTAATATTCTAGAAGAAGAATTTCATGGCAAAAATGTTCTATTAGTCGATGATTCAATAGTTAGAGGTACTACTAGTAAAAAAATTATTGAAATGGCAAGAGATGCTGGCGCCAAAAAAGTATATTTTGCATCTGCTGCTCCTCCAATCAAATATCAAAATCTATATGGAATTGATATGCCAGCTACATCAGAATTAATAGCATCTAATAAATCAAATAATGAAGTAGCTGAGGATATATCTGCAGATTGGCTGATATATCAAACTTTAGAAGATTTAATTGAGGCTGCCAAAGAGGGTAATCCCGATATTTTAGAATTTGAAACTTCAATATTTACTGGAGTTTACATAACACCACTAATTGAAAATTATCTTGAAGATCTTGAGAATACCAGAAAAGACGAGCTTAAAATTCAAAGAGAAAAGTCAAAGGCTAGTGGCTAAGGATTTACTATATTTATAGCTGGTATTTCAGCTGAGTTTGCACTTTCAACATAGCTATTAATTTCATTAAAATTTAGATACCTATAGATTTCATCTGAAAGAGGATTTATATCTTCCATATATTCTTGATATTGATCTACTGTTGGAAGTTTTCCAAGCACAGATGCAATAGCTGCAAGTTCTGCTGATGCAAGAAAAACATTAGCTCCATCACCGAGCCTATTAGGAAAGTTTCTTGTTGATGTAGATACAACTGTAGAGTTTGCTAAAACTCTTGCTTGGTTGCCCATACATAAAGAGCATCCTGGCAATTCAGTCCTGGCTCCTGAAACCCCAAAAATATTATATATTCCCTCTTCAATAAGTTGTTTTTCATCCATTTTTGTAGGAGGTACAATCCATAACCTAGCCTTAATACCCTTATATTTTTCAAGCAAAGTACCTGCTGCTCTAAAGTGACCAATATTTGTCATACATGAGCCTATAAAAACTTCTTGTATTTTAGTATTTGCAACTTCAGATAATGGTTTTATATCATCTGGATCATTAGGGCATGCTAATAATGGTTCTTTAATCTGATTGAGGTCTATTTCAATAATTTCAGCGTATTCAGCATTGTCATCAGGTTCAAGCAATTCTGGATTTAGAATCCATTCTTCCATTGCTTGTGCTCTTCTCTCAAGTGTTTTCGCGTCACCATAACCTGAAGCAATCATCCATCTCAACATCACAATATTTGAATTTAGATATTCAATAATCGGTTCTTTATTCAATCTCACAGTACAGCCCGAAGCGGACCTTTCTGCAGATGCATCTGATAATTCAAAAGCTTGTTCAACTTTCATATCTGGTAAACCTTCTATTTCAAGACATCTACCAGAAAAAATATTCTTTTTACCATCTTTATCAATTGTAAGAAGTCCTTTTTGCAAAGCAGCATATGGAATTGCATTTACAAGATCACGCAATGTTATTCCTGGTTGCATTTCACCTTTAAATCTTACTAAAACAGATTCTGGCATATCCAGAGGCATCACTCCTAATGTTGCAGCAAATGCTACTAAACCTGAACCAGCAGGAAAACTTATACCAATTGGAAATCTTGTGTGGCTATCTCCTCCAGTTCCTACTGAGTCTGGTAACAACATTCTGTTCATCCAAGAATGTATTATTCCATCACCAGGCCTTAAAGAAACTCCTCCACGATTCATTATAAAATCAGGGAGATTGTGTTGTGTTTCAATATCAACAGGCTTTGGATATGCAGCAGTATGACAAAATGATTGCATTACTAAATCCGCAGAAAAGCCAAGACATGCTAACTCTTTTAACTCATCTCTGGTCATTGGGCCAGTTGTATCTTGCGACCCAACGGTTGACATTCTTGGTTCACAGTATGTACCTGGTCTTATGCCTTCAACCCCACAAGCTTTTCCAACCATTTTTTGAGCTAAAGTAAAACCTTTGGATGATTTATCTTTTGCATTTGGTCTTCTAAATATATCTGTTGTTTCTAAACCTAAAGTTTCTCTGCTTTTGTCAGTCAACTGTCTACCAATGATTAGAGGTATTCTTCCATTTGCTCTAACTTCATCAAGAATGACATCAGTTTTTAATTTAAATTCAGATAATATTTCATTTGTATTAGCATCAATAACTTTTCCATTGAAAGGTTCTAAAACGACTTCTTGGCCCATAATCATTTTTGATACATCCATTTCAATTGGGAATGCTCCTGAATCTTCGAGTGTATTAAAAAATATAGGAGCAATTTTTCCACCAAAACAAAATCCACCTTCTTTTTTATTTGGTATACATGGAATTTCATCACCCATATGCCAAAGCACAGAATTTGTTGCTGACTTTCTTGACGAACCAGTACCGACAACGTCACCAACAAAAACCAGTGGATTGCCTTTTTCTTTTAATTTATCAATTGTTTCAATAGGATCACTTAATCCAGGTCTTGGCATCTTAAACATCGCTAGAGCATGAAGTGGAATATCTGGCCTTGACCATGCATCTGGTGCAGGCGAGAGATCGTCAGTATTTATTTCACCTGAAACTTTAAATACAGTAAGTTTAATTTTATCCGGTAAGTCTTTTTTATCAGTAAACCATGTTGCATTTGACCAGTTTTCAATAACTTGTTTTGCATATTTATTATTTTTGGATAGTTCAAAGATCTCATTGAATGCGTCAAATATTAGAAGTGTTTTACTTAAATTCTTTACAGCAGTTTCTGCAAGCTCATCATTTTTTAAACATTTTATTAATGGCTGAATGTTATAACCACCTAACATTGTTCCTAGTATTTCAACAGCATCATTATTACTTATGTATGGGCTTGAGGTTTTACCTTCAGTAATATCAGCTAAGAAAGCGGCTTTTACATATGCGGCTTGATCAACGCCTGCTGGAATTCTTTCCTTAAACATATAAAGAAGATCATCTGATTCCTTTTGTTCTGTTTTTAGAAGTTTTACTAGTTGGGAAGTCTGGTCAGCATCTAGTGGGAGAGGTGGGATATTTTGTTTTGCTCTCTCTTCAACGTGTTTTTTATAATTTTTTAACATCGCTTGGTCTCCGATGGCCTTATTTTACTCTTATAAGTAAAGATAGCCACCAAATAGCTAAAATTTATTAAAAAATGAGTTATTATTTTGTTTTATGGCTAAACTTCAAAAAAAACGTTCATCCACACCATGCTTGGGCATTTGCTCAACTACATTTGGAGATGAGGTTTGCAAAGGCTGTAAAAGATTTGCTCACGAAATTATAGGCTGGACCAAATATTCTCTTGAAGAAAGGGAGATAATAAATGATCGATTAGAAAAATTTAAAATCACAATACTTCAAGATCGATTTGAAATTATTGACTCTGATCTATTAGCAAATAAGTTAGAAGAAAAAGCAATTAATTTTAATCACTCTCTTGATCCTATTACATGGGTTTTTGATTTGTTTAGAGCAGCAGGTTCACAAGAATTTAATCTCAATAATTATGGGATTAAAAGTCTAAATCATTTCGACCCTAAGACTATTAAAGATGAGATAAATAATGAACTACTTGAACTTTCAGAAGCTCATCATGAAAGATATTTTAAGAAACTCTAACCAAAGTCTTTAAGCATTATTTTAAGCTCCAAAGAATGCTGTTCTTCTTCGCCAATTTGTGCTCTTGCATACTCTTCTAAATAGATCGACTTATGTTCGACAGAAGCTAATAATTTTTTGTAAAGATTTAATGCATAAAGTTCATGCTCTAAACTTTCCTCAAGAATATCTTTTATAGTATGTCTGTTAGTTTCATTTATCTTTGCAATTTTTTGACTCGGATGACCATCAAGACCAGCTATTTTTTCCCCAGCTAACTGAGCATGCATTAAAGACTCAGCAGCTTGTTCCTTTAAAAAGGCAACAATAGGTAACCGATATGGCCCACTTACCATCATTGATGAGTGAGTATATCTTACGACTCCTGCTAATTCATATTCCATGATTTCATTCAAAATATCACAGACTTCTTTTGAATTTATTACTTCGTCTTGCATTTTTTTGAGCTCCATTTAAAA
>CENG01072722.1_pt1 | contig 14634 bp, 11 predicted proteins | sample 530131 | NCBI WGS metagenome assembly CENG01 (sample SAMEA2591057, study PRJEB7988) | marine metagenome | biome: marine biome (ENVO:00000447); feature: surface water (ENVO:00002042) layer; material: saline water (ENVO:00002010), including plankton (ENVO:xxxxxxxx) | depth 5 m
CTCCCGGCTGGCCACTCATGCCAAGGAAAGTGCATGGCATACTCATTTCCGTAGACTTCCATGCCCTTTGCGACACAATATTCGTGGTCGGTGTGGTCTGTATATCTTCTAGGGTCACATGACCACATATCCCATTCGGTAAAGCCCTGAGTAATCCACTCGCATAGTACTTTTCCAGCTCCTCCTGCTTGTGCAATACCGAAAGTAAAGACGCAGGCCTCAAAGCCATTTTCAACACCAGGCATCGGTCCGATAAGTGGAAGACCATCGGGCGCATATGGTATTGGGCCATTTATAACTCTGCTGACCCCTGAAGTACCTAATAGTGGAACGCGCTCCATTGCGTCAGAAACAATATCTTCTATTCGATCTAAGTCATCGTTCCATAACTGAAAGCTAAAATCATCTGGCATAGGATCGTCCTCGGTTTCCCAATGCGCTTTACAATTTGGTTCATACGGCCCTAGATTGAATCCGTTTTTTTCCTGCCGCAAATAATATGAAACATCTACATCTCTCAATAAGGGTAGTTTTTTGCCGGAAGTTTTTGTGTATTGCTCAATTTCGGGTATTTCTTCTGATAAAAGATACTGATGGCTCATAACCATCATTGGTACCGTTCTTCCACCATAAGGTTTAAACCAATCCCCAACTTGTTGGGCATAGTAACCTGCAGCGTTCACTACATATTCACAGTCAATATCACCTTTTTCAGTATGAACAGTCCAGGTTTTATCTTTCTTTTGGGTAACGCCAATTGCTGGAGTAAATCGAAGTATCTTGGCTCCTAAATCCCTTGCGCCTTTGGCTAAAGCTTGAGTGAGCTGAGCTGGATCAATATCACCATCATTTGGGTCATAGAGCGCGCCGACAAGATCATGTGTCTCTAAAAATGGATATAAGCCTTTCGCTTCTTTTGGGGTCAGTATTTCTATATCCATTCCTTGATACTTGCCCATACTGGCGGCGCGTTTGAATTCTTGAAGCCTTTCCTCAGTATGAGCAAGGCGCAAAGATCCAGTTTGATGATAGTTCATTGGATAATCAACTTCCTCACCCAATTTAGCGTAGAGTTCTGTCGAATAACGCTGCATATTCATTATCGACCAGCTAGTTGAAAAGGTTGGGACGTTACCTGCTGCATGCCAAGTAGACCCAGCAGTCAATTCATTTTTCTCTAATAAGACACAATCTGTCCAACCAGCCTTGGCTAGGTGATAAAGCGAGCTCGCACCAACAGCACCACCACCAATAATCACAACTTTAGCTTTATTTGGAAAGTCAGACATAAAATAATCTCCCCTGATATTTTATCGCAGTCGTTAAACAAATCTAATTACAAATTTAAAAGATTTAAACTTGAAATTTTAGTCAATTAATTTTTTTAAATGCTAAAAAATGCTAATGCTACTCCATACAAAATAAAAAAAAGTGACAACACTCTTCGAAGTCGAATATTTAGTGTCACTGTGACCGACTTATCCTTTAAAAAGGCTCCTAACGCACAGAAACTGGTATAATTTAAACAGGTGATTGTGAGAGCGGTTGGTACAATTACCCACATCTGTGTTCTGATTGCGACGTCCGGATTTATAATAATAGTAAATGCAGCCAGATATCCAGCCAGAGACTTTGGATTAATTGTGGCAATTAGAAATGATTTTACAAACAATGAGCCAAATGAAAATTCACGTCTCACGTATTTGCTGGCATCTATCAAGCCTTTGAATCCAATATAAATAAGAAAAATAATACCAATAATTTTCAAATTTATAAGTGTTTCGGGAGTATTTATTAATATGGACGAGAGTCCAAGAATAGTGAGTGCTAAAAATAGTGATGCTTGGCTTAATATAGCGGTAACACAGACCAAGCTTTTCCTAAATCCAAACTCACTGGCAACAGCAATACAGTTGACGGCGTTTGGTCCAGGCATAGTGACAAAAAGTGCCCAAAATCCTGTGAAAATAATCCATTCTTCTAAAGACACTGAGAAATCACTTTAAGGTAAGTCATCTTTTGTAGAAATTAATAATCATCACTGAATACATAAACCCCCTATCTTTTTAAATACAAGGTGCTTAGTGATTTTGATTCTTAATAGATAGACTTGTTTGTTGGATTAAAATTTCGTACCGGCTTAGGAATGAAGCAGACAAAGTATTCTCCTCCAGAAACACCGTTAGATATAGTCTATGAAGACTCTGATATTCTAGTTGTTAACAAACCAGAAGGTTTGCTTTCCGTCCCAGGCCGTGGTCTGGACTTACAAGATTGTTTGCTTAGTAGAATACATGAAGTTTTCCCAATGGCCCTGTTAGTTCATCGTTTAGATTGCGATACGTCAGGCTTAATTGTGTTTGCTATGAATAAGCATTCTCAGAGACAGCTCTCCATGCAGTTTGAAAAGAGATTAATTAAAAAGACTTACATTGCCCGTGTTTGGGGAAATGTAATTGAAAAGTCAGGAATAATTGATGACCCAATCATTGTCGACTGGCCTAATCGGCCATTGCAGAAAATTTGTCATGAAACTGGTAAGCCAGCAATGACAAACTGGCGTTGTATCAGAACCGGTCAAAAAGAAAGCCGTTTAAAATTAAATCCTAAAACAGGAAGATCACATCAATTACGTGTACATTGTAAAGCAATGGGGCATGTGATTTTAGGTGATCCTTTGTACGCGCAAGGAGAAGCGGCCAATTATGACAGGTTAATGCTTCATTCTGAGGAATTAAGATTAAATCATCCGGAGAGTGGGAGAGGTATTTCCTTTAGATCAAAAGCTCCATTTTAATGTAGTAGTTAAGTTTTAGCTTAACGAATTGGTGTTAGATATGAGCGCAACAATGCAACAGGGTGTGCACGCAGACTGAACCGAAGTGCAGCATAATCTTCAATGACTTCCTCACCAGTTGTCATAACTGGTAAATTAGGACTAGGTTCGTTTATAAATTCGTCACCAAGGTCATCTGTAAATAAGGGAAGGGGTTTATGAGATTTTATAGCTTTTGCCTCCCACAGAGCTTTGCGGCGAGAATATCCAAGAGCTAAAAAAACATCTGCTTCTGCAAGGTGTGCTAATAAGTTTGGCGATATTCCTGCGCGGCGCCAAACATCATGAACAGAAGAATATCCATTTCCGCGGGTTGTATTGATCCAGATTGCATCCTCTTCCTTCATTCCTTTGATTTGTCTAAAGCCAAGACGAACAGCATGACCACCGATCCCATCAGGTTCAAGTGTATTATCCCAAAAACTATGATTTATGCATACGGGATTTACAGTTACATTATGTTCTTTTGCATCTCTGATAATTTGTGCGGGTGCATAAAAACCCATAGGTTGAGAATTGAGTAGGGCGCATGCAAATATTTGTGGATAATGAAATTTAACCCAAGCGCTTGCATAGACCAACAATGCAAAGCTAGCAGCATGACTTTCAGGAAAGCCGTATGAACCAAAACCTTCAATTTGTGAAAAACACCGTTTTGCAAAGTCTTCATCATATCCATTTTTGAGCATTCCATTAATAAATCGGTTTAAGAACTCGCTGACATTCCCATGTTTTTTGAAAGTGGCCAGAGCTCTTCTTAATCGGTCAGCTTCATCAGGGCTGAAATTAGCGCCTATAATTGCAATTTGCATTGCTTGCTCTTGGAAAAGAGGAACGCCAAGAGTTTTCCCTAATACTTCTCCAAGCTTGTCTGAGGGGAAATTGACAACTTCCTCACCATTTCTGCGGCGAATGTAAGGATGTACCATATCACCTTGAATTGGTCCTGGTCGTACAATTGCAACCTGAATAACAAGGTCATAAAAGCACCGAGGCTTCATTCTAGGTAAAAAATTCATTTGCGCACGGCTCTCTACTTGAAAAACACCAATGCTGTCGGCGCGGCATAGCATATCATAAACTTTAGGATCTTCGGCAGGTAGATTTGCTAAGGTATAACTATCACCAAAATGCTGTTTAATCATGTCGAAGCTTTTTCTGATACAGGTCAGCATGCCTAATGAAAGGACGTCAACTTTTAATATGCCAAGAGCATCAATATCATCTTTATCCCAAGCTATAACAGTTCGGTCTTCCATTGAGGCATTTTCAATTGGTACTAATTCGTCCAGACGCCCTTCAGTTATTACAAAACCTCCAACGTGCTGACTCAAATGTCTTGGGAAACCAATAATTTCATCAATAATTTTAAGTGTAAGGTTTAGATGCCTATCTGATGGATTCAGACCAATCTCACGTATACGTTTTTCCTCTAACTTTTTTGTACTGAAAAACCCCCATAGCTGAGAAGACAAGGCGCTGACAGTATCTTTACTAAGACCCATTGCAGTACCAACTTCGCGGATAGCGCGTTTTCCTCTGTAGTGAATTACTGTTGAACAAAGGCCCGCGCGATGTCTGCCATAGCGATTATAAATATACTGTATAACTTCCTCTCTACGTTCATGCTCAAAATCAACATCAATATCAGGAGGTTCGTCACGTGCTTCAGAGACAAATCTCTCAAAAACCATTGTTCCAATTTCGGGACTGACTGATGTAACACCAAGGCAATAGCAAACAACTGAGTTTGCTGCAGAACCTCTGCCCTGGCATAAAATATTACGGCTCCGTGCGAAACTAACAATATCATGAACTGTTAGGAAATAAGGCTCATATTTTAATTTTCCTATAAGGTTTAATTCGTGATCTAGCATGGCTTGGACTTTTTTTGACGCTCCCGAAGGATATCGCCAATTGAGCCCTTCAATCGCTAACCTTTTTAAACGCTTTTGAGGCGTTTCCCCATTGTTTATTTCCAAAGGGTATTCATACCTTAATTCATCTAGTGAAAACTGTAATTCATCTAAAATACGAACCGTATTATTTACTGCTTCTGGGTATAAAGAAAAAATTTGAAGTATTTCAGTGTATGAACGAAGACGTTTTTCAGCATTTGGTAGTGCATTTTTCCCTAACTGATCTATAATTTTACCTAAGCGAATTGCCGTAAGAACATCTGCTAATTTCCGGCGTTTGCTATGGTGCATAATTGGATGTGCACTAGCAATCAGATCACATCTAATAATTTGAGACAGTTTCATGATGTGCTCGAACCTTTTAGGGTCAATTCCATCATATTCTGGTGTTAATACTACGTAGACACCTTGTTTAAATTTGCTCTTAAGGCGAGCGCTATTTTCTAACCAAAGTTTTGAATTTTCTGGGTTCCATGGGGCTTCTGGTGCATGAATAAGAAGTACTACTTCATCCAGCTCTTCAATGATTTCACTTATAACTAAATCACATAAACCTTTGTTGTTGCGCAGCCTACCTTTAGATAGGCAATGACATAATGTACCCCATCCTTTGCGTGACTTGGGAAGTACCGTTACTTCAAACCCGTCTATTAATTGTAATTTTGAGCCAGGTACCAGTCTCGGTATTGTATTTAGACTTAATGAGGAAGGTTTTTTAATATTTTGGGGTCGGGGAGGCCCTATTAAATCTTTACTTTCACGATCTTTTACCAAGCGCTTTATGTCGCGTGCTGCACTGTGTGCTCTTACAATTCCTGTAACTGAATTAACATCAGTTATAGCAATAGCCGGTAGACCAAGCAATGCAGCCCGCATCATGTACTCTTCAGGATGAGAAGCACCTGTTAAAAATGTAAAGTTTGATATTATTGATAATTCAGCAAACATACAAATTAATATGTTCTTGTTTTGTTCTTTGTCTAGTAGAGTTATGTAATTTCCAAAAAAAGTTTTAATTACGCAATTTGTTTGAGATTTTAAACGACAGCTCTGATGAGCTTTCTTTCTAAAATACGTATTACTTTTTTTAAATCCTGACCTCTTTTTAGAATCTGGCCATCTATTCCTATTACGGCGTATTCACCTTGCTTATTTCGTAACTTTGGGCGTTTTTCTATTCGATAGAGTGGGTTTTCTGCTGTTCTGCGAAATATTGAAAACACGGCAACGTCGTGAAGCGTTGAAATACCATAATCTCGCCATTCACCAGCAGCAACCATTTTGCCATAAATAGATAAGATTACCGCAAGCTCTTTACGATTAAATGAAACGACTTCAAGAGACTTTCGGGCAGGAAAAGGAGTCAGTTTATTCATAGTAAAAGATTTGCGGTCTTTACATTTAAAATCAAGTTAAAATAAATAAATTGCTTTGCTCAAAGCTGATTAAATTAGATCTGCGTGCTTAAGTGCTAAATTAATTTTCTCTTTGGTTGGCTCAGAAAGAGGAGTAAGCGGAAGGCGCACCTCGTCTTTACATAACCCCAACTTACTCATAGCGTACTTTGCACCAACTAGACCGGGTTCTGTAAATATAGCTTTATGCAAAGGCATTAATTTATCTTGAAGCTCAAGAGCCAAGGAGTAATCCCCTTTAAGGGTTGCTTCCTGCATTTTCGAACATAGTCCTGGCGCGACATTGGCTGTAACAGAAATGCAACCAACGCCTCCTTGGGCATTGAAACCGTGAGCGGTCGCGTCTTCTCCTGAAAGCTGTATAAAGTCATTACCACAGCTTAGACGTTGATCACAAACTCTTGCTAAATCTCCGGTTGCATCTTTTACACCAACAATCTCATTCAATTTCGCTAACTCACCCATTGTTTCTGGGGACATATCCACCACCGAACGACCTGGAATATTATATATGATTATTGGAAGTCCAATCTTTGCCAACTCAGTGAAATGCGCTATCAGACCTGCCTGTGTTGGTTTGTTGTAATAAGGAGTAACCACCAAAGCGGCGTTTGCTCCCACATTTTTAGCGTGCTCTACAAAACGAATTGCTTCGGCAGTATTGTTGGAGCCAGCACCGGCTATAACAGGTACTCTACCTGCAGCCTCATTAATTACTTCGCTGACAACTTGTTCATGTTCTGCATGTGTTAAAGTTGGGCTCTCACCAGTTGTGCCGACAGGTACAAGTCCATGACTTCCCTGCTCAATATGCCAATTTACAAGATTTTTTAGCCCCTTCACATCCACTTCGCCGTTGTCAAAGGGTGTGACCATTGCTGGTAATGATCCTTTAAACATGAAACACTCCTCTTGCTTAATGTGCAAATCAAGAAATTCCTAAAAGCAAAGTTGCTTAACTTAAAATGCACGGTACACTCAAAATACCGTATTGAGGTTCTGGATCAAAAATGCAAGCAAAGTTGCGATATATCACGTTATTTCTTTTTTTGTTTTATAACATTGCAAATGCTCAAGCGCCAATAAGACCTTTAGAGCTGGCCTTTACTGCCATGGAAAAGGAAGAATGGGATAGAGCTTTTTTGCTTGCCAAAAAAGATGGAAATTTGGGCCATTCACTTATCTTATGGCACTATTTAAGAGAAGGTTTAGGCAAGCCAGATCAAGCTTTGAATTTTTTGGAAAGCAACTCGGATTGGCCGGGCCTACCTTACCTTAGGAAACGATCTGAAAAAACCTTTTTAAATGCTCCTGACGAGCAAATCTTGGCTTTTTTTGATACAGTAAAACCTCAAACAGGGTTGGGAAGTCTAATCTATGCAAAAGCTTTAAAGCGAAATGGACAAAAAGTTAAAGCAGGGCTTGTCGCTCAATCAGCCTGGGCCGATCAAAGTATGGATAAGAGCACTACTCGTGATATTTTTGAAAACTTTCGAACAAATTTGCTTCCATTAAAAAATAATCGTTTTGAGTTTCTTTTATGGGAAAAAGATAAAGCTTCTTTGAATTCTATGTCTTTCCTTTTGGATGACACTCAGAAGGCAGTGGCCGATACTGTTTTTTCCCTCCATAAAAATAAAAAAAATGTATCGGCAAAGATTAAATCTCTACCTCCAAAATGGCAAAAACACCCTGTTGTTATGTATGCGCGTTATGAATGGCGCATAAGAAATAATCTGCGTGATTCAGCTTTGCAAGTTTTAGAAAATTATAGCACGTCCGCAACCCATCTATCTCAACCATCAAAATGGGCTTTCAGAAGAGAAGCGTTAGCACGTGATCTAATGTTTGATGAAGAATATGCGCGGGCTTATGAAATATCATCTAAACATTATCTTGAAACAGGGGATACTTATGCAGTTCTTGAGTGGCTTTCTGGGTATCTAGCATTAGAGAAGTTAAAAAACACTGAGCTAGCGCTTAAACATTTCAAAAACTTTTTATTGTCGGTAGATGCCCCAATTTCCTTAGGACGAGGTTTTTATTGGCTTGGAAGAACTTATGAACAGCAAGGCAAAATGGAAACTGCAAAACAAATCTATCAAATAGGAGCTGATCGTTGGGAAACTTACTACGGTTTGCTAGCAGCAGAAAAAGTGGGTCTAACAGCTGATAAGACAGTGCTGAACACACCTAATGTTTCATCCTGGAAAGAAGCCAGCTTCTTAAGAAGCTCCGTTTTTAAAGCTGCAACGTTATTATTTTCTGCTAATCAGGAAGTGTTAGCAGAGCGCTTTCTTACCCATTTAACTGAAACTTTGTCTGACAACGATGTATCAAGATTAGTTAATTTTTTGGAAGAGAGTAAGAAGCCACACGAGCTTGTTATGGTTGCAAAGAGAGCGGCAAGTCAAAGTAGGGTCTTCCCAAGGCCCTATTTTGCCATCCACCCATTGGTTGAAATGCCACAAAGAATTCCTCCTGAAATGGCTTTAGCTATAGCGCGTAGAGAGAGTGAATTTTATCCAAAAGTTGAATCACCTGTTGGGGCTCTTGGTATGATGCAGGTTATGCCAAAGACAGCGAGAGAAGTCGCAAAAAGGCTTGGTCTGCGATATTCATCTGAACGAATGTTATCAGATTGGCATTATAATGCTAGGATTGGGATAGCATATCTGGAAGAGCTTTCTGAAAGGTATGAAGGAAATCCAATTCTAATTGCAGCTGCATATAACGCAGGGCCATCGCGTGCTGATCGTTGGATTAAGCTTCTGGGTGATCCGCGCAATCCAAAAGTCGACTTGGTCAATTGGGTTGAGAGTATTCCTTTTGAAGAAACCCGTAATTATGTGATGCGAGTCGCGGAAAGTCTTCCAAACTACGCAGTAAGGCTTAATAAAAAGTCCCCGGTTTCATTTTATCTTTATCTTAAAGGTTCAACTTTTTTGCCGCTCGCGCCAAAGAGCGAATAAGCCAGCGAAGACAACAATCAAAGCCCCTATTACAACATGAATTTCTAACTTTTCGCTAAATATAAAGAGCCCGATAATTGTAGCGAAAAGAAGCTGCAGATAAGCAAAAGGTTGGAGAAAACTTGCTTCTGAAACCTCATAACATTTTATAAGTAGATAGTGGGCTAAACAGGCAATAATACATAATACTAACAGCCAACCCCAATCTGTAGGCGACAAATTAACCCAATAATTGCTTCCTATGATGGATATGACAATAGCACCAATTATCCCAGTCCAAAAAAATGACGTCATAGCGGTGTCTTGGCGAGCTGCATACCTGGTCAGTAGACTGTACAAAGCAAACATGAGAGCTGCAACCAGGGGAATTATAGCCTGTAAAGAAAATACCGTATTGGATGGTTTTAGTATGATCATGACACCCACAAAACCAATAAAAATGGCAGTCCAACGTTTCCATCCCACATACTCCTTTAAAACGGGACCAGACAGGGCAGCTACAAGAAGAGGGTAAATTGAAAAAACTGCATGGCTTTCGATTAAACCTAGTAAAGTAAAACTTGTAATCATCACGATAACCTCAAAAGCAAGTAATGCTCCGCGAAAAATTTGCAAAAATGGTTGTCTGGTTGATACTACTGTACGAAGCCCACCAGGTTGTTTTGAGCACAATAAAAATACGAATATTGCAAAGAACCAATATCTAATCATAACGATAAAAAAGACATTATATTCACTTGCTAGATATTGAGATATACCATCTTGGATAGCAAAGATTAGCATCGTTGCAACCATTAGAGATATTCCTAGTTTTGGATTACTTTTTATCATTTTTGTTTGCTATTGTCATATGGCGCTTGCGTCCAAACCCAGCAATTCTTTCAACTTGGAATCCTGCCAAACTTAAGTTTCTGCGTACATAACCTGCCGCAGAATAAGTTGATAATGTACCTCCATCGGCTGTGCATTTATAAACATTTTTTAGTAAATCTTCTTCCCAGAGTTCTGGATTTTTAGCTGGAGAAAAACCATCTAAAAACCAACAATCTACCTGTGTATCAAATTGTTTGATGGTACGCCGTGCATCGCCGAGTAAGAGCCGTAAATTATAGTCATTTCCTGAAAGCTCTCCTTTTTCCAGTAGTTTGCTCCATAGGGAATAAAATTCGTCCTTTAAATCACTTAATTCAGGAAATTCATTTTGTGCTTTGATCATGTCTATTGGTTGTAATGGGAAGGCTTCAAAAGAGGTATAAAAAATTTTCCCTTTTTGTTTTTTTAATCGCCATAGCCAGAGTGTTGACAAAAAGTTTAGTCCAGTTCCAAATCCCAATTCAGCAATTTTAAATCCGTTATTCAGCCGATTGGAAAGTTTGTTGCCATTCAAAAAAACATGACGAACTTCTTCAAGACCATTATCTAGTGAAAAGTAAGGGTCATCAAATTTCTGGGCAATTGGTATTCGATCATCTCGCCATAAAAGTTTTGGGTTGTTATAGTTTTTCAAAGGCTTGCACTTTTCTTTTGTCACCTCTATCGCTCGGTTATTATCAGGTGAAAAGAGCGAATGATAGACATTACAATAAGAGGCGCTGGGATTATGGGCCTGACACTTGCTTGGCATTGTCTCAATCTAGGTGCTTCAGTGCGAGTGATTGACCCAAATGGCGTGGCAAATGGAGCCAGCGGCGGCATCGTTGGAGCCCTCGCGCCTCATGTGCCAGAAAACTGGAATACTAAAAAGCAATTTCAGCTGGAAAGCTTACTTTACAGTCAACATTTCTGGCAAGCTGTAGATGAAGTTTCTGGATTGAACAGTGGATACAGAAGGTCTGGCAGATTACAACCTTTGATGGATGACGCCGGTGTTAAATTAGCCCGAAGGCGGAAAGAGAGTGCAAAAGATCTGTGGAAAAATTTTGCAAGTTGGGAGGTCATATCTAGTAGTAAAGAATGGCAACTATCTTCACCGACAGGTCTTTGGGTTTTTGATGATCTTTCTGCCTTAATCCATCCTAGGTTGGCTTGTCTTTCTTTGGCGGAAGCCTTGAGAAAAAAAGGCTGTGAGGTGGTAACAAACGGCAAAAATCAAGGTAAAGTTATTTGGGCAACGGGCGTTCATGACCTCGATAGAATATCACATCAATTAGAAAAAGATTTTGGAAATGGAGTCAAAGGTCAAGCGGCATTATTTAAATTAAAAAAGTCAAAGTCTGTGCAGCTTTTTGCGGAGACTCTTCATTTTATCCCACATTCAGATGGTACACTTGCCGTTGGCTCGACTTCTGAACGTAATTATGAAGAGGTTGGGACCACAGACAATAATTTAGAGAATTTAATTTTAAAGGCTTCTAAAATTTTACCAGAATTAAAAGGCAAAGAGCCAATATTTACATGGGCAAGTGTACGACCACGCACAAATTCAAGGGCTCCAATATTGGGTAAGCATCCACTTTTCCCAAATGAATTTATAATGAATGGTGGTTTCAAAATTGGGCTTGGTATGGCACCCCAAATGGGTAAAGTATTGTCAGAATTTTTACTTTTAGATAGAGGTGATTTACCAGCAGAGTTTTTGCCTACCGTGTGTTTATAGCTTTTGGGTTGCCGTAGATTTGAATCTATTTGTTTTCAGTATCAAGTAGTCTACGTGCTATAACTTGGGCTTGTATCTCTGCAGCACCTTCAAAAATATTCAAAATTCTGGCGTCACAAAGAATACGACTAATTTTGTACTCTAATGCAAAACCATTCCCACCATGTATCTGAAGCCCGTTGTCGGCCGCAGCCCAAGCAACCCTTGCACTCAGCAGCTTTGCCATACCAGCTTCTAAATCACATCGACGTTCGTTGTCTTTTTCATAAGCACTAAAGTATGTTAGCTGTCGAGCTATCATTATTTCTGCAGCCATCATGGCCAATTTATTAATGACCCTAGGAAAGTTGATTAGTGATTTTCCAAATTGTTTTCTGTCCATAGCATACTTAAAGGATTCATCTAACGCAGCTTGTGCAACACCCACGGCTCTTGCTGCAGTTTGAATTCTGGCGCTCTCAAAGGTTTGCATCAGTTGTTTGAAACCTTTGCCTTCTTGACCCCCCAAAAGGTTAGATTTAGCCACCGTAAATTTATCAAAGGCCATTTCATATTCTTTCATACCTCGGTAACCTAAAACCTCTATTTCACCGCCGGATATTTCTTTGTTTGGAAATGGGTTTTCGTCTGTTCCGGGTTGTTTTTCGGCCAAAAACATAGACAAACCGCGATGATCTACAGAATTAGGGTCCGTGCGAGCTAGTAGGGTCATAACATGGGTGCGAGCAGCATGTGTGATCCAAGTCTTGTTACCGGTGATATGGTAATCGCCGTTTTCAGATTGAATGGCTCTTGTCCGAAGTGCGCCTAGGTCTGAACCAGTATTTGGTTCTGTAAATACGGCAGTTGGCAATATCTCACCGCTAGCTAGGCCAGGTAGCCAATGATTTTTTTGATCTTCTGTCCCGCCGCATAGAATTAGCTCAGCTGCAATTTCCGTTCTGGTTCCTAATGACCCGACGCCTATGTATCCCCTCGATAACTCTTCTGACACTACTGCCATTGAGGCTTTGCTCAATCCAAGTCCGCCGTACTCTTCGGGAATAGTTAGCCCAAAAACACCTAATTCTGCCAATTCTGAGATCACTTCGAGCGGGATCAATTCGTCTTTTAAATGCCATTCGTGGGCATGCGGTTCAATTCGGTCTATAGAAAACCTTCTAAATTGTTCTCTTATCATTTCTAGGTCTTCGTCTAAACCACTGTCACCAACCGTAATATTAGCGGATTGCTCTAACATTTTATCAACTAAGAGTGCTCGAGCGTGTTGATTGTTGCCATTATGGATAAGATCTTTAACGGCTTGGGTTTGAAATTCTGACAAGTCTAAAGTGGTCAAGCCAATATCGTTAAGCCTAAAAATTTCACCTTGGCTCATCATAATACCGCCAAGAATTTGTCCTAGGTACTCGCTGACTGCAATTTGCAATAAAAGCTGTTCTGTCTGCCCGAATTTATTTTGCTCAGAAACTTTTTCACCCCATTTCACCATTTGGCGGATAGATTCTGTGTAGGTGGCAAGCCATGCAACTCCGTGAGCAGCCGATTGATGGGTTTCGATCAAAGAAGAAGAAACTTTGTTGTCTAAGGTTACTAACTCGCGAAGGTTATTAATGGCTTTGGTGTTTAAGGTTTCTAGTGGCTTAATCGCTTGCTGTGTCAACGCCAGTATATCTTTGATTACTGGCGTTTCAATCATTAGGTCGTATTGTCCATCATGAGCCATGAAACGAGTCTCCTTAATTTTTACCTTTTAGGCACTTCGCAACCGCAGCGCAACAAAAATGCTAATTTTTTACTAATATTGTTAAAATATTTCGTCACAATATTTTTTCAACTGAAAACGTGCTTTTTAAACGGCATTTATACCCACCATATTTTTTACTTAATTGGTTTGAAATAAGATTTTTGGTTCAACCCAAAAAAATAAAGCTGAATAATAAAATTCTTAATAGGTCTTCACTTTTTAAAAAAAATCGTTATAGCAATCTCACTTTCCCTTTTATCGGAGAATTCCTTTAGGTTGGGCGCCTGCAGTCAGGTGATTATGGGTTATGTGAAGGAGAAAAAGATGGCGAAACCTATTATGGCAAGAGCGACGGCAGTTTGGCTAGTTGACAATACTATGCTTACGTTTAAACAAATTGCAGATTTTGTTGGAATGCATGAATTAGAAGTTCAGGGTATAGCCGACGGAGACGTAGCAACTGGCGTAAAGGGTTTTGATCCTATTACAAATAGTCAATTAGATGCTGATGAAATTAAAAAAGCTGAAGCCGATCCACTTTATAAATTAACCTTAAAGTATAACCCTGCGGCTTTGGGTGAAGAGAAAAGGCGTGGCCCTCGATATACCCCATTATCCAAACGCCAGGATAGGCCAGCTTCAATTTACTGGCTGGTAAAATTTCATCCTGAATTAACTGACAGCCAAATTTCTAAGTTAGTAGGCACGACAAAGCCGACTATTCAATCTATCAGGGAGCGCACCCACTGGAATATTTCTAATATTCAGCCCATCGACCCTGTCGCGTTGGGTCTTTGCAAACAGTCAGAGTTAGATACAGCTGTTCAAAAAGCAGCTGACAAGAAGGCAACAGCGGGTGCGATTATGTCTGATGATGAAAGACGTAAATTGGTAAGTACGGAACAGTCATTAGAAATGCCAACAGAGCCTAAAATACCGTCAAGCATGGAAGGGCTAGAAGCATTTAGTTTAACAGAAAATCAACCTCAGCAGTCCGAAGAAAACACTGATGATTTTTTAGATGCTGACAGTTTTTTTAATCTTCCGGAAGATGATGATAAATCTGATAAAGAGTAAAAATTGTTTTTAAATTTAGATTTGTCTTCGAGCATTTAGTGCAGCCGTTATTGTGCCTTCATCAAGATAGTC
>CENG01021377.1_pt1 | contig 14625 bp, 5 predicted proteins | sample 530131 | NCBI WGS metagenome assembly CENG01 (sample SAMEA2591057, study PRJEB7988) | marine metagenome | biome: marine biome (ENVO:00000447); feature: surface water (ENVO:00002042) layer; material: saline water (ENVO:00002010), including plankton (ENVO:xxxxxxxx) | depth 5 m
ACTAACTGCAACACTCTGTCCAAAGCCTCCGTTAGAGTCAAACAAGAATGATTGCTCATCAATCTGTTGTAAGAAACCAAATTCGTTATTATCACTTGGTCTTTGGTAAATGTATACACTACCGTTTAAATCTTTAGGAGCAGTAATTGCGATACGATTATTATTACTTGTTACACTAAATGCTGTACCAAAATCTTTTTCAGTAGAATCTAATAAACCTGCGGCTGTGTTTACAATATTAGGTTTAAGTTCAAATATTTGCCTATTGCTTAATGTTAACCATTTTCCTGTATCGTCATCATCAACCCATATAGTATTATTAATGTTGCTTACACCTAAGCTGTCATTAGCTAATGACAATGAAGGCAATCTTGCTATTTTGAACTCAGTTACATAACCATTAAATTCAGCATCAGCTTCTGGTTCACTTATATCTTCACCTTCAGTAGATTCTAATGTTACTACATTTAAAGATGAACTTACTACTTTATAATAACCATTAGTTGCGTCATCTATATCATTAATTCCAATAATATCACCAGTATCAAAGTTAGCAACCTTATCACATGTAATTGTAAATTTATTTGCGTTACTAGCAGTAAAGCCTGTGATTCGTAAATCTGTAGCTACAAGTTTGTATACTCCCCATGTCTGCTGTGTTTTATCTGTAGCAGTCCAAACATAACTGTTTGTTGCTAGGTTAGATTGTGTAAGCAAGTCATTATAATTTAATAATGATAAAGATACATCACTTGGATTTACATAGCCGGCTGTTTTAGTAAAACTATTGTCATCATTAAAATATTTTACAGGTAAAGGTTTATGATTATAATTTTCGGATTTGACATAAACATTATTTCTATCTAATTTGTATATTAGACTTGTGTCTGTAGGATCTATTGCATCTACAAGTTGTACTTGTTGTGGTTCTTGTCTATATTTTTGTTCATCAAATATAATATCAAATTGGTCATCACCTGTTGTTGCCCCGTAACGTCCTACACGCACTGCCCATTCTTCATAAAATTCTAAACTATCTTTTGTTGCACTTCCTAGTTTATCAAATAACTTTGTAAGAACATTTTTTGTTCCTTTATCTTGTATTGCCCCTTGATAAAATTTATATTGTGCTACATCATCATTAATAATATTTTCTAAATACTTGCGTTTTTGATATCCTGTAAGATGTTGTGCAAGTTTTTGTTGTTCAACATCAAAATTATCACTATCTAAATCATAAAAGTCAGCAAATTGTTTTGCTTTATAATCAAAGTTAGGAAGTAATTGCTGTTCTGGTTTTTCATTTAAGCGTAAAAAAAGTTTATCGTTAAAATTTTCTGTGCCTACAACTTTTGTTTGTGCAACATAAAAATATTGCTTATATTTTACAAGTGCTCCTATAGGATAATCTTGATAAGATTGCCATTCAGTTGGCACTGCATCATCATAAATAAATCCCGGAATGTTATATGAACCGTTCCATTCATCTGATCTATATCCTTTAACTTTAATTCTTTCTTGTCTATATCCTTGAGGTCTATTATAAATTACATCTCCAAATACAGTTTTATTATCAATCAGAACTGCATGTTCATGTTGGATTACAGGAATTTTAAGATGGAAGATACCTTCTTCTGTGTTTTTGACATAGATACCAAATTCGTTTGTATTATCTCTTTCAGTAGTCGCAAAATCTGCAAGTAATCTTTTACCGTCAGCTTTCAATAAACTATAATCATAAAAGTTGTCATATATATCGTCTACAACAACATTATTTCTAAAAAATTCTATTTGTCTTGCACTAGGACTTACAGTAAGTATAGTTCCATCTTGCCAATTTTGAGTTGTCCAAAATAAAAATTCTTTTGCACTTAATTGCCAATTTTCAATTTCTTCAATGTCTTGATTAAAGTTATCAAATCTAAATCCAACTTTTTGTAAGTAATGTTGGTAACCTAGCATTAAATCTACAACATCTTGTTTTTCTCTCAACAAAGTTCCATATGGCATTTCTACTAATGTTGTATCAAAGTTTGTTGCTATTTGTGCTGTTGCTCCTCCTTCTTCAGGAAGTTCTGCAAGTTTTTGAAAATTATCTTGATTAAATCCTTCACCAGACGTATGGCTTATTTTTACTCTATAATAATTATCAGATAGTTCAACTATCTGTCCTGCCTCATATGTTTTACCTTCTGTCCATGTCAAAAAGTTTTCACTTATTCCGCCAACACTTATTGTTTGGTCACTATTTTTTCTTCGCACTGGATAATACTTGAAAACAGGATTATCTTTATCGTATCCTTTGACAGTATATCCGGAAGGAGTGATTTCAATTATCATTCCGCTGTAAGAAAATACATCAATAGGAATACTTTTTGTCAAATGTATTGAATAGTTTTCATCAGGTACAAAAACGTTACCTTCATTAGTTGGCGTTCTTGAATCTAAAATTAATCTAAATTTTTGTTTTTGTGTAAATCCACCTAACTTGGCTCCGAGTTTGTTTTGTAAATTTGTAATGTTATCTTGGTATTCTTTAAATCTTAAAGTTTCATTACCTGCAAGATATCCTTGGATATAGTTTAGTATTCCTGCTGTATATACTCTCTGAGAATCGGATGCACTGTTTGGAAATCTAAGTTTACTTAATTCAATACGTTTACTTGTATCTCTATAAACTAATTGTCCTGCACCGTTACGTGTAATTCTGCTTCTGTCAAATGCCAGTCCAAAAAACTGAGCTGGTTGATTTAATGCCCACGATATCATTAAACTAAATGGATAATGAGAACTTCTTCTCCATGCAGTTTCTACAGGTGCTTCGTCACCAAATTTAAATTCATAATTATATGTTGTGCTTATATTACCTTGAGAATAACCTGTTAGGTTAGGAGGAAGAAGATTTCCATTTTCATCAACTGGAATATAACTAAAGATATCTTCGTTCTTAAATTTATTTCTATAAGTTACCTTAGATCCTGACTTACCCCTAACTATACCCTTGGACAAGTCTTCCCATAATAATAAATTATTGCTAGTATATGGAGCAGGACCATATTCGTCATCAAACCAATCTGGTTTCTCTTTGAATCCTAAAATTTCCCAGGGGTGACTGTGTGGTCTGTCAGTGTTATAAAAATCTTTGTAAATTGATCTCCAAAATCCGGAAAGTGGGTTACCATATGGATCACTTGCCGCTCCGTAATAAAAAGTAAATCCATCTCCTACTCTATAATAATTGTTTGCTACATAATCAGGAGTGCCAACAGTTTCTAACCAGCTATTGAATTCAGAAATCATTGTTTTAGAAATTTGTGTCCTAGTGAAACTTGTATTCCTGCTTTTGCTGTTTACATAATCAGCGATATCTAATACACTTTCATCATATGGCATTTTTAGATTATTGTATATTCTTTTTTCAAAATCCAATAATAAATTATCTCTAAAGTCACCAAAACATCTCCATAAACTTCCGTCATGTCCTTGTAGCATTGCTTTTGCATTTGGATACTCGTCAATTACTTGTGTATCGTTAGTTGCATGATTCATTCCGCCACTGCCGCTAGGCATGTAAAATAAAGTATTTGAACCTGCAAATACATGAGTATGTGCTGAACCACTTCCACCGTTTCTTAGATCTTCTTGTTGTGCGGATAGTTCATCTGTAAATAACGGATAAAACCAGCCAACTTTTCCTTTGTAAGACAATGTTGTTTGTTCGTCTCTGCCATATACTTTCCATGGTCCTGTTGAGTCTGTAGGAGTGTCTAGATAAGTGTCGTCTAGAAATATCTCAGGAGTAAATTTTGGATATAAACCTAACTTTGTAGGTGTTGGCGGAATCCAACAACCGTCTGTGGTAATATATTCATAAACATCTAAAACATCACCTGCTGTGGGTGCATTTAATAATGTTAAAAATCCGTCAGTGCTTATTGTGTAATCTTTGTTAATAGTTAATTGTTTCTGGTTTAAGTAAACTAAAACTGCTTTATCAGACAGTGTAGTAAAATCAATGCCTCTTGTTAAACTAAAAATTGTTTGTGAAGAGTCTTCTATGTTATGTGTGACTTTTGTATCGCCACCTTGTGGTAACATATCACTAAAATAAAAAGGATCTGTATTATTTTTATCTGCACTTAGTTCAAATAAAACTTTATCTACATGTATTTTGTCTGTACCTTCAAAACCTAGTTCATTTGCGATTCTTAGAAATTCTCTTTTAAATTTGATGTATTCAAATCCTGAATATTTAAGTGCCTCAATAGCATCATAATCTTTATTTGTTAAATTAAACAATGCAAGATTTATAGGTCCACTATGTTGTACAAACTTCAAACCGTACTTAGATGCGTCACCTATATCTCTTAGATTGCTTACTCCGGGAAAGACTCCTGTAAAACCATTTACATTATCGACTATACTATCTACATGATCTAATACTTCTCCTAATGTAAATGTAGTAACATTTTCATTTTGTGGATTCTTTTCAAAGTTAATAGGAAATTCATAAAAACCTGATCTCTTAGGTGCACTTGAAGTTGTCTTTAAAACAAGTTTATCGTTAGTGCTCAGTTCTGCAATAAAAGTTATGTATGCATACCCGTTGACTCTATTGATTGTGTAATGTGTGTTTTCACGCTTACGTTCATTGTTTACATAAACTTTTACTATAAGGTCATTTAAGTCGCCACTGTTAGTATACGTATCTACAATAAAGTTATTAGTTCTTTGACCGACTGTTACTTGTTTTACGACAGGTTGAGTAGACTTTGTAGGAGCTTTTGTCCAACCTGATACGTTTGTAAAACTTGTTCTATCTGTATATTTTCTTAGTAACGCTGTGTCGGTACTTACAGTAAATACATCTGTCAACTCGTCATATTGATAAGTGTCTGCTAATAAATTGAAATCAAATACAATATCACCGCTGTTTTCAATCGTTCTATAACTTAGTGGAAATCCTAGTTCTGTATCGTTAACTCCTGTACCAACTTTATAACTAAAAATTTTGTTTCCTCTAAATGTACTTGATTCTAAAGTCGATAGCTGAGTTCCTGCATCATTATATAAATCAAATAATGGTTGTTGGTTTACTTTTGTTTTATCTTGTGTTTGTTTCCAGGTTGTACCATCATAAAAAAATAATTTTCCTTTATAGTTTGTACCAGACTTTACCAAAACAGTTTCGTTTGTCTGTGGAATCGCGTCAGTAGTTTCTTTTAATGCAAGTTGTAAATTTCCGTTTTGACTTATAAAATTTACTTCGTAAATTTTTCCTGCAACAAGACTGTCTGGATCTGCTGTAAATAAAACACGCATACCATTAACTAATTCTACACCGTCAACAAAATAACCTACTTGTCCTTCAATATCTGAAAATACATCTTTGGTAACTGTATCAACAAGATCAACTGATGTTTTAGATTGTGTTCCAAAATTATACAGTTTTAAACCTGCATCAAACTCAATAATAGGTCTTGTAGCTCTGTAATTTTGATCAAGAACCACAGGAACATTATTAATTTGTGCTATATTTTCAATTACACTTTTATGTGTCCATTTATTGTAACGTGACCATTGGTTTCCGTCTTTAGACGCTCTGTTTATGACAATATAATCTTTTAATGTAGCATAGGAAGTAGCATCATCAAATGGTAATGAAGAAAATCCTTGTGCATCAAATTCTGTAGAAATATCGGTTAAATAATCAGCTGTAATAACAAGGTCAGACTCAGATATTAATTTTATTGAATCGCCAACACCTTCTACATACCAATTGCCTTCACCATACTTAGCAGGTGTAATTGTCCCATAAAACTTTACTTTCATGCCATTAGTTAAATCATAACCATTTTGCATTGTGTAAGTTTTTTTACCTACAATATCTGAACCTACGTCAAGTTCAGTAGCATCAATAATATCTTTAATAATAATTAAACCAGAAGCTTCTATATCATTTCCGTTTGTATAATATAAAGTATCAGGAGATTCTAAATCAATTTTCCAAGTTATTGTACCTTGCTCAACCTTTTGTTGACTTACACCTACATTATATAAATTTGTATCATTATCAATATCTGTGCTAGTTCTAATACTGAAAGGCATATCAGTAGCATCAATATCAAAGTTGTAAGTTTGTCCTCTATATAATGTTAAAGTAGGATTACTAACTTTATTTTCTTCGCTAAAAATATAACTGTTATTATCAACATTATCTTGACGCTTTACAGAAAATGTGCTAATAATATCTCTTGCAGTTCCATACACTGGTATTTCGTCAGGACCTGCTGGAAGCCAATAATATTCTCTAAAGTTAACAAACTTGTCCCAATTGATGTGTGGATCCCAAGCGTAGTATTCTTGCGAACTATACTTACTATGATCAGCATTGTCTGTATTTCTAATTTTAGAACTATTTACATAGTCTCTATAATCTTTGTAAAATGTAGTATTGCCAAGTTTATCTGTAATTATAGCTACAGGTTCTAGCTGATAATTTTCTCTATCTGCTGAAACATCCGGAATATAATTATCGGATGCCTTAAATGCCTTAGCATCTTTTCTACCTATGAACCCGTCAACCTTTTCGATCACGCCAGGTTGCATTAATTGATCTAATGTACTTGTTATAAACTTCTTGTTTGCAGTAGTTCTAAAGTATCTTGGTAATAGATCAGTTGCTTTTCTTTTGTGATTTCCATTTATTGGAACTGGAATTGGACTTTCATCTTGCGCCATTAGTACCCGTAGCCTCCACCGCCGCCGGAGCTTCCGCCTCCGCCGCTTGAACCTGAACCGCCTGAACTACCTGAACTACTAGTACTGCTTGTTGTAGTAGTTGTAGTTGTTCCGGTGCTAGTCGTTGTGCTTGCTGTAGTTGAAGTCGTTAATGATTGACTTCTTATACCTGTGTTAGTTGTACCTGTTGCTGTTATAACATTTCCTGAAGCCTGTATTCTTGATGCTGTTACCGAGTCTATAATTTCTACATCGTCAACTGTTGCGTCATTAATAAAGATTTCGTTGTTTTCTGATTTTACTTCATACAAACTGCCAAAACCTTGTGTAGCTTGTTTTGGTACAAGTAAAATATTTACAACATCTGGTGCTACTTGATTCATCACATAAGTTGCAAGTTCAGTAAAGTGGAATGTTTCTCCAAAGTCCCAATTTTGTAATGAAAAGAATCTGTTTACAGCATTAATAACATTTGTTTTTAATTGATTATTATTAACTACTTCGCCGCCATTTTTTACAATCTTGATTGTTGCTTGTAAATTATCCTGTGCATGTGTTCCGAATAATGGTTTGTATTCAACAGGATGATAAATTACTTCATCACTAATTGATTTGTATAAACCAATTTTTGTACCATAATTTTGGAATAATTCATCAGTGCTTGGAGGCAAAGGCAAATCATTTGTTTCGCCTCTAATGTAACTTCTAAAATCTGTATCATATTTTTTTGTTAGTAAGTAAATATCAATAATATTACTTGCACTAGGATCAATTCTGTTTCCTTCATCTGCACTGTGTACATATTGGAATTTTAGATCTGATCTTCCTACATGTGCTTTGTAGTCTGCTGTAACACTTAAGACACCATTGTTTAATATTTTAAAATTATCATTATCAATAATATAAAATACTTGTCCTGCTGTGTATTGACTGTAGGCACCTATGTCTATTTCTGTGCTTACAATTTTTATTTCACTGCCCTTACTATCATAATTAAATTTGCTAAATCCTTGATCCGATGAAACTTTCTTTAAGAAAATATATTTTGTAGAACTATTTGTTAAAGGATCAACTACATTATCAAAAATATCAGGATCGTCAACACTACCATCTTCGTTTAAATCAAAGAAACTAACTTCAACTTTTTTACTATTAACATAACCGTCAGTGTTTCTAAATTCTTTGACTATTTCCCAATTAATATCATTATTAAATGCATCTAATGAATCTGGTTTAGTATTGAAATTCATAATTGCAACTTTGTCTTTTACAAGTTGTCCTGTCTGTGAATCATAAATCTTATTTTGTCCGTCAAAGTAAAAACTTAATTCTTTATCGCTTTCGAATATATAACGCAATCCTCTGTTAGTTATAGTATATTTTTCTCCGTTAGTTTGGAATAAAATAATCCAACTAGAGTCTAATTGGTTGTTAGTAACATCACCCGTTTTACCATTACTAAAAACATCAATTGTGTTTAAGTTCTCGTTAATAATTACTCTCCAAGCTCTTCCTACTTGGTCATATCGTAAACCAAATGTTTTATATGCAAATACTTGATCAATTATCTGTGATCTCACATCATCTGAAATATCCTTGACTATTTTTGGTTTTACTTCTTCTAGTATACTGTTTGAAGGTAGTATTTCATTGAATACAATTGGACCTTGTCCAGTTACACTGTCTACACTTGTTCCTGCACCGTTTACACTAATTACTTTCACCCATTTGTAATCACTTGCACCTTTAGCTTTACTATTGCTAGTCAACTCACCTTCACCAATAAAGTAAAATCCTGCTGGAGATTTAAATTTAAGCAATGCTCCTGCTTCAACATATTTTAATGAACCACCTGTAAATGTTCCTACTTGATAAGGGATGTCACTTATATTATTCAACAGTCCTGTAGAACTATTTGTTGTCTTTGTAGATTGTTTCCAAGTTGCATTTAGGTCGCTAACAATAATTTTTGCGTAATTACCAAAATAGAAATTACTTATAGCTCTACTTTGTATTATAGGTAAAATTTTATTTTCTATTACGCCTTCAATATCTGTTTGTGTTGCAAAAGTAAATGACGTTTTGCTTTCGTAAGGTTCTCTATAAAGTATACCATCAGAACCAAATAAATTTGTGCTTGAATATTTTCCAGTTGCATCTTTTAAATCAAAATATCTACTAATACCACTAGTGGTTCTATTAGTTGATTTTACTTTAATTATTTCTTGATTACTTGTTAGAGGTACAATATTATAGTCTTCACCAGTGATCATTCTATTTTGTGTATAGTATGTCTGTGGTGCGTTTGTTCTAATACTTGCAGTTGACTCACTGGTCGTTGCATTAGTGATTGGTGTCTTTAATTCAACACCGATTGTTAAAGTCTCTGTTATCCCTGCTCTACTTGTATATGGAAGTTCAAATGTGATGCCAGTCAACTCGTTTGGATTAATCACCATAGCTCTATTAGCACTTGTTCTGTAGTATACTCTAAAACTTCCTCCTGGTAGGTTACCAAAAGTTCCGTCAGCAAAAACTAAACTAACTTCGTCATCAGCTCTTGTTTGTACTACATAAAAATCTCTAATACGTTTGTTCACACTATTGTAAATTGCATTGTTACCTTCCAATGAACTTACTTTTGTCCATATTCTATCTGCGACTCCATTTTGATCTAATGAATATAACCATACATCAGTGTCGTTTATATTTTGTGCTTCAACTGCAATGGTTTGATTGGCACTTGGATTGCCTACATTAAATAAATTTGATTTTAGTTGCCCTTGTCTAAAATGTACAAAATATCCTGTGTTTGAACTTCCTGAACCTCTGCCGTCTTCTCTAAATAAAAATGCTAGAGATGTTCCAGGTACAGGATTTTCTTCTTTAATAGTATTGATATCATCATCAATGCCTGTTGATACTATTTCAAACTGTGATGGTAGTCCGTTAACAGCTTTTGTAAAACCAAATACAGGAACATCTGTTCCTCCACTGTTAAATCTATACTGTTGCGTCAACACACCATTTATAACTTTTGATTTAATAGGTTTTCCTACAGTCCCATTTTGTGGTAGTGATGCATTTAAAACTCTTCTAAACTGTTCTGCCCAATTTGAGTTACTAGGATCATTCCAGCTTATTGTCTGGCCAGATAAATTATTTCCATTACTATCTGTAATATTTTCTGTAGTGCTTACATTCTCAAATTTCAATAATCCATTAGCGGCTTGGTTACGTCTTGGATTGTAAGATAGCATACGTGCTAGACGTAGCACTGATTCTCTACGTTCTGCAAGTTCTAAGAAATTTTCTCTCGCATTAAGATCGACTCTATAACTAATATTTTGCCCTAAAAAGGCAATCATATCGATTAGTGCAAGATATTCCGATGTATCAACATAGTCGTTAAAGTCTTCAGGGTAATTATTTCTTAGATAGGTAATCATTGCCCTTCTAAGTGTGTCAAAATCGTAACTACGGAACTCCGCATTACGGTAGCTCTGATATACTTTTTGCCAATCTTCTGCTAGTAGCAGTCTATTTTGTCTGTCGGTTGATGACATTGATTATCCTTCTTTTAATGCTACAGTATTTATTATAAACAATAATACTAGTAGTTAATTCTATCACGTCAACCCAATGTTTTTGTCAAACTGCATTTTTAAATTTTCACTTATATTGTAGTCTAAATATAAAAGTGTACATTCAATTTGTAAACCACTTTCGTATTCAGACACTTGCACCTCAGATGCACGGGTTCTTGGATCATAGTTTACTATATTTGTAACATTTGTTGTAATAGCTTCTTTCAATCTTGTTGTAAGTGGTTCGTATAAGGCATCCCAAATAATACAACCAAAAGTAGGATCACTTAGCTTTTCACCTTGTCTTATGTTAAGGTGATTTAATAGATTTTGTTTTATTAAAGATATATCATACTGCTGAAAAGAACTGTTTTCAGGATTTACTGTGCTAAACCCCCTATAAGCCTTCTGTTTTATAGGTGGTGATTTCTCTCTTTTAGGAGTAATTTTAATTTGTTTATATAAGTCTGCCATGTTAATATTTACCTTTCATTAAGGACCAGCGAAAACTGTTTCGCTTCCTGTTGAAACGCTTGTACAACTAGTAATAGCATCTCCAACACGGCCGCAACCTTTGCCATTTATAAAAACTTCTGTACTACCTGTTGTAATAGGCTGTGCATGTGTGCCACACGGGTCCGGTGGAACATCGTGACTTGTGTTATTATCGCCTTGTCGAGATACTCCTGTCCCATTAACAAAAACATCACCACTACACTGATCTCTAAAAGGAGTAGAGCAATGTGCTACATCTTCATCAACGCTATCACCTCTACAAACTGCTGGCACGTTCAATCTCCATTAATCTTTGTAATTTTGTATTCCATTGTTCAATTTCTTCGTGTTGTTCTTCTGTGTGAGGACCTTCAGGAATTTGAGGTCGAAACTTTATAACATGATCAAAGTCTAGAGGAATATCCTCATAATTTGTGTATGTTAAAAGTTGGTTATTTTTCATTATTACAAATTCATGCATTATTGTACCTTTGATGTTCCATTGCCGTTATCTATTGGTGTTGGTGGAGTAACACTTGCTAATGGTGTTAATTCACCGTTGGAAATACGTTGGTAAAAACCTTTACCTAGTTTTATTCTACTGTTAGTATTTGCTTGTCCACCGGCATATCCAACTGCTTTTTGAAACTCTGATCCTAACGAGTTAAAATTAAAACTATCCCAAGATACACTTTTTGATTTTAGATATGCTACAGCAATTTTTGTTGCACCTATAGGATCATTAGCAAGTGCAGGATTCTTTATTATATCAACACCAGCTTTTCCACCATATGTCTTGTAATTACTTTTACCTGTGATTTGAATTAGTCCTCTACCTCTATATCTATATCCGTCTCCAGTAGTTGCTGGACCATTGCCCATTCTGTTACCATAAACTGAATTTGCTATTGCCGCAGGCCCTGCCGCCGCTAGTTCTCTAGCCTTTCTTCGACCCGTTGCTGAGCCAAATCTATTAGGCCAAACTGCTATCAATCTTTCTGCACTATATCTCATGTTTTCGCTCTTAGGTTCAAAAGCACATTCTTTTTGAATTTGTGCCATAGCCATTGCCAGTGCTTGAGCATTACCTGGTACTTCGCCAGGTGCAAGGTCTGCAGGATTAGCAGAATTCAAACAGGTCGCGGCTGGTAGTCCTAATCCCTTGATTAGCTCTGACAAGAAATATCTTTGTTGTTCTATTACAGGCACAGGATCTGCAGGTTGTTCGCCATCTCTGTCTGTGTCTTTACTTGCAACTACTTCTATTTCTTCTCTAACTGTTTTTCCTTCTGCATTTTTAATGTATGGATCTTGTGCATTGTAAATTCCAGAAGTATCATTATATTCAGGTTGATCGCCTGCTTTGTCTATCAAAGGCGAAAGTATTCTGACTTCAGGAGCAGGTGCTTCAATACTTGCTGTGGTTCCTGGTGTATGTCCTGTAGGATTATAATTTTCATGACCTTCCCAAGGTTCGTGTCTTGGAATACGTCTAGGACGTAGTGCAATAAGGGCTTCGTCGGCTCGTGCCGCATCTGCTGTTACTCTTAATGGATTTCCGTCAGCATCATTAATTACTTGGTTATCTTTATCACGTACTTCATCGGCATCGTCAAGAGAGTTGCCAGTTGCTACTTTAGTGAATGTATCGCCAATTACATCTGCTGTATCTGCTGATGTTGCTGGTATAGTACTATTCATGTGTATATGATTGCCTGCTGTTTCAAGATGATTTATTCCTGATTTTATTTCTGTGTTTCCTGTATTAGCATCAAATTTATTATTTAGAAAACTTCTAATTTGTGTGCTTTGATAACTAGTAAGTTTGTTTTCGCCAAGTGTGTTTAAATTAAACGCACCATTTACAGTCTGCCTATAATCACCAACCACTTTACTGTGGAAGTTTGCGTTTATAGCAATGTGTCCATCTTTGCTTACTTGTAGATTATAATCTCCGTTTATAGTTGTACGCTGTGTTCCTTTAATTTGAACATCTTCATCTTCACCTACAGCTCTTGTGTTTAAGGCTCCAACCCAAACATCTCTATCTGCTCCAACAAATTCTTTAGAATCTTTTGCAACACTTACATCACTATCTTGATTTACTCTGTGTTTGAAATCTCTACCTGTAGTAATGTTTGTGTCTCTACCAGATTGGATGTTAATGTCTCTATCAGCTGTAATATTTAGATCTGTTTCTGTTCTGATGTTTATACTGTCTTGTGCATATACATCAATTTTGCCATTACCTGTAAGTTCTATCCAGGTGCTACCGTTTGCATTACCTATGTAAATTAAATCTTCTGTATTGTGTAATAGAATCTGATGTCCTGTTCTAGTTTTTAATTTTATATGTTCATTAAAAGGTAATGTAACATCAGCCTTAGATACATTTTTTGGAGTAGTTTCGATATCATAGTATACTGCACCAACTTGCGTTGCAGGACCTTCTCTTAGCAGTGTAGGATCTCCATCATCCATTGTAAATGCAGATCCTCCTAGTCTACTTCTATACACATCTTTTTCTGCGCCTGCTTCCCCGTATTTGCCTTTTGGTCTTCCTGCTTGTTTATCTAAAGGTCCTGGTGTATTCCAACCATACACTGTGTTAGGTAAATCTCGTCTAGATGATGTAGATGTTAGTCCTCTTATCATATCTTCTTGTAAGCCTTGTTTACCCAATACTGCTGTCATCATTGGATTATGAGGACGCGGAAACCTATCTGGATTATTACTTTTTTTACTGTCTCTTAATTTTTTATTAAATTCACCAACTGGTAAAGGTAAATTTTTAAAATCATTAGGAACGGTATTCTGTATAATGTTGTCACCCTTATCTGAAGGATATCCTCCGGGTACTTGGAAATTCATATATTCATCTTGTATACAACCAATCCAATAACCTTGATTAGGCAAACCTTCAGCAAAAATTACCATTACTTTTGTTCCTGGATCAGGTGGAACTGCCCAAAATCCGTAGCTTTGTTGAGATGAATAATAGTCGTTATTTTTTTGATTACTTTCTACATTTGTTACACCATAGAAAGGCATACAATATCTTACTGTGAATAACTGTCCATCTTGTTTTTTATCGTTACCTGATATAGCATCTGTAAGTAATTGTACCTTTAACGAACCTTGACGTTTGGTATCCAAATGACTTATAACCTTAGCAATATAAGGACCAGGTGACATTCTGCCGCCGCCGGCACCTGCGGATCTCTTATGTTGGCTTCCGTGTTTTAATTGCTTGTCGTCCATTTAACTTCCTATTCCATATGGTACCCATAAACCATTTTGGTCAATATATCCTGCACCTGTTGTAACTGGTTCACTCTTTTTACTTTTTGCTGTTCCGGTTGTTCCTGAATTAGCACTAGATTCAGCTTGATCTGCTGTAGACTTAGCTCCTTGATTTGCTTTTCGTAAGATAGCATCTTGATACACTGGAGGCACTGCGGCTTTTTCTTCTGCCTTCTTAACATTTTCTGCAAGTTTTTGAAGATAGGCAGTATCTTTGTAATCACCTGTGAGTCCTTGTAACTCTGTGGATTCAACTATTCCGTCTTTTTGAGCTTCTACATATCTGTATTCATCTGAATCCTTAGAATATATTCTTTCTACTGCGGCCGCTTTTTTCACCCATTCTTTAGAAGGTTCAAATTTCTTAGTATCATTGTTTTCACCTTGGTCTTTAAGATCAAAGTTTGTTCGTTTTACTAATTGTAAATCCTGCGTAAATAAATTTCCTTCAAATCTATTAGCTACACTAATTACTCGGTAAAGACCGCTGAAGTTACTG
>CENG01125994.1_pt1 | contig 14602 bp, 10 predicted proteins | sample 530131 | NCBI WGS metagenome assembly CENG01 (sample SAMEA2591057, study PRJEB7988) | marine metagenome | biome: marine biome (ENVO:00000447); feature: surface water (ENVO:00002042) layer; material: saline water (ENVO:00002010), including plankton (ENVO:xxxxxxxx) | depth 5 m
AGTTAATTATTTTGCTGGCTATAGGTTTCCCAAGCAATATTTTGAAGAAATAAAATATCTTCATCAGAAAGTTGATTAAGGTAATTGTATTTAAGGCCAACTGGGGTTGAGTTAGTCAAGTAAGCAAAAATTGTATATGCAGCCAGATAATGCCCTTTTAGTGCAGGATGTGAGCCATCAGGGTGATGCAATTTTATATCACTTCTTTTTGCGTAGGCTTTTTCAAATGCCAATGCAATTGGAAGCAATAAAGAACCTGTTTCCATGGCAGCCTGCCTATGAGTTGCAATTACCTCTTCAAGATTATTTTCTCGGTAGCGACGCTCGTAAGGCAGATAGTCATGAAACATATAAAGAGCAGTTTTTATGTCGGCATTTTTTGCCTTAGAAGAAAATTCTTTGACTGTTTCAATGTATTTATTTTTGAATTCTGAATTCGAAAATTCAAAACTACCAGCTTGCATGATAATTAAGTCGTATTTTTCTTTAACACCCAAGTTTTTGTGGTTTAATAAGTGATCAAAATTATGGTGATGCAATCTAGCAGCTGAAATGGTCGAAGATTTAAATGTAAAGGTCTTTTCAGGATATGCTTCTTCAAGCATCCTTCTAACATGATTGTGCAAGCTGTCGTTATAGTAAAAATAACTGTTGCCAATGAATAAAATATTTTGTGGAACTGAATGGGCATGAAGACCAATCACAAATAGAAGAAGAATCCTCAAAAATGTTTTCATTTAATATCCTTATGAAATGCGGTGAATACCACTGAAGAAACAATTTCTTTAACCTCATTTGTGACAATAACATCCCACAGCGAAGTTGTTCTGCCCAAATGTTTTGAGGTTGCTTTAGCATAAACAAAACCTGAAGTAGCTGATTTAAGGTGGTTGGCATTGAGGCTGAGACCGACAGGGATTTGTTTGGTTAGATCAAGTGTTAGTGCTGTTGCAAAACTAGCAACACTTTCTGCTAGCACACAAGATGCTCCGCCGTGCAGCAAACCAAAAGGTTGTTTTGTTTTTTCATTAACGGGCATTTTTGCACAAAGGTAGTTTGTGCCAATATCATAAAATTCGATTTCAAGATGTTTATCCATATTGATGGAAGAACCTTCTAGATCCTCTATAGATATTTCTTTGAACCATATCGACATAAGTAAACATTATATACGATGCATATTTGTTTTTATTTTATACTTATACCCAATAATTAGCACATAAAAAAAGGCTTAAAATTATATTAATCAAAAAAAAATTTACAAAAATGCATTTTCTGCATAAAAAAACTATCTTTTTTTAAAAAAGCACCTAAACTACGAATTATGAAAGTTGGACTAAATGGTTTTGGCCGCATCGGCAGAAACATACTTAGAGCATATTTGGAAAGAGGTGACAGCAAATTTGAGATTGTTGCAATTAATGATCTTGCTGACACAACAACGAATGCTCATCTTCTTAAATACGATTCAGTGCATGGCACGCTAGACTACGATATTTCTTCGAGTGAGGACTCAATATCAGTAGGCAACCAAACCTTTAAGTGTTTTAGTGAAAGAAATCCAGAGGATTTGCCATGGAAAGAATTGGGAGTGGACGTTGTTTTTGAGTGTACAGGAATCTTCACTACCAGAGAAAAGGCTTCTCTTCATCTTAAAGCTGGAGCTTCAAAAGTAATTATTTCAGCGCCTGGCAAAGACGTTGATAGAACTGTTGTATTTGGAGTAAATCATGAAGAACTTGCATCCAACGATGCAATTATTTCCAATGCGTCTTGCACAACAAATTGTCTCGCTCCATTGGCCAAGGTTATTAACGACAACTTTGTAATAACCAACGGATTGGTAAATACTATTCACGCTTATACAAATGATCAAAGTTTGTTGGACGTTTATCATTCAGATTTGCTTAGAGCCAGAGCAGCTGGCCAATCAATGATTCCAACAAAAACAGGTGCTGCAACTGCAGTTGGAGAAGTTATTCCAGAGTTAAACGGAAAGCTTAATGGCCTTGCTGTTAGGGTACCTGTTGCCAATGTATCCTTATTAGATTTTACATTTAATACAGAAAAAGATTTTACAGTAGAGGAGCTTAATGCTGTACTTGAAGAAGCATCTTTGAATGAGCTAAGTGGTGTATTGGATGTGAATTCAGTTCCGCTAGTAAGCACCGATTTTAAAGGAAACACCAATTCAAGTGTCTACGATAAATTGCATACACAAAAAATAGATAAAAATACAAAGATTTTAGCTTGGTACGATAATGAGTGGGGCTTCTCCAATCGTATGCTAGATCTAACAAGTTATGTTGTTGAAAATTTAGCAACACAAGATATCGCTGCCTAGGTTATTTACCTCAGAATGTCTGGCCCAACTTCCATTCTGTAAGACTTCTAGGTAGCGATTCCCCTTTTTTTATTAAGTTTGCACCCTATAGATAAACAATGATTAAAGTCGCAGTTGCTGGTGCAACAGGAGTAGTGGGCACATTACTAGCTAATTACTTAACTAAGGAAAATTTAGAGCTTGACCTCTATGCATCTGAGGCAAGTGTTGGAAAGACAGTTAATATCAAAGGCAAAGAGTTTTCTCTTAAACCTTTAGTAGAGATTAATGACACCAAATATGACTATATTTTCTTAGCTATATCAGCGGAAAATACAAAAGCTCTTAAACGCAGCATCACTTATCCCACAAAATTTTTAGATTTATCTTCAGCCTATAGACAAGACCCTGATACACCTCTTTTACTGTATGGTGTTAATCATCAGGATTATTCCAACGAAAATTTTATCGCATTACCTAACTGTGTGGTTGCTCCTGTGGCCAAACCAATAAAAATTATCTCCAATGTTAATTTAGTTAAAAATATATTTATATCAACTTATCAATCCATAAGCGGTGCAGGCCGAGAAAAAACACATAAGCTTTTAGATGACACAACTAAAGATCTAGAGGCTCTAAAAGCACTGGAGAGTAAATTTGATTTTTCCGATAACTGTATAAATCAAATCAACTCATTCAATGTTGTTCCTGCTATAGATGATATTTATGCTGACGGTAGTACAGGTGAGGAAACTAAGATAAAAGATGAATTAAGTAAGATATTGAAACTTTCAGACGTCACAACAATAGCAACATGCGTAAGAGTCCCTGTTATTCGAGGACATTGTGCCAGCATTAATATTGTTAGCAACGAAGCTATAAATCTTACAAATATAAAGGAGCAATTTTTAAACGATCCTGAGTTAAATTTTGACGACGGCGTAATTCCATCTCCAAGACAAAATGGTAATTCTGAAGTGATTTCCATTGGTAGGCTCAGAGTTTTTCAAGATTCTCCAAATGTAATAAGTTTTTGGGTGGTGGGCGACAATCTTAATATTGGTGCGGCCGGGAATGCTTATCGAATTTTTAAATACATCAATGACTGATCTGATCGTACAAAAATTTGGTGGAACTTCGGTTGCTAATTTAGACCGAATTGAAAAAATTGCTGAAATTATAAAATCCTCTGCAGAAATTAATAATGTAGTTGTGGTAATTTCAGCTATGGCCGGCGAGACCGATAGGCTATTTAGCCTTGGTCAAAAATATTTTAACCAAGACAACATTCGTGAGATGGATGCGCTGCTTTCTACAGGTGAAGTTGTCAGCTCATCCTTGCTTGCAATGTGCCTATCAAGCTTAGGGCTTAAAGCCAAATCATTTAATGCTTCTCAGCTTAAACTAATGACCAAAAAAGATAGTTCAAATAAATTTGCAACGATACTTTCAATTGATACAGCTTTGATAAAAAATGAAATTGCGCATGGTATTATCCCTATAATTACTGGTTTTCAGGGTGTCGATGAAAAAGGAGATTTTACAACCCTTGGTCGTGGTGGGTCGGATACCACAGCTGTGGCAGTAGCAGCTGAACTCAAGGCCAAAGAGTGCCAAATTTATACCGATGTCAAAGGGGTATTTTCTGCAGATCCAAATAAAGTGAATGATGCCAGAGTTTTGGAATATGTAACTTCTGAAGAAATGTTAGAGCTTTCAGGTCAAGGAGCAAAGGTACTAGCATTGCGTTCGGTTGAGCTGGGCCATAAATATAAAGTACCAATTAAAGTCTTATCGAGCTTTGAGCAAAGCCAAGGGACAAAAATTATTTATAATGAGCCCACAGATATGGAACAGTCAGTAGTTACAAGTATTACATCAGAACCTAACCAGGCCAAATTTACTATTAACGGGGGCAAGAGTGGTAATGATTTTTCTTCTTCCGTTCTAAATCTGATGGCACAAAAAAATATTTTTGTTGATGTTATTGTGATGAATTACGAGCTAAATGGAGCAATTGACTTTTCATTCACAGTGCAACAAGGTAATTCAGTTGAGGTTGAATCTATTCTTAAAGAAAATAAAGGCCAACTTTTTGATGATTATATTTCTGAATCAGATTTATCAAAAATTTCGGTAGTTGGTGTCGGCATGCGTTCACAAACAGGGGTGGCTAGTCGCGTTTTTAGTTGTCTAGAGGGCAGTAAGACGTCACTTAAACTTGTAAGCACATCTGAAATTAAAATAACCTTGGTCCTTGAAAGCTCCTTAGAAAAAACGACTGTTGAATCCTTGCACAGAGAATTTTTTAAGTAAATTTCTGCTTTCTTTGATGCATTAACCTCTTAAAGAAACTTAGGTTAGATTCATTATTGTTAAGTTGTTCATCAACTGCTAAATCTTGAAAACCACTATCGGCTGGCAGCCAGGGTTTTGTTTTGGAAAAACCCAAGTTTTTGTCAGCTCCAATCCAGGGCATAGGGGTCCTGCAACCATCTCTTCCTTTAAACTCTGGCCAAAACCTTTTTCCAAATGGATCACGAACATCAGCATAATCCAATTCGCTTTCATTGAGGCCAAGCTCTTCTCCTTGGTAAATGCATACATTCCCCTTAAGCGAAAGTAGTTTAGCCATAAGTTCTTTTGGTGTTTTTATAGATCGTGAAGCAATACGAGTTGAATCATGATTACTAAATGCCCAACAAGGCCATGAATGTGGATTGGTTTTAAAAAAATTATCGACTACATTATCGACATAATCGTAATTAAATTCTTCAGATAAGAATTCAAAACTGTAGGCCATATGTAAACGATTTTCAGTGGTGTAGTCACCCATAACTTGGTTGAAGTTGTCTGCAACGATTTCTCCAACTGAAACAGCATTGTACTTATCAAGGAGGGCACGAATTTTTTGGAGGTAGGGCAGCATCTCAGGTCTTGAGTTATCGTAGATGTGGTATTGCGTGCCATAAGGATTGTCCTTATTAAATCCTAGAGGTCTAATTTTTTCTGATTCTTTTGGTGGATTGTCTCTTAAGTTAGCATCATGAAATAAAAAATTTATCACATCAAAACGAAAGCCATCAACACCCAAATTCAACCAATAATGTAATTCATCAAGCATTTGATTTTGAACTTCAGGATTATGGAAATTTAAATCTGCCTGTTGTTCTAAAAAGTTGTGTAGATAGTAGGCTTGTCTCTTTTCAGACCATTTCCATGCGGATCCACCGAATACCGATAACCAATTGTTGGGTTCTGAATCATTTAATCCATCAGCCCAAACATACCAGTCACTATAATCATTTTTCTTGGCGGAATTGCTACGTAGAAACCACTCGTGATGTGTAGAGGTATGGCTTAGAACTAAATCAATCATAATCTTTAAGTTCTTTTTCTTAAAAACCTCTACAAGCTCAAGAAAATCTTTGTTGCTTCCAAATAGTGGGTCAACAGTTCGATAGTCTTGAACGTCATAGCCATAGTCGAATTGTGGCGACTTAAAGAAAGGTGAGATCCATACGTAGTCTACGCCAAGATCTTTAATATAATCAGCTTTATTAATAATGCCTCTTAGATCTCCAACCCCATTGCCAGATGTGTCGCAAAAACTTCTGGGGTAGATTTGATAAATAACCTTATTTTTCCAATTGTCAGCCATAATGCACAAATTTTTTTATTTCATTAAATTTTTTTGGTAATTAATTTGAAAAAATCATGTAAATATTGCCAAAATGTCACAAAAGGACTGATTTCATTGCTTTTTGTAAATTTAATCATATCATAAACACGGCCTTAAAGATGTTGATTAGTGGCTTAGTTTTTTCGACATTCCTCCTGAGCTGCTAAGATTTTTAAGGCTTTTTTTCAAATTTTTAAATCCTTACCAAACTTTATTTTATATAATTTACTATTCGGAGAGGACATTGACCAATAATAAATTATTACTTGATTTAGGAGGAACTAATTTAAGAATTGGCTATGGTGATCAAGAGAATCTTTCAATAGACAAAATCACTAAAATCAAGATATCAAATGACAGTGAAATCCTTGCAATTATAAAGAAACAATTAGCTGAAAGGCCAGCCAATGAAATTATATTTTCCGCTGCAGGCCCAAAAAGTGGCAATTCAATTGTAATGACAAACAGATCATTGAATCTAGATGGTGCTGAACTTTCATCATCCTTGGATGTAGACAGCTGTTACATGCTTAATGATTGGGAATCTATAGGGTATTGTTTGCCTTTACTGTATGATAGCGACCTTGTATCTATTAAATCTGGAGATAGAAATACCAACCAAACTAGTTTAGCAGTAGGTCCAGGTACTGGACTTGGATTCTCTATTTTAAGATACATTAATCAGGTTCCTTATGTGTTTGCAACTGAGCTGGGCAACGCTAAAAGTTTCAATAATTATTTGCGTGAAGTTTTTGAAATTGGTGATCAAAATAATTTCCCTGTGCTTGAGAGTTTTTTATCAGGAAAGGGCATTACCAAGATATATCAAGCTAAATCTGGGCTAATCAAAACATCTGAGGAAATCGTAGATAGTTATGGCAGCGATGATCTTGCAACTGATATGTTAAATAATTTTGGTAAGTCTATGGGCAGAGTGTTAGCTGATTTAAGCTTAACTTCAATGGCGACAGGAGGCATATATTTTGCTGGAAGTCTAATGAGAGTTCTTTCGCAGCTTGATGTTATTACTGCGTTAAAAGATGAATTTGATGATCATGTATCAGAACATCATCAAAGTATACTAAAAAATATTTCTATAAATTTAATTACCAAACCACATACGCCCTTGTATGGGAACTTAAATTATTCAATCGTAAGGAGGCTACATGAATAGTTTGGATTACACTATCGTTGGAATCTATGCAGTTGCATTAATTGCTATCGCAACATTTATTTCTCTCAATAAGTCAGGAGAGAAGAAAACAGCTGAAGATTACTTCTTAGCTGGTCGCTCCTTACCATGGTGGGCTATTGGAACATCTTTAATTGCCGCAAATATTGCTGCAGATCAGATTATTGGCATGAATGGAGATGCTTATGCTATGGGTATTGCCATTGCAACATATGAATGGACTGCTGCTATAGCTTTGATAGTTGTGGGTAAATTTTTGCTTCCCGTCTATTTAAAACAGAAGGTTTTTACAATGCCTCAACTTCTGTCCCAAAGATACGATCAAACTGTAAGCACAATGTTGGCCATCTTAATGTTGATAATGTATGTAATGGTCATTTTGCCAACCATACTTTGGTTGGGTGCGAAAGCGGTAAACAATCTTACAGGACTTGAGCTCATTCCAGCAATGATTCTACTCGGATTGTTATCACTGGCTTACTCTTTGTATGGCGGTCTGAAGGCAGTGGCTTTTACAGATATTATACAAGTGACACTATTAATATTTGCTGGTCTTTTTGTTTCCTATGTTGGGCTAAATGCGATATCAGATGGTGCTGGAGTGGTAGAAGGCTTCATGATTCTGCAAAGTGAATTTCCTGAAAAGTTTGATGCTTTATTGCCTTATGCATCGCAATCTGAAAACCCTGAAGCATATGGTAATTATGTTAGATTGCCAGGTATATGGGTTCTGATTGGTGGTATGTGGATAGCACACTTTTATTATTGGGGAACAAACCAATACATCACTCAAAGAGCTTTGGGCGGCAAAAGCTTAAACGAAGCTCAGAATGGCTTAATGTTTGCTGGTTTTTTAAAGCTTTTAATGCCTGTAGTTGTTGTTTTGCCAGGTTTAATCGCGGTATCGCTTGAAGGGAGTGCCATACCATCTCTTGAAGGAGATAGATCCAGAGCATATCCTTCAATGCTTTCATTGCTACCAAATGGAATCTTAGGGCTTACTTTTGCAGCATTGGTTGCAGCCATAGTTTCTTCTCTTGCCTCATTAACTAACAGTTTAAGTACAATCTTCACTATGGATATTTATAGAAATTACAACGATGTTGGTGATGATCAACTGGTAGGAGTTGGTAGAAAAGTTGGTTTAGTTGGTCTCGCAATATCTATATTTGTTGCACCTATTTTTCTTGGTAGTTTAGATTCTGCTTTCCAATACGTTCAAGAATATATGGGATTGTTTAGTCCCGTAATCTTATTTGTCTTTCTTTCAGCAATATTTTTCAAAAATTCCACTTCGAGATCAGTATTATGGGGTTCACTTGTTGCATTAGTGGCTGGAGTTGTCCTTAAGCTCTATGTGGCAAACACACAAGAATCATTAATTGAACCGTTTATGCACCAAATGGCAATTTCATTTTTTCTTGCTTTTGTTGTCAGTGCAATATTGTCTCCATCAAGTGAAAATGCTAAAACATTTAAATTAGAAGCTAGTGATTTTCAAACATCCAAATTATTCAATGTTGGCTCAAGTTTAATACTAATAGTGATTGCTGGTATCTACATTTATTTTGATGGCTCGTTTTAAACCTAGCTAGGAAGTTATATTATGAAAAAAATCTTTGCTTTACTGTTTTTGCTCCAAATCTCAATAGCCTCCGAGGTTAATTGGGACCGACCCAATTTTTGCCCTACAGGCGATATTGCCGAAGTCGAAAAAATTCTTCAATCAATGACAATTGAAGAAAAAGTTGGTCAGGTAATCATGGCAGACTTGGATTTTGTTGTGCCATCCGATTTAAAAAAATACCCATTGGGAGGTATATTGAATGGTGGCAATACTTCTCCTCGCGGAAAATTAAAATCCACTCCAGCTGAATGGAAATCACTGGCCCAAGAATTTCACGATGTCTCAACAAATCGTGGTGGAGCCGAAATTCCTGTTTTATGGGGAACTGATGCGGTGCACGGCCACAGCAATGTCATTGGAGCAACAATTTTTCCTCATAATATTGGTTTGGGAGCAACACAAAATACGGAATTATTGGAGTTGGTCGGTGCTGCTGTAGCTGAAGAGGTATTGGCTACAGGGCTATTTTGGACATTTGCTCCTACGGTTACTGTTCCACAAGATTATCGTTGGGGACGAACCTATGAAGGATATTCTGAAAGCCCAGAATTAGTAGCAAAATTAGGCAAAGCATTTGTTTATGGTTTGCAAGGGTCTGGCGATGAGTTCCTTGCTGAAAATCGAATTATTGGCACAGCAAAACATTTTCTCGGTGATGGGGGTACTTTTTTAGGAGTTGATCAAGGAGACACAAAAACAGATGAAGATTCATTAAGGTATGTTCACGGCACCTCTTACTTCGCTGCACTTGATGCCTGTGTGCAAACAGTGATGGCTAGCTTCAATTCATGGAATGGTTCTAAGCTGCATGGCAATGATTACCTTCTGACCGAAGTGCTAAAAAATAAAATGGAGTTTGATGGTTTTGTTGTAGGTGACTGGAATGGTCATGGGCAAGTTCCAGGGTGTTCGAATGCCAATTGTGCCGCTTCGTTTAACGCAGGCGTTGATATGTTTATGGTTCCTGAGGATTGGAAGGATTTATATAGAAATACCCTTAGACAAGCAAAGAACGGCGAGATAACTCAGGAGAGGCTTGATGATGCTGTAAGACGTATTTTGCTAGTTAAAGAAAGAATGGGAATGTTCGATGGCCGACAACCTAAGGACACAAATTTCACAGAAGTTGGATTGCAAAAGAATCGTGATGTATCTCGCCAAGCAGTAAGAGAGTCTCTGGTTCTGTTAAAAAACAATAACAACATATTACCCATCTCAAGAAGCGCTAAGATTCTAGTGGTTGGTAGTGACGCTGACTCTTTAAGAACACAAACTGGAGGTTGGACTCTTGACTGGCAAGGCGCAAATAATAACAATGATGATTTTCCAGGCAGCATTACTTTCTTGCAGGCTTTAAAAGAAATTACCCAAGGAAATGTTGATTATGTGGAAAATATCAGTTCTGTCAGCAAGTTTGACTACGACATTGCCATTGTTGCATATGGAGAGCAGCCTTATGCAGAAGGAGTAGGCGATAGAAAGAATTTATCTTTTAACAGAACAGCGCAAATAGGTGCCCTATCATTATTAAAAGAGAAGGGTGTGCCAACGGTATCATTGTTTTTTTCCGGACGACCTCTATGGATGACAAGGGAAATCAACTTGTCAAACGCATTTGTAGCTGCTTGGTTGCCTGGAACAGAATCTAGAGGAATGACAGACGTGTTGTTTATGAACGATATCGATGAAGTCAACTACGATATTAAAGGTAGGCTACCATTCAGTTGGCCTAAAACACCTTTTCAAGCAAATTTAAATTACTTTGATCCAGCCAGCGATCCCTTATTTGCTTTTGGTTATGGATTAAGTTACCAAGATAATGTTGAAGTGCCTTTATTTGATGAGAATGTTGATGAAGAACAGTTTTTTGGCAACGAAATTGATCTTTTGATTGGCTCGGTCACGGATAGATTTATTGGCTACATTCAAGAAAATAATCTGGCTCAAGTTCAGGTTGAAAACCAAACAAGCTCACAAAATTCATTGGTTACAACTGACTTAATAGATTCAGACAAACAAGACGATACATTAAGACTTGTTTTCAATGAATCTGATGATTTAAATGCATTCATAATCATTTCCAAAGAGATATTAAACCTTAATTCATTTGAAAATGGATCATTGCGATTTACTGCCAAGGTTAATAACAAAGAAAAACCGTTATTTGTTGCAATCGGCTGTGGATTTGGATGCTTGGCTTCCATTGATATCTCAGATTACTTTAAAGAGAGCAAAAAATTTGTTGATTACAACATACCTTTAAAATGTCTACTCAGTGAAGGACTGGATCTATCTAAAGTTAATGTGCCAATGATTCTTCTTGGGCAAGGCCCATTAGAAGTAGACATTAAAAACGTCAAAATTACAAAGAGCAAAGGCAGATCTAGCTATCGATGTAACTAGAGTTCGAGCTTGGTAGGAGAGATGAGGATACCATTCTCGTCTCCATAGGCCCAAAAGGTCGGCTTAATATCAACGCCATCAATACAAACATCAAGGTTAATATTGCCTGCATTGTTTTTGTTGCTTTTTTTAGGACAAGAACCTCGTGCATATATGGGGAATGGGATGGTTTTTAAAATCTCAACATCCCTAACCATGCCATTAACAACAATCCCTGACCAGCAATTATCTAAAGCTTGTTGCGCTAAGTTATCACCAAGCAAAGCAACAGCCTTTGATGCGTTTCCATCAATAAAAAGTATCTTGCCATTCCCTTTTTGAGAAATTAATTCTTTAGCGAAGGAGTTATCATTTGGACAAACAACAGTAACCACTTCACCCTCAAAGACTGATTTGGCTCCATAAGAATTAAACCCTACAAGAAAAGGCAGCTCTGGAAATTTATCGGATATATCTGGTGTACTCATCATAAAAAAAAGGAGGGCGAACCCTCCTTTTATTTTACAGAAAAATTCTGTCTACCAATAGTATCCGAATCTAACCCCTTTTTGAGCTGGTGCGGAATATGATCCTACTTGATACCCAGCATTAATATTTAATGCCCATGGCACAATCTCACTTGAAGCATTGTATGAGTAGGCCTGTAAGAACCAGTTACCTTCTCTTGAATCAAGTGTTAGGAAAAGATCATACATTTCCCAAGCAGGCCTTCTATCTGTAAAGCTTTCAATTGGTTCAGCAAAATATCCTGGACCGTCTACACCACCCTCGTCGTTGACATGTTTGTCAGCATTCCAAATAGAAGTGTATGATGAGTCTTCCCAATGATAGTTAAAGCCTGGTTTAAGCTCATATCCATAACCAAGTTTCCAGATGTGCTCATATCTGACCGTTAGAGCAAGATCTGGTGCATATGGCATTTCATTGCCTTTGAGGTTCACAAAGTTAGCTGGATTTGTAGGATCAATGGATGCAGCGTAATCTCTTTGGAATAGCCAATCCTGACCATATCTCCACATTGTTGTGAAGTCTTCAGTAATTTCAGACTGATAGCTAGTTATAAATCCGCTTACTCTACCACCTTCGTATGGTAGCCATGTGTATTCAAACTCCACTCCAAACATCTCTTGTTCACCAAAGTTCTCTGTTGTCCAAATGGTCACTCCCTGCTCATCCTGGACTATTTGGCCAAAGGTAGGTGAGTTTGGATTGCCATCGTATTGTTCAACAGAAACTACATCCACAGGCAAGTTACCTGTAAACTGTTTGCCATCATATATTGTGAAGAAGACATTAAAGGAGTAGTTATATGTGTTGTCATCATTCTTACCTTTAATACCCCACTCGGCTGTTGTTACGTACTCAGGATCGTAAGCCAATGATACTCTTTCGCCAGGAGTCCCAATAACAGTATTGCTTGGTCTAACATATACATCACCCAAGCTTCCAGCTTTGTAGGCTGATGCTAAGTATCCATACATGAAGGCTAGATCGTTCATCTCCCAATCTAAACCAACTCTCCACGAGAAGTTTGTCCAGCTTTCTTCAACGTCATTTTCTGTTTGTACAGTTGCACAACCAATGGCAGGTGCTACACAATCGACACCGTCAACTTGTCTACCATAATCTACCCAAAAGTCATATGAGTAGGAGTTTACATCTGAAAAAACACTAAATCTGTCGCCCCATCTATCGATGTATGGATGACAACCTACCCACTGTGAGCAATCTAGGTTTCTTCCACCTTCATCATATCTCTCATCCGTGTTAAATCTACCACCAAATGTCAAGAACAGATCATCATTAAGCTGGTAAGTTCCTTGACCATAAAGAGCATAGTGGGTGAGAACCCTTTCTGGCTGCCAGAAATAGGTTGTTCCTTGCAGGTCTGCATGGTAGCTTGCTAAAGCATCAGTATCTTCATTCATGTAGAAACCACCAACCACATAGGCCAATTTATCTGTATTGCCCGTTACATAAGCATCAATAACATTAGAATTTACTTCAAGGTCGTTCCAATTAAATGCCTGCCCATAAGCATGGTTCCAACCAGCATCGATATCATACTGGTGATTTGCTTGTGTTAGATTTTGATTACCATAATTTACTGTAAGCTCCATGCTAGGATTTAATCGTCTCTCGTAGACAGCTCTAAAAGAATTAATGTCTAGGTTAGTTTGACCCGGAACATTTACGTATGCTTGATATCTATTTCCTGAGCCCAAGATATCTTCACAGGTATCTTTAGGAGGGCTTCCGTCACCTACCGTTCTACCTCTGCCAGCACCATTTTGCATTTGCTCACATGAGGCAACACTTTGCCATCCTGCACCATCATCGTTGAATTGTTCATACTGTAAGTTTACTGATGAAACATCATCGATTTTGTAAAGTGCTGATACTCTAAATGCGCCATTATCTTCATTATTGTAGAAATCACTCGGATCAGCTTTAACTTCGTTGTATGGAAGGCTAAACTGCCAACCTGGATCAGCCCAACAACCTTCTTGCCAAACTTGGCAACCAAGATACCACGCATAATCATCAAGAAAGGTTCTTTCAGATTGGTCACTGATTGTTTCGAATTGATCTCTTACATTTTGTGGTAAAGCTCTCCAGTCAAGCTGTGAGCCACTGTAATAACCTTCAAGATATGAGTCTTTGCTTCTTTCAGTGAATGCAACTCTTACTGCAAGCCTATCGCTGATAGGTAGGTTGTAATGTGCTTGAATGCCTTGTTCGTTGTATCGACCAGCATTAAGAACAATAGAACCACCTTGAACGTCAAAATTAGGTTTTGCAGTTACAATGTTTAAACTACCAACTACAGAGTTTCTACCGTATAGGGTACCCTGAGGGCCTCTTGATAGCTCTACTCTTTCAAGGTCAAACATCAGCGCATTTGCTGCTTGTGGTCTTGAAACATAAACGCCATCAACGTGTGTACCAACAGCCGGATCACCAAGTTCAGTAACGTTTGAAGTTCTGATACCTCTCAATGTAATGGTTGGTGCATTGTGCTCACCACCTGCTCCTGTTCCATATTGGATATAGAGACCTGGTATGGCATTATTCAGATCACGTATGTTGTCTAGCCCTAATTCAACAAGCTCATCACCTGATAAAACACTAACTGATTGAGATGTACTTAAAACATCACTCTCGGTTTTATTTGCTGTCGTTATAACGACTTCAATCCCTTCATCCTCATCTTCGGATTCTTGGGCATAAAACGGTAATACTAATGCTGAAAGCATTAATACTCGTAGTAATTTTTCAAAAAATTTCATATTCTCCCCACTATTGATAATATGAGTTAGTAAAACTATAGTTTTGAGACACATAAATGTCAAATAATTGTAACTAAAAATTAAC
>CENG01020449.1_pt1 | contig 14537 bp, 9 predicted proteins | sample 530131 | NCBI WGS metagenome assembly CENG01 (sample SAMEA2591057, study PRJEB7988) | marine metagenome | biome: marine biome (ENVO:00000447); feature: surface water (ENVO:00002042) layer; material: saline water (ENVO:00002010), including plankton (ENVO:xxxxxxxx) | depth 5 m
GGGGCTACCAGAATTGAAATCGAATTTCGTAATGGTGGGAAATCCTACTTAAGGATTGAAGATGATGGAAAAGGCATGGAGCCGGATCAAGCCCTTCTGAGTTTAGAACGACATGCAACCAGTAAGATTCGTAAAGCTTCAGACTTAAACGAAATTCAAACCTTTGGTTTTCGGGGAGAAGCTCTTCCTTCGATTTCAAGCGTTAGCCGATTTGTGCTGAGAACCAGACCGAGCTCGATGCAAGAGGGAAGTGAAATCTTTATGAACGGAGGTAAGATGATCCATGTAAAGGAGTGTGGAATGCCTCCGGGAACCCGCATAGAAGTATCTCATCTTTTTAATTCCGTACCCGGGCGGAGAAAATTCCTCAAGACGGAGGCTACTGAATCTACCCATATTATTCATCTTTCTAAATTATATGCCTTAGCTCACCCTCAGATTGAATTTACCTTATTGGAGGGTGGCAGAACCATATTTCGTTCACCAGTCTGTAAGGATTCTCACGAAAGAGTCCGAGAAATTTTTGGTCGGAATCTAGCCGAAGTTCTCGCACCTATTTCGATTCAAAAAAATGACTTGATACTCGAAGGTCTTGTTGGAAAGCCTGGGCAAAGTAGAAGCACCAGAAAGGAAATGATCTTTTTTGTTAATCGGAGGCCGGTAGAGAGTAAAACTATGACTTATGCCGTTTTGGAAGCGTATCATACCTATGCTCCCAAAGGAAGATTTCCTCCGGCTATCCTTTTTTTAGAAATGGATCCCGAGCAGGTAGATGTGAATGTTCATCCTGCAAAGCGGGAAATTAGATTTCGGGATGAAAGCAGAGTTCGAACTTTTTTAATGGAAAGCTTGCTTAATCGGAACAAGGAGCTTTCTTCCAGGATCGAATTCTCTGCTGCTCAAATTAACTTGGAAAAAGATGGAGATTCGGGTCGTTTAGTTCCCCAGATTGATCCCACTGCCATGGATATTTTCAAAAAAGAAAGGGGACAAGACAGTAAATCTGCTCCCATTCCAGATTTGTTTTCTGGAGGCGAGATTGAAGCAAATCAACAGGAGAAGGAAAAATCTTCCTCCAATGAATCCCAAACCGGTTTGAAGAGAGTCGGTCCCCGAGACGCATCTACGGGTATTTGGCGGTTCTTGGATCAGTCACATGGAGACCTAGCCATTTTTTCTACGCCGGATGGAGTCCTCTTTTTTCATGCCCGAGCCGCTTATGATCGGGTTTTGTATGAGCAGTTGGAGGATGCATTTCAGGACTCAAATAAATCAGATTCTCAAGCTTTGTTGTTTCCTGAGTCTCTTGAGCTTGATGGAATTGATCAAAAGAATTTGGTCGATAGTTTAGATCACCTTAGATCTGTTGGTTTTGAATTGGAGGAGTTTGGGCGAAATTTCTTTCGGGTAGAAGGTTGCCCCCAGTGGGTTGACCCCGAAAAAGCACTTCAATTCCTTAAAGATTTTTTGGAAATTGCAAGAGAGAGTGGTGGAACCATGAATCCAGAGAAATTTTCCAAAGAAGTCTTGGTGAGCCGGGCTACCCATGACCAGTCAAATCGAAAAGGATTTTCGGATCAGGAGATTATCAGACTAGCCGAACAATTACTTACATGTAGGAACCCCTTCAGTTGCCCTAAAGGTAAGCCAACCTTTTATGAAATTCCGAAACGAGAGATGGAGGAAAGATTTAAAAGAAACTTATAAGGTATTCTTTTTTCTTTCCATTTTTCCCATATTTTGTGATGAAATGTAATTCATGAAAATCAGTATTTTATCTTTCCTTATTTTATTATCTTTGTCTTTTCAATCTGGTTGTACCTTCTCTGAAGTTTCGCAAAAAACAAAAGGTGCCTTTGAAAACAGTGCATCCTATTTGAAAAATTCCGGGAAGAAAGCTTATAAATCGAGCAAACGGGTGCTTGGATTTGAAGAGGATGTTTCCAAAACTTTAAAACCCATGAGCGTATCAAAAAGAAAATTCGATGTTTTGCCTGACGGTACTCAGGTCAATATTTATGTCATGACCAATGCGAATGGCATGCAGGTGAGTTTGCTTGATTATGGGGGAACGGTGAAAGAAATTAGGGTGCCTGACCGGAATGGGGAGTTTGCCAATGTGAGTTTAGGTTTTTCAAAGATTAATGATTATGTGGAGAAAAGTCCTTACTTCGGTTGCATTACTGGTAGGTATGCCAACCGCATTGCAGGGGGTAAGTTCTCACTTGATGGCGAGGAGTATCAACTTGCCACCAATAACGGTCCCAATCACTTACACGGAGGAGTGAAAGGTTTTGATAAGCATGTTTGGAAAACTAAAATTTCGGACATCGGGACGGCGGTGGTTTTTTCCAGAAAAAGTCCGGATGGTGAAGAGGGTTATCCTGGCAACCTTGATTGTAAGGTTACTTACACCCTTACCAATGATAATGAATTAAAGGTCGATTATGTGGCCAGCACGGACAAAGCAACCGTGATCAATCTCACAAATCACACATATTTCAATCTAGCTGGAGAGGGAAATGGAGATATTCTAGGGCACGAGTTAATGTTGCCGGGGAGCCGCTTTGTGGCAACCGATTCAACCAACATTCCAAATGCAATAAGCAAAGTAGCCGGCACTCCTTTTGATTTTAGAAAGCCCACCGCCATTGGTGCCCGAATCGATCAAAATGAAACGCAGCTTAACTTTGGCAAAGGTTATGACCATACTTGGTTAGTACCCCAAAAAGAAGATGGGTTATCTTTGGCTGCTCGATTGAGAGACCCTTCTTCTGGAAGAGTACTTGAGATTCTTACCGATCAGCCTGGGATTCAGATTTATACTGGAAATTATTTGGATGGAACCATCACTGGACATGGAGGAAAACCTTATCCTTACCGTTCCGGTATGTGCTTGGAGACTCAAGTATTCCCAGACAGCCCAAATCATCAGGGCGAAAAAGGTTGGAGAAGCTGTGTGCTTCGTCCCGGTCAAAAATACACACATTCAACTATACATCGGTTTAAAACCGATTAGTTGCATTAAAAATTGCATTAATCATCGCATTCTTGTGAAGAATGCTCATGCTCTGGCTATTTATTAGTTAGAACCGTTTAAATTTTAATTCATGACTACAATAACGGAAAATGCATCCGAAACTTCTTCGTTCCCATCCGACATGGATGCCTTAGTAAATGATATGAAGGGGGCCATAGTGCACCAACTTCGTCTAACCCTTGCAAGGCACCTGGATAATGCTACAAAGCGTGAAATATGGATGGCAACTTGTTTGGCAGTCCGAGAGAAAGTAGTTGACCGCTTTATTGAAACTCAGGCAGTGCACAACCAGGAGGATGTAAGAAGGGTCTATTATTTGAGCTTGGAATATTTGATGGGAAGACTACTTCACTCAAACTTATGTAATCTTGGACTCCATAAAGTGGTGCGGCAAGCACTTGCGGATTTAGGTTTTAATTATGAAGCCTTGAGTGAGGAGGAGCATGATATGGGTTTGGGAAATGGTGGTCTAGGGCGTCTGGCCGCATGTTTTTTAGATTCGATGGCAACCATGGATTTACCCGCAATTGGTTATGGTATTTATTACCAATTTGGTCTTTTTCGCCAAGACTTTGAGAATGGAAAGCAAGTCGAACATCCTGATGATTGGCTGAAATATGGAAATCCCTGGGCCATTGTTCGACCTCAATATTCACAACGTGTAAGACTTTATGGTAGGGTAGAGCATGCTTACGATGATCGGGGTGATTACAAGCCGCAATGGGTGGAAACGAAATATGTAGAAGGTGTTCCTTATGATCTTGCCATCGTAGGCTATGGTGCTGAAACCGTTAATTTCCTCCGTTTGTGGGAGGCTCGTGCTTCTGAGGAATTGGATTTGCAAGTTTTCAACCAAGGAGGCTATGTCGAAGCGGTTCGAGAAAAAGCGATGGGAGAAAGTATTTCAAAAGTATTGTATCCTAATGATGAAACGGAGAGTGGGAAAGAACTTCGACTGGTTCAGCAGTACTTTTTCGTGGCATGCTCGATTCAGGATATGATCTCTCGCTTTCAGAGAAAGCATGATCAATGGGAACAATTTCCTGAAAAGGTGGTAGTGCAACTTAATGATACCCACCCAGCAGTTGCGATCTTAGAATTAATGAGAATCTTTTTAGACGAAGAAAACATGACATGGGAAGGTGCTTGGAAGCTGGTTCAATCTACCTTTGCTTACACCAATCATACCCTCTTGCCGGAGGCACTGGAGACTTGGAGTGAGGGCTTGTTCGAAAAGGTATTACCTCGGCATCTTCAGATTGTCCGGGAGATTAATCGAAGATTTGTTGAGAATGAACTGAACGAAAAATGGAAAGGAAATCCGGATAAGATACGAAGCATGTCGATTGTAGCCGATGGATCAATCCGTATGGCCTTTCTTTCGGTGGTCGGAAGTCATTCTGTAAACGGAGTGGCGGCGCTACACACCAAGTTACTCAAAGGAAAACTACTTGCTGACTTTTCTAATCTTTATCCGAATCGATTTAATAATAAGACCAATGGTATTACTCCAAGGAGGTGGTTATTAGGTTGTAATCCAGAACTTGCTGAACTGATAAGCTCTGCAATTGGAAACCAATGGGTCAAGGATTTGGATCTCTTGCGAGGCTTAGATAAGTTTGCAGACGATCCGTCTTTTCAAGAGGATTTCATGGCGATTAAGAGAAAGAATAAGGAAATTCTCTCTCAGAAAGTTATCGAAAAGATGGACTTGGCTATTGATCCTGCTGCCCTGTTTGATTCGCAGATTAAGCGGTTGCATGAGTATAAAAGACAGCATCTTAACCTCTTGCATATTCTCACGCTTTATCGCCGACTACTCCATAATCCTGACCTTGAGATTTCACCACGGGTGTTTATTTTTGGAGCTAAGGCTGCCCCAGGGTATCACCTTGCAAAAGTAATTATTCATGCAATTAATTTGGTAGCCAAAAGAATTAATCATGACGAGAGAGTAAAAGATAAGCTTAAAGTTGCCTATTGGCCAAACTATGGAGTTTCTTCCGCTGAGCGAATTATACCAGCTACCGATTTATCCGAACAGATTTCGACTGCTGGAAAAGAGGCCTCGGGTACTGGAAATATGAAGTTTGCACTGAACGGAGCTTTAACCATAGGTACCTTAGATGGTGCCAATGTAGAAATCCTGGAAGAAGTAGGTGATGAAAATATCTTCATTTTTGGCAAAACGGTAGATGAGATCGAAGACCTCAAAAAAAATGGTTATGAGCCTCGTAGCTATTATGAGAAAGACGAAGAATTAAAGGCCGTCCTTGATTGGCTTTCTTCCGATTATTTTTCTCCCGATGAAGGTCATATTTTACAAGATTTACCCAAGAGTTTATTAGACTGGGGTGATCCATTCTGTGTTTTAGCAGATTATCGGGCCTATTTGGATGCACAAGATCAAGCGGGTGAAGTGTACATGAATTCTTCCAAATGGGCAAAAATGGCAATTCATAATGTTGCAGGTTCAGGGAAATTTTCATCTGACCGCACCATATCTGAATACGCAGAGGATATATGGGGATTGAAAGCAGTCAGAGTTTCTCCAAGTCGATAAACTCTTCTATGCCTCGGTTTTTTCGAGTTCTCCCTGCATTTTGCATTCTGTTTTCTACTTGTAAATTATCTTTCGCAACCAAGATTCCTTTTGAGCCTGGAGAAAGGCTGGAGTACTCCATGAAATGGGGGTTTATTCCAGTAGGTCATGCAACGCTAGAGGTTTTACCGAAAAGAATGGAAGGAAATGAATCCTGTTATGTCTTGTCCTTTTCTGTTCGAACGAATGCATTTGCGGATAAAATTTATAAAGTACGCACGGAAATTGAGAGTGTTGTGAATTCTGCTTTTACTCGCTCAGTAAGCTACAGCAAAAGGCAAAGAGAGGGGAGTACTCAACGCGATATTGAAGTAAAATTTGATTATCAAAACTCAAAGTCGGTTTATCAGGAAAAAGATAGAGATCCAATATCGATAAAAATCCCAGAAAGGGTATTTGATCCCTTATCGATCGCATATTTTTTTCGATTGGGGACTTTACGATCCGGACAAGCTACCAAAATCCCAACTTGTGATGGTAAGAAAATTAGTGAGATCATTGTTCGAACAAGCAAGAGGGAAAGGGTGAAAGTACCGGCGGGTACATTTTATGCCTATGCCACCTTACCTGAAATGAAGAACTTGAGTGGAGTCTTTAAGAAAAGTCCGGATGGTATCCTCAAGGTGTGGTATTCAGATGACTCCAGAAAGATTCCAATTAAGATAAGCAGTAAAGTAATTATTGGAAGTTTTACCGCTAGGTTGGAGGAAATATCGAGCAGCAGGAAATAAAATTATGAAAAATAGTTATTCTGTATCCCCTTTCATAAGGGCTACGAATGATCTTAAAGCAGGGGTAAGTACTCGGTTTTTCTTATAAATTACGGCGAGCGGACGGTTATGAATACCCCCCTCTAATTTGTATGTTACCAGTTGATTTCTTTCTACTTCGTTCTTGACTGTACTGGCGGGCAAAATGGCCAAGCCCGCATTGATCTCAAGTGCCCTTTTTACGGTCTCAACATTGTCAAATTCCATGGTTATAGAGACTTCAATCCCGGCATTTGCAAGGATTTCATCCGTTGCTTTACGGGTTGGAATATCTCTTTCAAAAGCAACAAGATCCATACCGTTGAGGTTGTCGATCGCCAATATTTTCTTCTTTGCTAATTTATTTTCCGGACTCATTGCGACAATGAGTTCATCATTGGCAAAGGGTTCAATGATGAGTTCCTTGTGCGGGGATGGGAACGCTACAAGTCCCAGATCTGCCGTTCCGTGCAAGACATCATCGTAAACTAGGTTGGCCCTTCTGTACTCAACTCTGGCATTGACTGATGGAAATTCTTTGATGAAATTTTTTAGGTACGGGGGTAGTTCGTGCAATCCGATACTATTTACCGTGGAGATTTGGATGGTTCCACTAACGATGTTCCGCATTTCTTGAATTTCACAATGTAGTTTTTCATACAAAGAAAGAATTTGTTTAAAAGTCGAATAAAGAGCAGTTCCTTGAGGGGTGAGACGGAATTTCTTTTGATTACGATCGATAATGAGCATATCGTAGTGAGTTTCCATAGCTTTAAGTTGTTGACTTACAGCTGATTGAGTCACTTCATTAAGGCGAGCTGCTTTCGAAAAGCTTTTTGTTTCAACCAAATCACAAAAGGTCTTAAAATTCTGGATATGCATGCTTTAATACCTATAATCTGTACTTATCATAAGCAAACCTATTCCATTTATTTAACTAATGTTAACAGAGCGAGAATTTAAAAAGAACCTTGAATTTGTCCAAGAACAGATTGGTAAGGCATGCGACCAAGCCGGGAGAAAGCCAACTGAAGTCCATTTACTTCCGGTTACCAAAAATTGGCCTAGTGAGATTATCACTTACTGCAAGAACGCGGGGTTCGATACCGTTGGGGAAAACCGGGTACAAGAAGCGGCAACTAAGCAGAAAGCGGTAACTGGTATGAATTGGGAACTTATCGGACACTTACAATCGAACAAAGCAAAGAATGTTGTCGGTAAATTTAGCAGGATTCAAACGGTGGATAGCGAAAAATTAATTCGAAAACTGGAGGACTCCTGCAGTCGAAACGAGATGGAAATGAAAATTTTACTCCAAGTTAATGCAGGAGAAGATCCTGCAAAGTTTGGATGTTCGCTAGAAGGCACCGCTCGTTTGCTTGCCTTTGCTTTATCCCAAAAGCACATACGCGTGGAAGGTTTGATGACCATTGCCCCTTATGCACCTGAGGATCTGGATGTTGCCCGTTCTGCTTTTTCAAAATTAAGGAATTTGAGAGATCGTCTCCGTGATGAGTTTAATGTAGAGCTGAATGAGCTTTCGATGGGAATGACCTTAGATTTAGAGCAAGCGATCGAAGCTGGAAGTACTATGATTCGGGTGGGGTCTGCACTTTTTGGAAACCGATAGATTTGCTTTGATAAGAAGATTTCTTGCCCATTGTATGAAATCAAGGGTATATGAAATAAATGGAAGTTTCAGAAAAGCGAATTTTTGAGTCACTCAAGACCTTGGTTGATGACGAAACTCCACTTGTTCGGGATGCGGTGATTGAACAACTTAAAAGCCAACCTGAATTAGGCAGGCTTTTTTTGAAGGATATTTTAGAAGGCTCGGACCCGTTCCTTGCCAAGCATGCACAAGAGATCAATAAAACTTTGGGATGGGCTGATGTAGTCGGTGATTTTATCGAATTCATTCGTTCTCAAAGATATGAACTTGAAACCGGATGGTTTTTGCTGGATCGAACGGTTTATCCGAATTTCCAAGCTACTAGTGCCACCTTGTTCATGGATGAGTTATCGGATCGAGTTCGCGAACTGGTGGCACCCCCTTTAAACCCCCGACAGACTTGTCTGGTCATCAATCGTGTATTGTTTCACGAATATGGTTTCCGGGGAGCGGGAAAAGATTTTGAGCATCCAGAAAATAGCTTTCTCCATCGGGTTTTAGACCGAAGGCAGGGGCTTCCCATCACTTTATCGGTACTTTACTTACTGATTGCTCGAAGAATTGGTCTTGAATTAGAACCCATTGGCTTGCCTGGTCGATTTATGGTGGGATGTTTTTCCGAGGACCGCCCCTTTTATTTGGATGCTTGGTCAGGTGGTAAAATTCTGGAACTTGAGCAAATGGAAAACTTTCTTGAACATTCATCGATCGAAGATTCTGGTTCAGCCCTACTACCCGTAACGGTTGGAGAAACCTTATGTCGAGGCTGTAGGAATTTAGTCCATCACTTTTTACTGGCAAAAGATCCTGAGAAATCGAATTTGTTCAGTGGATTCGTGAAAGAATTCGAAAGAGTGCAACGGCATGCCTCCAATGCTTGAAACCGCCCTTAGTTTTGATCAAATAAAGCCACTCCCTGAAAATCGAGTTGGCTTAGCCGTGCTCGGGGATCCAATATCCCATTCCCTCAGCCCAAGCCTGCACAATTCTGCCTTGGCCGAGTTGTCTTCCCGAAAGCCGGATTTTAATCATTGGCACTACGATAAAGTACAAGTACCTTCTGCAAAATTAGAAGAAGCTCTCCCTCAATTTTGGCAATACGGATACCAAGGACTGAATCTAACCATACCCCATAAGGTCGAGGTTTTACCTTTTCTCTCATCGGTGGATTCAGATGCTGAAATAATGGGTGCGGTTAATACTCTAGTCAGAAAAGAACAAGGCTGGCATGGTTGTAATACCGACGGGTATGGACTTGAGGAAGGACTTCGGGAGGATTTAGGAGTTGAGATTAAAGGATCTGAAATCCTTTTGCTAGGAGCGGGTGGAGCTGCAAGAGCTGCCGCTGCCCGCTGCCTTCAAAGTGGATGCTCACGGTTGTGGTTGGGTAACCGTTCTACGGAAAGATTAACTGAAGTGGTAGAAATTTTAAGTACAAGCTTTGAAAGCGACAGAATATGTCCTTTCCCACTGAAGGATATACCGAAACAAATTTTTACGGTTGAAAACCTAATTGTAATCAATGCCACATCATTGGGCCTTCGAGAAAGGGATCCTTGCCCCATTGATCTAATTAATTTTCACCCGAATTCAAAAATATATGATATGATTTATAACCCCCCAGTTACCAAGTTGCTTCATGCTGCTAAGCAATGTGATCTGACCCAGGCAAATGGCTTATCCATGCTGGTTCATCAGGCAGCTCAAGCCTTGGAACTCTGGACCCAGGAAGAAATTTGTGTGGCTGCAATGTATCAGGGTGTTGCGGAAAATCATTGATTAAAAGATGGAAGCATTTCTAGCGAATCCAAACTTGATGGCTTTGATCGGCTTTTTCCTGGGTGCAATTGTCGGAAGTTTTATTAATGTTTGTGCGTACCGCATTCCTCAAAATAAGTCGGTTATCTTTCCCCGTTCCTTCTGTCCCTTGTGTGAAGAACCTATTCCATGGGTCCGAAATATACCTCTTTTTAGTTGGTTGTTTCAACAAGGATTAGCCCATTGTTGCTCGTACAAAATACCAAGTCGTTATTTTTGGGTAGAGCTTTTTACCGCTCTTGGATTTGCATATCTGTTTTATACCGGTTCCTCTTTTTCTAACTTGGTCTTTACTTTAACGGGTTGTCTATTTGTTTTTCTCTTGATTTCAGTAATCGTAATTGACATGGAAACCATGACAATTCCGGATCGTTTTTCTATCGGAGGTGCTTTGCTTGGGCTCGTCTTGTCTTTTGCGTTTCCCTCCATGCACGCCTTGGAGAATCTAGGATTGCTTGCTCATCTAAGTTCATTCTTTGAATCTTTGATGGGATTATTGTTGGGCTCTTCCTTACTTTATTGGATCGGAGCTATCGCATCCCGCGTATTTGACCGTGAGGCTCTGGGCGAGGGAGATGTTAAGTTACTCGGATGTATTGGTGCATTTTGTGGTTGGAAGGGTGCGGTTTTTACCATCTTTGGAGGTGCTATGATTGGATGTATTTTTATGATTCCGATGCTTTTGCTTTCCAGGCTTGGTTCCAGAAAAGAGGATTTAGAAAGGGGAGATCGGAAAATGGAGTGGGGGATGGAGGTACCCTTTGGTCCCTTCTTGGCGATTGCAGCAATTCTTTTTTGGGTAGGGGCAAGATTTTGGGTTGAAGAGTGGTTTTCAGAGAAGCTTAACCCCTTTCTTGAATTCATTGGGGCTTAGCCAGCTTTTTGCGTTGAATAATGCTAAGCTTATGGGCATTTATCATACTTTTCTCCCAAACATTTACCCAGCTTAATTATGAAAAAACTGCTTGTTGCAAATCGTAGCGAAATCGCAGTGCGAATTTTTCGCTCTGCTTCCGAATTAAACCTTCGGACCGTTGCAATTTATGCTGAAGAAGACCGCTTTGGAGTCCATCGATTCAAAGCGGACGAAGCATATCTTGTTGGTAAAGGAAAAGGACCCGTTGCCGCTTACTTGGATATTGAATCCATTATCTCTCTGGCTAAGGAGAAAAAAGTGGATATGATCCATCCTGGTTATGGTTTTTTATCCGAGAATGCCCATTTTGCCAGAGCATGTGAAGATGCTGGCATTATCTTTGTGGGGCCATCCCCTGAACTTTTAGAGCGAATGGGGGACAAGGTTGCTGCTAAGAAAGCAGCGGATGAAGCGGGAGTTCCAACGCTTCCAGCAACTCCTAACCCGGTATCCAAAACTGCCGAAGCCCTAAAATGGGGCCGTAAGATTGGCTTCCCGTTAATCATTAAGGCAGCTTTTGGTGGAGGAGGTCGAGGGATGCGGGTTGTTCATAAAGAAGAAGACCTCAAATCGATGTTGGAAGAGGCTCAGGGAGAAGCCGAAAGAGCATTTGGCAATTCTGCGGTTTTTCTGGAGAGGTATGTGGGCAAGGCAAAGCATCTTGAAGTGCAGATTCTTGGAGATCGAAAAGGAAATATCGTTCATCTTCATGAAAGAGATTGTTCTGTCCAACGAAGGTATCAAAAAGTGGTAGAGGTTGCTCCCTCCATTGGCCTGGATTCAAAAGTTGTGAATGAACTTTGCCAAGCCGGAGTCAATTTGGCGAACAAGGTAGGTTATAACAATGCTGGAACCGTTGAGTTTCTTCTCGATCAAGATACCCAGGAGTGGTTTTTCATAGAAATGAATCCACGAATTCAAGTGGAGCATACCGTCACGGAGCAAATAACGGGAATTGATATCGTCCGGTCTCAGATCCTGGTTGCGATGGAACATGACTTGCATGGAAAAAGAATTGGTATTCCTCAACAAGAAAATATCCCTCGGAATGGTTGTGCCGTGCAATGTCGGGTGACCACGGAGGATCCTGAAAAAGACTTCACTCCTGATTATGGTAAAATTCTCAGCTATCGCTCTGCTGCTGGTTTTGGGGTGCGGCTTGACGGAGCAATGGGAGACACCGGTTCTATTATCACCCCATTCTATGATTCCTTGTTAGTAAAACTTACCACCTCTGGTCCGGATTTACCCCAAGCCTTGGATCGAATGCATCGATCGCTTCGCGAAATGAGGATACGGGGGGTGAAAACAAACATTCCCTTTTTAGAGAATGTGATCGCTCACAAAGACTTCGTTCAAGGTAAAGCAACAACTCGAATGATCGATGTTACTCCAAGTTTATTCAAGTTCAAGGCCCGTAAAGACAGAGCCACCCGCCTGCTCCGTTATCTGGGTGAAGTCATCGTAAACGAGAACCCGCAAGTTAAGGGAAGGGATCGGATCAGCAACCCACTTCCCCTGATCGTTCCTGAATATAATGCCAGAGAAGATCCACCTCAGGGTACCCGTGATCTCTTACTTTCCATGGGAGCTTCTAAGTTCACCAGTTGGGTACATGAACAAAAGCCTCTGATGATTACGGACACGACATTGAGAGATGCACACCAATCTCTTTTTGCTGCCAGGATGCGATCTTATGACATGCTGACCGTTGCCGAATTCATCTCCCGCCGCTTGTCGGGTCTCTTTAGTCTGGAAATGTGGGGTGGGGCAACCTTTGATACCTGCATGCGTTTTCTTGGCGAATGTCCCTTTGAACGCTTGCGAATGCTTCGGGAAAAAATTCCTAACATTCTCTTTCAGATGCTCCTTCGCGGGTCCAATGCAGTTGGCTATGCCAATTATCCAGATAATGTAGTTCGAGAATTTGTTATTCACTCTTCCGAGGCTGGCATGGATGTTTTTCGTATCTTTGACTCTCTTAATTACCTGCCAAATCTAAAAGTTGCCATGGAAACGGTAGCTGAGAAAACCCACTCCCTATGCGAGGCTGCAGTCTGCTTTACTGGTGATTTTACTGATTCAAACGAAGAAAAATATGTGCTGAAATACTATGTAGAGCTAGCAAAGGAGCTTGAGAAGATGGGAGCACATATCCTAGCAATTAAAGACATGGCTGGGCTTTGCCACCCCGCAGCGGCCCAAAAATTAGTCAAAACCTTACGCAATGAAATTTCGATTCCGGTACACTTTCATACTCATGATTCAAGTGGAATTGCCTCGGCCTCCGTATTAAAAGCTTCAGAAGCTGGTGTGGATGTGGTTGATCTGGCGGTTTCCTCGATGTCTGGCTGTACCAGCCAACCTAATCTCAATTCCGTGGCTCATGCACTTAGGAATATGCCAAGGTCGACCGGCTTGGATGTGGATGCTTTGAATGAACTTTCCCTGTACTGGGAAACTATCCGCCAGTACTATTCCCCCTTTGATACTTCTCCACCCTTCGGTGGTGCCGAGGTTTACCAACATCAGATGCCAGGCGGGCAGTATACCAATTTGAGGGAGCAGGCAACCGCTCTAGGTCTAGGAAAACGTTGGCCGGATGTGGTCAAGACTTATCAGGAAGTGAACGAACTTCTAGGTGATATCGTCAAGGTTACTCCCAGTAGTAAATGTGTGGGCGATCTTGCTATTTTTCTGATTACAAAAGGAGTCAAGCCATCTGATCTTACCAATTTGCCTCCCGAAACCGGTTTCCCTGAGTCGGTAATCGATTTAATGTCCGGTAACTTGGGTCAGCCTACTGGAGGATGGCCCAAGGATATCCAAAAAGTTATCCTCGGTGGAAGGAAGCCATTGAGGGGTCGACCCGGTGCGTCTGCTCCTAAGATTGATCTCGCTAAGGAGTCTGTCAAAATCAAGAAGAAATATGGTAACAAGACAACGGATGACGATTTGTTCTCCTCTTTGATGTACCCCAAGGTTTATGATGACTTCAGGGACTTTAGAAATAAGTATGGGGATGTCTCCGTTTTACCTACAACTGCCTATTTTCACGGTTTGAAACCGGGAGAAGAAATTTCGATCGATATTGAAGAGGGAAAAACTTTATTCATCAAACTGCTCCATGTGGGAGAACCAGATGAAAAAGGGGTGCGCCCCTTAACTTTTGAGTTGAACGGAAAAGCTCGTACTACTCTGGTTAAGGACCAAAGTATAAAGGGGGATGCCAAAGCGAGAGAAAAAGCGGATCCCGCAAATGACATGCATATTGCCGCTCCCATTCCTGCTATGATCAGCAGCATTGCCACCAGTGTCGGTAAAAATGTAGCCAAGGGTGACAAGGTCGCGGTTCTGGAAGCTATGAAGATGCAAACGACCCTTTATGCCTCATCCAAAGGGGTTGTGGATGAGATCCTGGTGGGAGTGGGGGATTCAGTAGAATCCAAGGATTTAGTAGTTCGATTAAGATGACGCTAAAGCGGAGTACATTAAGACCGACTCTTTAAGGGTGAGAACTTTTTTTGTAAGCTCCTTGTTTTTTGGCAAAGCTCTTTTGTGTGGTCTGAGTATGTACATCCTTGTAGCCACTAGTTTTGCCGAAATTATGGTTGTGCCCGAATTGAATTTGGAGAAAGCGATTTGTCAATCTTTGGGAGTTTCCAGAGATAATCTCACTCAAAAATTAGTGGAGGAAGAATTGACCAGCTTAGACGCAAGTTCCATGGAAATAAGAGACC
>CENG01053617.1_pt1 | contig 14531 bp, 22 predicted proteins | sample 530131 | NCBI WGS metagenome assembly CENG01 (sample SAMEA2591057, study PRJEB7988) | marine metagenome | biome: marine biome (ENVO:00000447); feature: surface water (ENVO:00002042) layer; material: saline water (ENVO:00002010), including plankton (ENVO:xxxxxxxx) | depth 5 m
ATCAGATGAAGAAAAGAAACAAGTAAGTTTCTATTTGCTTAACAGATATGTATCGAGTGTTAAGGGTAATAGAGAAAAGCAAGAACTTGCTGTATTCAAAACAAACGAATACTATAACAAACATTTCTTTACTTTACAAAAACATAAAAAACTGCTATGGCAACTACTATGCTTGAGCGGAAACACAAAGAATATTGCATACCACGAATGGATAGGATACAAGAAAAAAGGATCATCGGATAATAACAAATCGGTAAAATTTTTAATGAATCTATATCCTAACATGAAACAAGAAGAGGTAGAATTACTTGCTAGAATATCTACAAAAAAGGAATTACAAGGGCTCGCAGAAGCCCACGGGACTAATAAAAAAGATGTCAATCTCTAAACCATACAAATGTGAATACTGCGGAGCATCGTTTACAAGAGAAAAAACTTTGGCAGTTCACATGTGTGAGAAAAAGAGGCGTCGATTGCAAAAAGACGAGAAACGTGTGCAGACAGGTTACTATGCATTTACAAGATTTTATAAACTAAGTGCAGGTACAAAAAAAGAAAAAACATATGAAGACTTTTGTGCAAGTCCTTATTATAACGCTTTTGTTAAGTTCGGCAGTTTTGTTAACAATGTACGACCGCTCTACCCAGAGAAATATATCGATTACGTTGTTACTTCCAGAGTCAAACTTGACCACTGGTGTCGTGATGAGTTGTACGAGAAATATGCAACAGAACTAGTACTTAAAGAAAGTATGGATACAGCTATTGAGAGATCAATCAATACAATGATGGATTGGTCTGCTGAAATCGATGCACCTTGGCATGACTACTTTAGATATGCAAGTTTAAATAGAGTAACTAGAGATATAAAAGATGGCAAGGTAAGTCCTTGGCTTGTACTTAATTGTACATCAGGTAAAGAGATGTTAAGTAAATTTACAGATGAACAACTAGGATTTGTATATACAATTATTGAACCACAACATTGGGCATTACGTTTCAAGAGAAATCCAAAAGATGTTGAAGTTGTTAAAGAAGTTGCAAAGGAATCTAATCTATGAAAACACATCTACTAGGAAATCAACATCAGTGGATTATAGAAACACACTACCCCGATAGTGAAGAGTTTGACTATCATTGGGATAAGAAAGTATTCCCGTCAGAGACACGTGAGGATGTAAGTGATCAGACTAGCACATACAGAGGTAAACAGTGGAATATACATCCACAAGCATTTTTGAATGAATGGAAGTACAAGCCATTTTTACAAGAAAAACTAGACGAAGTAGGGTTAAATATAGAACTAACAGAACTGTGTGCATTATGGACTGTAGAATACAGAAAAGGTGGTTGGCAAAAAGCACATAGGCATAGCGACCAAGATGTTAAGAAAATTAGTGCAGTGTGCTACTTAACAGAGCCAGACAATGATGATAGTTCATGGCATGGTGCTACTTTTGCTTATTTGTACGACGGTCAAGGTAATACACATGACTTGTGCTACAAGCCTAATCGCGGTGATGTTTTGATTTTTAAGAGTACAGTGTTACATGGGTCGTATCCTGTACGTGATAATAAAAGAGTATTTGTAGTTGACTACTTTTACAAAGATAAAGAATAGGAGGATTGTATGAAACTAGAACTAATTACTCACCCAAATGAGCTATTACAAACCAAGCTAACTGAAGAATGGGATTTTGAAAATCCTCAGTATGATGCTTCTGTACTTAGAGATGCTATGTTAGATGTAATGGTTAAAAATCTTGGAATAGGTTTATCCGCTAACCAAGTTGGATTAAAGGTTAGATGCTTTGTGTTTTTAAACAACCAGGCTAATAATAATATAGACACAAAGGTATTAGCACTTAACCCTAGCTGGGAACCAATTGAAGATACACCGACAATTGATATGTATGAGGCTTGTTTAAGTTATCCTGGTATTGTTATAAGCATAGAAAGGCCAGAAAGAATTAAGGCAACTTGGACAGATCACAACGGTAAAAAGTTTACAGAAGTATTATTCGGATATCAAGCTCGTTGCTTTATGCATGAATGCGATCACCTAGATGGAGTTACCATGGATCAACATGTATCACCGGTTAAATGGAAAGAAGCAGTAGCAGATGCAGAAGCAAAGGCAAAGAAATGATAAGAGATAGTAAAGATAAAAAAGATTATACGACTCCGTCACCTCAAGAATTACAAAAACAACTTGATGAGCGTATGGCTAAGTTTTTAGCTAAGGGTGGCAAAATAGAAAAAGTAGATCCTATGGTACCTACTAAAGAACAACTAAAGAGCTGGACAATATAAATGCCTGATATTGATATCGACTTTGCTGACAGAACGATAGCACTTGAAAAACTAAAGCATCGTGTGGCAAAATTAGATACAGGTAAAAAACATAACACTGGAGTGTACGTAACAGAATGTCCACACAATCCAGTTGACAATCTATGTACTGTTGATTATAAAAAAGCAGAGGATAGAGGTTACTTTAAGTTAGACTTTCTTAATGTAAGTATATACGACAAGGTAAGAGACGAAGAACACTTACGACACTTAATGAACAAGGAACCTTTATGGGAACTGTTAGAGACAAAAGACTTTTGCGATCTGGTGTTTCATGTATCAGGACATCACGACTTAATCAAAAAACTAAAGCCAAGAAATATCCCACAACTGGCCGCTGTATTGGCTATCATACGTCCAGCAAAAAGACATCTGCAAGATAGTGATTGGAATACTATAATGGATCAAGTTTGGGTAAAGCCAGAAGAAGGATACTTCTTCAAAAAAGCACACGCTGTCAGTTATGCTGTAGCTGTTGTGGTACACATGAACTTAATCTGTGAGGATGTTAATGCAATATGAATTCGAAGATTTTAGACCAAAGAACCCAAAAGATCCTGGCCCCTGGCTCACATGGATATGGCCAAGAGAGTTAGTAGGCACATACTTATGGCGTATAATGTTTTGGACTATACTTGTACCATTAATATTATTCGGTGCGATACTTACGCCGTTAGGATTCTTCTTTCAATTAATTGTAATTGATTATTTTACCTATCTACAATATAAGAATAGTATTACTTAGGTGGCTTTTTTAAGAGCTGTACACTTTTACGTTTTATTCTCTTCACGGATAATTTATTAAGATTTACTGTAGGCCCTAGGGATACTTTTACATCTTTACTATTCATAGTCATTAAAATGTATCTAAACTGATCCATATCTTTTTGCAGGAATATATTAATAGGTATCATTCTATTTGATTCCCACCACCATACTTCACCTAATTCAATAAACTTAGCTTTATCACTATCAGACCGTAGGTCCGTGTATATGTACATGCTTGTTATAAAAGCATCCTGATTGTTTATTATTCCGATATATTCAGATCCGCCGTATGTAACGACGCTTAAAAACGGAAACTTTTCTTCTATGTCTTTTCTCAGCATAATCCAATAAATACACTAGTTAGGAAATTTATATGCAACTAGTATCAAGATATTTAGCAACTAATCATTCGGTAGTAGTCTCAGATGGCTTTGCCGGCAAAACGGAGTATAGAAAAGTGTATCAAAGAAACATAAAAATAGCCAAGGGTATAGACAATGTTATTACCTTTGAAATTAAAAATAGCGACCATAAACCATTATCAATACTTAATACGTACACACCGTACGTAGAAGTATTTACAGAGGACGATGTATTACTTAAACGTTATACAGGTACAATCAAAGAAACTAGTACACCTAGTTATAAAGGACAGTTTACAATCAATATTACAGACGCTGATACACTTAATATTGATGGTCAATATCTAAGTTATGTTGTATATCTTAACAAAACATCTGATGCTACTAATACGCTTACATATGCAGATGATCAATTTGGGCCCAGCGGCACTATTGAATTATCAGGTTCTGCATTTCCAGGACCAATAGAAAGTAAATCAGTAGTTACATTTTTAGATGATATAAGTTCAGTGGTGGATGCAGAACCACACATTAATAGTAATGAAGCATTGCACACTGCGGCTATATATTCAACAGGATTTGCTGGTACAGTCAAAGTACAAGGGACACTTGGAGACAATACTAGCACTAGTTGGTTTGATATAACAACATCGACTTTATCAAGTCCAACAGCACCACACTATGTTAACTTTAATGGTGTGTTTAGTTATTTGCGTTTTGTAAAAACAAATGACTCTGGCAACACTGGTAGCATAGATAAAATCTTAATCAGAAACTAGAAGGGCACTAAAATGCAAGATCTATTAGCAGTCATTTTTGTGGCTCTGGCTTCAGCCAACAATGCAGAATTTATCGAACGAAGTAATGAACAGATAGCACAAGGCTACAAATGGACTTATGTAGGAAAACAAGCACCATCAGGTGATCCTGCTATCACAGTCAAGCCAGAGAACGGCAATGAATTTATTTTGTTCAAATTAACGAAATAATACTTGACATTAAGGCTACAATATAGTATAATAATACTATGAGCTTAGTCTATGATACAATAACACAATACTTGCCAGCAAAGCGTAAGACTACTCCTAGTGGGTGGACTTCGTTTAATGCACCCTGTTGTATACACAATGGAGACAGTGCAGATAAAAGACAGCGTGGTGGACTTATTACAAACCCAGATGGTGGTGTAAGTTATCATTGTTTCAACTGTGGTTACAAAGCAAGTTGGCAACAAGGACGTAACCTAAGTGGTAAGATGCGTAGACTACTTGCTTGGCTTGGCACACCAGATGATGTAATAAACAAACTTGCATTAACAGTAATGCAAGAAAACGAAGGCGTACAAGTTACTAAGCCAATTGTAGAATTGCCAAAGTTTAATACAGTGTCTTTACCTGACTCAGCTCGTAAGATACAAGATTGGGCTGACTACTGTGCGTTAGAACCTACAGGCGTAGATAAAAACTTAGTTAAAATTTTTGAATACATGAAAGATAGAAATCTGTTTATGGACGATACAGATTACTATTGGACACCTGAACTAGGTTATAGAGATCGTTTGATCATTCCTTTCTACTATGAAAAAAGAATTGTAGGATGGACCGCAAGAACAGTACAACCAGGCAAGCAACCTAAGTACATGAGTGAACAACAACCTGGTTTTGTTTATGGATTAGATGAACAAGGACCTAACAAAGTGTTTACTATTGTGTGTGAAGGTCCAATAGATGCTATACAAGTTGATGGCGTAGCACTTCTCGGAAGTGAGGTTAAAGACCAACAAGCTATGCTAATTAATAAAGTAGGCAAACAAGTTATTGTTGTGCCTGACAAAGACGAAGCAGGTAGCAAACTAATAGATCAAGCTATAGAGCTTGGATGGTCCGTAAGTTTACCTGAATGGGCCGACAATATAAATGACATTGGCGATGCAGTCGCAAAGTATGGAAGATTATATACATTGTACAGCATTGTTAGTGCCGCAGAATCTAATGAATTAAAAATTAGATTAAGGAGCAAAAAATGGTTAAATGGTTGAAAAATTTTATTGCAGATTGGAAACGCAAACGTGCAGTTAAAAAGAAAATCGAAGAACTTAAAAAGAAGGATCCTTTTATTTACAAATGAGTGAGTTCACAAAAGGTATAGTAAGTATTTTTAAGAATAATAGTCTTGCATTGGCTGTAGTTTATACCCTTGGTCATGTTGTAATCGCTATGACAGTTGTGCGAATAATGACAGGTGCAAGTCTATGGGAGGCAGGTGCAGTTGCATTAATTGAACCTGCTATTAATGGTTTTTGGTTTTATATATTACATAAGTTATGGACAAAATATAATGATTAAATGGGGTATGGTTGGAAACAGCCACGATGCAAGTTTAGCAGTTTTCGATGACAATGATCTGCTTTGGGCAAGTCTTTCAAAAGATTTTAGTGGTGTTCCAAATGATCCTGACTTTAACTGGACACAAATTGAAGTGGCAAGACAAAGTTTTGGACCACCTACAAAAGTTGTTTGGTATGAACGTCCATTCCTTAAGACACTACGTCAATTAAAAGCAGGCCAAGGTTGGCTATACAAAGAAAATGATATCAAGGCTTATCTTAATAAGTGGGGGATAAATTGTCCTATATCATATACCCAACATCATCTTTCACATGCGGCTTATGCATATTATACACAACCCGAAGACGATTGTGCAGTAATTTGTTTAGATAGTATAGGAGAGTTTGAGACACTTACTATTTGGCACGGCAAAAATAATAAACTACGTAAAATATACAGTCAGAGCTATCCACATAGTTTAGGATTATTTTATAGTGCTATGACTCAGCGTATGGGTCTTGTGCCACAACGTGACGAATATCTAGTATCTGAATGGGCTAAGAAAGGTAACGCTAAGAGATTAGGTGTTACAATGCGTGAAGAAATAATAGATGTCAACCATGAAAATGCAAAACCATATAAGATTAAAATGAAGCACAACTTGCACAGAGGATGTATGTGGTGGAGGCCCGAACTAAAGAGTCAACAAGATATGTATGATATAGCGGCCGCAACACAAAGTATATTTGAATACTGTGTAAGCATACTAAGTATTTGGGCTAAAGTAAAAACAGGTTCAAAGCACCTAGCACTTGCAGGAGGTGGAGCATTAAACAAAAAGGCTGTTGATCTTATTAGAGTACAGTGGGAAGGTGTACATGTGCCACAGAATCCAGGTGATCCAGGATCCTGTATAGGAGCAGTATTAGCTAAAACAAAAACCAAAGTAGGACTTGACAAACAATGGTATCAGAAGCTATAATAAACAAACAATTAACTGAACAATTTCCTAAGATGATGGAAGTAGTAGAAGGTGATACGACACAAAAAGAAAAACTTGAAGCAGTATTGAATTACACAAAAATACTGAATCAATTAGTAAAGGCGATAGATGGACAAGACTAGACAGAATACAGATTACGGATATGATATACAGAAACTTTATTTAGAGATGATGCTAACAGATGCAGAGTCTTTTGTTAGGTGTCAGGCTGTATTTGATCCTAGTGTATTTGATAGACGCTTGCAAGATAGTGCTACATTCTTAAACACTTATGTAACTGAACATAATGCATTGCCTACATTTGATATGATTAATGCGGCAACTAAAAATGATTTAAAAAATCCAGGTGAACTGCGAGAAGAACACTATGATTGGTTACTTGCAGAGTTTGAAACATTTAGTAGACACAAAGCACTAGAAACCGCAATACTTAAGAGTGCAGACTTACTTGAAAAAGGTGAATATGGTCCTGTTGAAGACTTGGTTAAGAAAGCAGTACAGATTGGATTACAGAAAGATTTAGGCACAGACTATTGGGCTGATCCTAAAGCCAGACTAGAAGCAATCAAAAGTAACAATGGGCAGGTAAGCACAGGTTGGAGTGCTATAGATAAGAAATTGTTTGGCGGATTTAACAGAGGTGAACTGAATATATTTGCAGGTGGTAGTGGTGCAGGTAAAAGTTTGTTCTTAGCAAACTTAGGTGTAAACTGGGCACTAGCAGGAATGAATGTATTATATCTAACACTTGAGCTTAGTGAGAACTTAGTCAGTATGCGTGTAGATAGTATGACTACTGATATTCCAAGCAGAGACATTTTCAAAGATGTTGATGATGTACATATGAAAGTTAAGATGATTGGCAAGAAGGCAGGTGCATTCCAAGTTAAGTATATGCCAAGTGGTAAGACTCCTAATGATGTAAGGAGTTATATTAAAGAGTATGAAATCAAAACAGGCAAGAAGATTGATGTACTATTAATTGATTACTTAGACTTGCTTATGCCAAATGGTTCAAAGGTAAGTGCAGAGAACTTGTATATTAAAGACAAGTTTGTATCAGAAGAACTGCGTAATCTAGCAATGGAATTGAACACAGTATTTGTTACTGCGGCACAGTTGAACAGAGGTGCAGTAGAAGAAATTGAATTTGATCATTCGCATATTAGTGGTGGCTTGAGTAAGATTCAAACTGCTGATAATGTATTTGGTATCTTTACAAGTAGAGCCATGCGTGAGCGTGGTAGATATCAACTACAGCTAATGAAGACACGTAATAGTGGTGGCGTAGGACAAAAGATTGATCTTGAGTTTGATATTGATAGTTTACGTATACGTGACTTAGCAGATGATGAAGAGTATCAAGAATTTAACAAACGTAAGTCTACTATCTATGAAGGACTAAAAAGAAATAGTTTGAACCAAACACCAGAACCAGATCCAAATGCAGATCCTAAAGAAGGCGACAGTGTTGGTAAGATAAAAGCAGATGTAGATAGCACAAAACTAAGATCATTCATAGCCAATCTGGGTCAAGACCAAGAATAGCCAAATCATAAATACTTTGCTTAGGCAACAAGGCAAATGGAGGCTACAATGAAAACAGACTTAGAAAACATACAATTACTCTTGGATCGATTTAAAAGGCCTATACCGGACAGAGAAGATTATAAGAACAGGCTCGCAGAAGAATTTGAACTTATCCTTAACCAACGATTCACAGAATACTTCTTACGTATTTGTGATGTAATTGAACTCACAAAAGATTTAAAACATATGACAAGAGGCTCAGCAGGCTCTAGTCTTGTATGTTACCTATTGGGCATCACAGACGTTGACCCAATAGAATGGAATATACCTGTTGCACGTTTTATGAACCCTTTGCGTGATGACTTGCCAGACGTAGACATTGACTTTGAACATTGGCGTCAGGGTGAAGTTATGGAACGCATATTTAAAAAATGGCCAGGTAAGACTGCACGTCTATCTAACTATGTAATGTTTAGAGAAAAGAGTGCAAAGAAAGAAGCGGCCAAAAGATTAGGAGTCAAAGGCAAACTACCTCGCAGTTTTAAGTATGAAGACTTTGATATTGATCCTGTAGAAGCCAAGCGTATTGAAAAGAAACTAATTGGTAAGAAACGTGCTATCTCAAAACACTGCGGCGGCATTATTATGTTTGATAGACAACTGCCAAAGAGTTTGATATCACAAGACAATCAAATACTGTTAGACAAATATGAGATAGAAGACTTAGAACATCTTAAACTAGATGTACTAGCAAACAGAGGACTAAGTCAATTACTTGAAATAGATGAACTAACAGATCTACAACACTATCCTACACACGATGAAGCAACAAGTAAACTATTAAGTAGAGGAGATGTACTAGGTGTAACACAAGGCGAAAGTCCTGCTATGCGTAGACTTTTCCGTGCAATCAAACCACAGTCAGTATATGATTGTGTTTTTGCCACAGCTATGATACGTCCTGTTGCTATGAGTGGTAGACAAAAGGCCGCTATGTTTCAAGACTGGTCACAGGAAGTTGTACAAGATAGTATCGTGTTTGAAGATGATGCTATTGATATTATCTCAGACATTATTGGTGTAGATATGTACGAAGCTGATATGTATCGTAGAGCTTTTGCTAAAAAGAATGACGAGAAGATACTAGAGTTTGTAGAACGAATGGGCGGACATCCTCGCAAACAAGAAGCAATGGCCGCACTACAAGAACTGTCAGGGTTTGGATTGTGTAGAGCTCATGCTGTAAACTTAGGCAGATTGATTTGGGCTCTAGCATATCAAAAAGCACATAACAAAAAAGAGTTTTGGAAAGCAAATCTAAAACACTGTCAAGGGTCATATCGTTCATGGGTATATCAATGTGAAGCCCATAGACTAGACGTACCAACTAAGAGTGGTTGGTGGTGGCATGGCTTCCCTCCACGTTTGGGTGTGAAGCAACAATGGTTAGATCGTGTAGAGTATGCAGGTGTAATTGCAAATAGTAGATGTTACAAAGGTAACAAAGGACGCTGGATTACATTCCTTACACTAGGTATAGGTTATGGCGAATACATTGATATAACTGTGCAAAAGCCTGTAGCATATAGAGATGGCGATATTGTACACGGTTCAGGAAGGGTCAAGCAGAGCAACAATTCTGAATATATAGATAGTAGTGATGCTAATGTTTACACGTTTCAGGAGTGGCGATGAAGATTAAATTTATATGTGGTGACCCTGCTGTAGCAGAACACTTTCCTGTTGTTCCTGCAAGCAAGATGAGACCCGAATGGTATAGTAAACTAAAGCCTTGGGTTGGCGAACCGCATCAGAGTTATCCTACTATTAAGAAATGCATGCCTGTGTATGATCTTATACAAGGAGGTTACATTGTACCAAACCCAGTTGAACAAGAATTTAATGTAGCACCTAGATTTGATGAGCCTGGTGTAAAAGGCTTTGCAAGAGAATATCCACAAGGATGGACAATACAAGCACCGCAAGAAGGACACGAACATTCACAATGCCCTGTAGACATCGAAGGTGATAAACGTGATTACATAACATTTTCAGTGCCGTGGCGTATTGAAACACCCCCAGGATACAGTTGTTTAATTATGAGTCCTTTTTATTTTTTTGAAGATCGATTTAAATTGTTTCCTGCTATTATTGACACAGATACAATTGATGTGCCTTGGAACAATTGGCCTGGATCAATGCTCAAAGATAGATTTACATTACAACCTGGTGAACCTTTAGCACAAGTTATTCCGTTCAAACGTGAAGATTGGGAAATGGAATTAGAAGTAAATGAAAATTCAATCAAACGTCATTCTGCACTTAAATTTTTCCTATCAGATGCATATTCAAAAATATTCCATAGAAAGAAAAAATTTAAATGAAAATTACAGTAAGCCAACAACCTATATTTAGATCACATTTAGAAAACTATGCTTGCACACTAGATGTACTAGAAGCAAACAAAGACACTGACTGGTTACTTACACCTGAATGTGCTGTAAGCGGTTATTGTTTGCCACCCACGCTAACGCAAACCTTTACTGCTAGAACACAGCAGGTAGAAGATATTATTCTAAAGATCAAAGACAAAGCCGCAGAATATAAAATAAATCTAGCACTAGGTAGTGGTATAAAAGACACAGACCAGTACCCTTACAATGCTATGTTAGTATACAATGATGAAGGTAAACTAATTAGCAAATACAAAAAAAGAATACTAACTAGAGGTTGGGAAGGTGGCGGCGAAACTCATCACTATCTACCTGGTTATGTACCAAACTATTTTTGGTTAGACAAAGAAGAAACTATACTTGCATCTAGTATGATATGCAATGACTTTTGGTGCATGCCTAGAGTAGCGCCAGATGGTAATCCTTACTATCATACTGAACTTGCAAAGCAAGGTGTAGATGTTTTATTTGTAAGTAGTAACTGTAACGGAGAACGTGACGAACTAGCAAAGGTTTGGAATGAAAACCATCTACAAGTTTTTGCAAGAGAGTTTGCAATGTATGTAGTACATGCAGGAAGTGCTACCACTGTTGATCATGAAGAGACAGACTTCTTACAATGTAGCACAGGTATAATAGGACCAGATGGAGAATGGATTGCTAAATGCAAAGACACAGGTATGGATAGTATCACAGTGGATCTAGATATTAAATCAAGACGTCATGTTGAAAAATCAAGCAGTCACATATTTAAACGAGAAGATGATGAAAACAGTAACAGCTAGTCAACAACCTGTATTTGCAAGTATCAAAGAAAATCTTGAATGTATTATGGATGTACTTGAAACACACAAAACATCTGATTGGATACTAACACCTGAAGGTAGCCTTAGTGGATATTGTGCTAATGTGTGTCATGAAGGTACAGAAGAACAAAAGAAAGAATACTTTACTGCACTAGACAAGATTGAAACATATCTAATAGACAACAAGCGTAACCTTGCACTAGGTACAGGACACTACGAACAAGATGGCTTTGCCTACAATCAAGTGCGTTACTACAGTGAAGGAAGACTTGTAAGTGCATATAATAAACAACGTCTAACACGTACCAAGAACGGACTAGGTGAGTACTACTATTACATGATGGGTACAGAGTCTAGTGTGCTAGAACTGTCAGGCACAGGGCCACGCACAGGCACCCTTATATGTAACGATGCTTGGGCGTTCCCAAGTGCATCGCCTGATGGTGATCCTTATCTATGGACCAAATACGCAGACCACGGCTGTAGTAATATGTTTGTAAGTGCCAACTGTTCTACAGATGAATTTGATCCTATCATATACACATGGCATGAAAATCATCTACAGATGCATGCCAAACTCAACTCTATGAATGTTGTCATAGCAAGTGCGTGTACAGATATGATGGGAGGAACTATCGAACATATGCAGGCACCTAGTGGTATCGTAGGACAAGACGGTGAATGGATTGCTAAATGTAAAGATTCAGGCATGGACTCAGTAACAGTGGAATTAGAAATATGAGTCGTACACTTTGGATATACGGAGACAGTTTTGCAGTAGATTGGCGAGTAGACTGGGGCTGGCAAAGACAAGTGTCAGCACTGATGGATGTAAGCCGAGTGGTAAATCAAGCGTGTGCAGGAGCATCTAATGAATGGAGTGCTATGCAGTTTCGTGACGATCGTCAACAACCAGGCGACATCGTAATATTCTTTACTACTGAAACGTCACGCCAATGGTTCTTTGAAGATAGACCGCACCTAAGTAATCTAGCTAGTATCACAGACACACCAGACGCTCGAGCACTAGAAAAGAGTGAACCTGAAAAGTATCGTGCTATCATGGACTACTGGTTATACCTACAGCGTAGTGACATTGATCAACTGCGTATGGAACACATGATAGACAGCATACGTGTAAAGCAGATCGAATCAGAACTACACCTACTGCTGATACCAAGTTTCAATTTAAGCATGATGTGGACCGACCTTATACCAGTCAAGGGCAACATGACCTTTAGTGTGTGCGATAGAGAGTTTACGTCAGAACAAGAAATGATACTATGGTACAATCAATCAATTGACACTAGAGCCAATCACATGACACTGGAGAATCACTCAGTGCTTGCACGTAAGATAGTGCGTAGCCTAGATGAACGAGTGCCTTTGGATCTTGAACAGGGCTTTGCTACAGGATTCCTAACACATCGTGACAAACTCACACACCCAGGACTACTGCCTGAGCTAATAGACCTAGCTCGTAAACCTGGCAATACAATACCTAAAACATAAACTCCACCCTCAAAATCACCCACCATTTAAGACGTCTGTCGTGCATGATTTTACCACCTAAATGGCTCTTAAATTACAAATAAGGCGAAAAGTGGTACATTGTACTGCGGAAGTGATTTTGTGTGATTATAAGAGCATTTAACTAGGTTTTAGAGGTATTCTTTCCATGATGGATGTGCTACATGCATGTCTAGTCGTTTGCGATTGGCTACCAGCTCGTAGTAGTCAGGCTGTCTAGGTTCTCGTATGGGACGCATCACAGTTCTGTTGCCTTTGCGTACATTACAAGGTCCACACGCTACCACAATGTTGGTCCATGAAGTCTTTCCACCTAGGCTTATAGGCGTCACATGATCCAACGTTAGATTGTTCTTTGTGTATGGAGTTGCACAGTATTGACAGGTGTACATGTCCCTGATGTGTACATTGGCTTTTGAAAAGCGTGGCCGTGATCGTCTACGTTGCATCTCTTTGAGCATTACCACAGCAGGCACACGAGTCTCCCATCTAGCTGAATGTACGATCCAATCATCGTACCAATCCAACACTGTGACTTTGTCTAGCCACAGATAGGTGACTGCTTCTCTCCAACGTATTGCACTGAGTGGTAGGTAGCTGACTGGTTGTGCGTCTGCATTTAGTAGTAGTGTATGACTCAAGACTTCTTCTCCTACAGCTATGTGTGTATTTACCAAGGTGACTCATTCTGAAGCCACGACGTGGTCTTGCGCCAGAAAAGCCGCGAAGCGGTAACGCAGATCGCAACAAGCACGAAGTGTTTCGCAGAAAAATCGGTAGCGGTGATTGTACCTCTTGGCTACAACTGTGTCTTACTGTGTGTAACTAGCTATCTAATGTGTGTAACGCATGTGCCGTAATCGTAACAGCAGACTTCTGTCACTGTTAAATATACTAAAGAGGAGACCGTATGCAGTACAAAGAAGATGAAGATCTACGCTATGAAGACTATATGCGTATTATAAAAGCAAAGAGCGGACATTGGGATAAGACACACAAAGATGCACTCAAACTGCTACAGCCTTACTTTGACAAAGGATACCTAGAAACTAACCGTAATGGTGATATATGGCTTACAGAAAAGGGCGTGTTTACACTTAAAGCTGTGGGCTGTGATCCACTTGATCCTAGAGAGTTCTTTGATGACTATCCACACATGCTAGATGACATGCGAGCGCCTGATGCAGGATGATGATGTAAAGCGTGAGTTCTTTCGTAAGATGGGATGGTGCGAATGTACCTACTGTGCAGAACTGTTTTACGACTATACAGACTATGTAGAACACAGTTGTGAACTACAGGGCGTGTATCCGGACGGTTGGGACTTTACATGGTGTGTTACCAAAGGCTAGCCCGAAATGGGTTCTACAGACCAAAAAAAATTGCCGCGTAAAAAATTA
>CENG01124453.1_pt1 | contig 14524 bp, 7 predicted proteins | sample 530131 | NCBI WGS metagenome assembly CENG01 (sample SAMEA2591057, study PRJEB7988) | marine metagenome | biome: marine biome (ENVO:00000447); feature: surface water (ENVO:00002042) layer; material: saline water (ENVO:00002010), including plankton (ENVO:xxxxxxxx) | depth 5 m
ATAGAGGGGCCCTAGTGTATGCATACGCCATAGAGGGTTAGTGGGGCACCCATGTGTATGCGGGCATCATCTAGGGTACCCATTATGATGCGGGTCAACAAGGAGTACCCAAGTAGATCCTGTGTAAGAAATACTAAGCACTCGAGTATTGACCAAAGGATATGAGTCAGCTAAAACCGATGATTATTGTATTGCTAATGCTAACATCCGCTCTTGCTGGATGCGTTGAAAGAGACAATGATCCAGATCACCACGACGATGAGCCCGGCCTTCATCACCACGGCGATGAAGATTATCATCATCAGCATGAGGAGAACGATGAGACAGATCATGCTGAATCCGATAGACACCATTGTCATGATGATCAGAATGAACCCACGTCAGACTGCCAATGACCATCTTCCCTAGGGAGAATGACGCTCTCAGTTTAAGGAATGGTTACGTATCTCTCGCACAAGAGCCTCAATCTCTCCTCCAAATCCTCAAGGTCCACATCAGCATCAGCATCAGCATTGAATAGGTCGGTATTGCGCCTAATCAGGTAGTTCCCAAGAAGAATCAACATCAAGAAACTAATGGATATTTGGAACAACATTTCCCAATCATTGTTAGTAATAGAAATAATGGCATTAATGACAGAAATTGGAAATGACACCAATCCAAAGATGAAAAGGAACATTGGCAAGGTCAGTACACGCTTGAGTGGGTGAGTTGGCCCCTGGAACAGAGGGTCCCCATTTTCATCTAAAGTGAAATTAGAATTACGATACTCGGCAGAGCTTTTTGGAACAATAGGGCCGCCTTGTGTTTGCTCACCAGACTCTTTCGTGAAAATCTGATATCCAAAGAAATCAGAGGGGCGGTGCTTCCATCGAACTTTGTCCATCCACTTGTACCTGATGATTTCGTTATGGTGATCATGGTCCGGGTCCCTGAGAGCCGCCCAGTAGTGATCGTATACTTCCCTATCATAAATGGCCCCTTTCAGGCGGAAGTACTCTAGTTGTGCCTTCGGCACCAAAGGAGAGAGCCGTCCAGAATTCGATATTGAAATGAAAGCGAAATATGGGCCGAGTCCGAGCTGCACAAAGATACCGGTGAAAAAGAAAAGCGTCTTCAAATTCATCCCTACGGCGCCAGATTCACCCTCAGCCGGAAGCCCGATGTTCCACAATATCCAGCCAGCAAAGAAGAACAAGATACCGCATACAAAGAGAAATAGCCTGTAACCGGTCCCTGTGCTTGGCTTATCCTTCACCCGGATTGCCTCGATCAATTTATCCTGGAGCATGCCATCTTGGTACCAACGGACCTTCCACCAAAAGGGAGCAAATTCTTCGGCATCCTCGGTCATCTTATCTCCCGACAAGAGATTCCTCTATGATACATGTGGCGTATTCCGTGGTAACGTTATACCGGCTTAACAATCTATTCTTCACCCATGCCGACGATAAACTCGGCTCCAAGTTCCATATATCTCTGATTCAGAATGGATTGATGATTGCTGATATCTCTTCGATAATCTCGAAGTCAGGGTAGTACTTCACGTTCTGCCACACTATCTGGCCATCCGGCCCGAGAATCTGTAGGGTCGGCGTCCTCGGGTTCCCGAAGGCTTCGCCAAGAGGTACGGTGCTCGGCATGCCTGTCTCGGCGTCCCATGCAACTGCGGATGAGTAAGGCGTCAACACGGGCCATGGGGAATACTGCTCCGACGAGTTGTTCCCAAAAACATCGAAGAATGATTCCCTGCTTTCGAAACTCGGGTATCTTTGGACGGTGATAACGTTCGATTCGTTGGATATCGTACCATTGGCGACGGACTCCCTGATCATCTCGGTCCACTCATGACATCCTCGACAGCCAGATGCTGCCCACAGGATGAGGGTGTTCTGACCCGAAGAGTTCTCTAGCACATTGTACTCGTTGTATCCGTCCACTTCCCTGTCAAGCGTCTGAGCAACGATGTTCATCCTGTTGAGTGAGCTTTCACTTTCTGAGTCCGACACATCAACATCTGACACGTCAGAAATACACCCAGAAAGTGGCAGGAGTATGCAGGTCATCAGTAGTGGGAGCCAGTTCATGAACATGTGATTGTTCAGAGAATCATAAAGAGTTGTTTCTGTTTGTACTCTAACTCACGCTAAAATCATACAAGTGTTTATGATTGATTTTGAATGGCATTCACCATGCGAAGTGTTGTTCGAATCGTACCGACTCATTCTGTGATGGAAGGAGGGGGTTTCAAGGTACGTAGGCCGTATTCCATGAGCAGTCTGCTTAGTCCGTTTCTGTTGTTAGACGAGATGGGGCCAAACATCACTGAGCCCGGCGAGGCTGTGGGTGCCCCTTGGCACCCGCACAGGGGATTCGAGACGGTTACTTATCTCCTCGATGGCCGGATGAAGCACGAAGATAGTGCAGGGAATAAAGGGGAGCTCAACCCCGGAGATGTTCAGTGGATGACCGCGGGTAGGGGAATTATCCACTCCGAGTTGCCACATGATGAATTCCAGAAAACAGGCGGGAGGACCCATGGCTTCCAGATTTGGGTCAATCTCCCATCAGAGCATAAGATGATGCCACCGAGATATCAGGAGATCCCAGCCACCGAGTCTCCAACTATCGAAAAAGACGGAGTTTGGGCGAGAGTCATAGCAGGGGAATGCTTGGGCGTCTCTTCATCGATCGACACCGTCATCCCGATCACGCTCATCCACGTAAAGATGGAGGACGGCGCCAAGCTGAATCAACAGATAGAATCTCAATTGAATTCGATGATATATGTTTTTTCTGGCAAGATCACAGTCTTCAATGAGGCCCGAGTGAAGGAATATCCACAGGTATTGGGACTCGGCGTCAACCAACAGGTCAGGGATGGAGAGTTAGCTCTGCTGTCAGAAGGCCACGAGGTCGAGTTCCATTCTAACGGGGCTTCCGAGCTCTTGATCCTGGCAGGTCCCGAGTTGAATGAGCCTATCTCTCGATACGGCCCGTTCGTGATGAACACCAGGGAAGAAATTGAACAGGCATTTGAGGATTACAGAAATGGCACGTTTGCAAACTAGTCGTCACTGTAGTCCTCTTCGGAACTCTTCCTGACGAGCCAAATTCCGATGATTAGCATAGTGACAGCTAAGGCAACGAGTATGGAAACCATAGGTAATCCATCCTCTTCCACGCTTTCGACCCACGACACAGTCCCGGAGGAAAACGTTCCTCCTCCGAAGGAATCATCTGATACCAGTTGCGTCGGTGTCAGTATCTCGCAATCCAGACTGTAATCCCCAGTCGCGCCTCCTCTCCAATCGAACAACATCTCGCCCGTCTGACCGGCATTTAGCACCAGCCCTTGGAATCCACCGATATCGGCATCCAAACCCGTCTCAACTACATCGCAGGAGATGTAGAAGCTAGCAGGGGCGCTTCCAATGTTCGTAAACGAGGCACGCATTGGCACGGAGCTACCAGCATAACCCACTGGTTCCGAGACGCCCTCTTCGAGTACGATCTCCAGATTTGACCACTCTACGTGCGGAGTACTATCGCTTACGTATTGTACGTCATTCCATGAAAGGGGTATGCTGTATCCGCCGTAGTCGTCAATCCCAGAGCCATCCGGGTTCCAGCCAGTCCTGTATGAGATTATCTCAATCGTTGCAGACTCGCTCCAAATTGTCCCATTCGACCAGCCAACCTCGACCACTCTCTCTCCGCCTCCATTGACCAAGGCCTCCCCGGAGTCATCGCTGAAAGACTCGAAGGACGTGGATTCAGCAACCCCAATCCCATTGACTTTGAAAACCACTCCTTTGGAGTCGAACACCACCTTCTGATCCACAATCCTCCGTTCCCATCTGTCTGTGAATCCTCCGCTCCCATTGGAATTTTCCCAGGTTATCTCACTGAATCCTGTTCCTCTGACATCATGGTCATCTAGGCTGTTACTGAATGTTGAGTTAGTTATTCGGACGACAGAACCGTCCCCTAGAGATATTATTGGTCCGACTCTATCAAAACTACTATCATTGGAAACAAGGGACCCATTTTCGCCAATGGTTAATTTGGCCCCGGTTAGGTAAGAGCTACTCATACTCATGAGTCCGTTTACCACGATTTCAGACCCTCTAGGGCCTGCCGCCATCATATTCATTCTATCAAGGTGAACTCCTTCGATTACTATCTCTGAATTGCCCACCTCAATAATAACCTCTGATACTGAAACCGAGGATTGCCCGTAGCCTATCAAGCCAATCCAAATTTCCTCATCGTCCACATCGCTGAACTCGAATGTGTGACTGCTTCCGTTTAGCGAGATTGGTTCCGAGTCGCCCACAAACGCTTGGCCTCCGTAGTAGCTGACCCCTCCAACGGAATGCATGGTCATGGTGAAATCTCCCTCTATGCCATCATTTGGGACTCTGAATGAGGCCCTACTTTCTTCATCCCAGTAACCATATCCCATCAATCCATTACCACAAGCCATTCCGTCTGGGATCCCAGGCTCATCCCAGATTCCGCATTCGAGCATGGAATTATCCACATTTAGGATTCCTCCCTCATCAACCGTGATATTACAGGTCAAGTCGACTGATGTATCTCTGATTGTAAGTACCCCTCCATCCATAATCCTGACGTGATCGTAATCACACGTCAACAAGCCCCCATCTGCCTCCCAAGTTACACTTGTGTCGATGGTGGTTTCATTCTCCTGTGCGGTTGCAAATCCACTCACTACTACTAAGGACATCAACATAATCAATGCCTGAAGGACTGCTAATCTCTTGCTCATAGCTCTAGGGACGGTAGTTGGCAAATCAATGATTTCCCTGCTGAAGTCGGTATTGGGTCAAATACGACGGTTACCAAATCACTCATACACCGGCCACTACTGGGCAGGACGTGGAAACCGTACAGACGCTCTCTGAGTCATTCAATGACTCATCATGGGGCTTCGCACTGAACATAGTCACTGTTCTGCTAATGTACGGCCCCTTCTACCTGGCCAACACTGGTGCTATGCTTTTCGGTAAGTGGATTCCAGATAAGTTCGGCTTCGATAGTATCGTAATAGATCAAGGAAGGACTCTGAGTGATGGATTCAGAGCTCTGGGAGACGGAAAGACGTGGAATGGATTCTTTGGAGGGGCGTTCTTTAGCGGTGTCTTGACTCTTCTGACACACCAACTGTGGGGGGGAAGAAACGATGCTGAATCCAGGCCTTTCATTGATCCGACTCTCTGGGCAACTTCCGATGACTGGTTCTGGATAGGTGGAGAATGGGGTGCGGCCTTTACCATGGGATTTGTACTCGGGGTGGCATGTATGACTGGCGATTTGGTTGGGTCCTACTTCAAGAGGAGGAAGGGTCACAAAAGAGAGGGCAATGAGAGCTCTCAGGCACCTATCCTGGATACTCTGACTTTCGCTATTGTCATATTTATCGCCGCTTTTCTGTTTTTCGAAGGACAAATCATCACCAGTCCAGATTTATTGGATGAGATTATTGTCCTGCTGATCTTGACCCCGGTGATTCACAGGGTGACTAATATCCTTGGATTCAAGCTTGGGCTGAAGTCAGTTCCATACTGAAAACAGCTAACAGTAGAGTTATGCCCCGCGTGTCATGCGGGCAATCATGACAGCCATGACAGTGCTGATTATCGGCTCTGGAGGAAGAGAGCATGCCTTGGCAATAGGCCTATCTCAGGCCCCCTCAGTCGGCTCAATTCACACGGCCCCAGGGAACGCAGGAACGGCGACTCTCGGAACTAATCACCAGATTGATGCCATGGATATCGAGGGGCTGGTCACTCTGGCACAGGAAATATCCGCTGATTTGGTAGTTGTAGGTCCTGAAGGGCCTCTAGTAGCAGGAATTTCCGATAGGCTGAGAGAAATTGGGATTCCCAGCTTCGGGCCAGGTGCAAAAGGGGCTATGTTGGAAGGGTCAAAGACACATGCAAAGGATCTGATGGGAAAATTAGACATTCCCACCGCTGATTCTGTCAGATTGGATAAATATTCAGATATCGAAGTTTTTCTACACGGAAATCCTCCCCCATGGGTCATCAAAAGAGACGTTCTTGCAGCGGGAAAGGGAGTAGTGGTCACGTCCGACATCGACGACGCATCGAAGTTTATTTCTGATTCCATCGAGGGAGATGGATTTGTCATCGCAGAAGAATTTCTACAAGGTGAGGAAGCATCTTTATTGGTGCTAATGGATGAATCAGGCTATGTTTGTCTGCCTCCGAGCCAAGACCACAAGAGGGCCTGGGATGGGGATAGGGGCCCTAACACTGGAGGAATGGGCGCATACGCCCCCGCCCCCATAGTCACTACATCAGTACTGACGAGGGCAGTTGACGAGATTGTTGAGCCAATGCACCATTACCTGAGGAACCAAGAAGACCCCTACCGAGGAGTTCTCTATGTCGGATTAATGATCGATTCTGATGGGGCCCCCCGGGTAGTTGAGTACAATGTCAGGTTTGGAGATCCGGAAACTCAAGTTACTATTCCCCTGATAGAAGGAGATCTGGGGGAGCTCCTACTCGCTACTGCAACAGGTAATCTTTCCAGTCTATCCCCCTCTTTTTCCGATTCCCACTCAGCAACTGTGGTTCTGGCCTCGCAAGGATATCCAGAATCATCCGAAACAGGCAGGGAGATTTATGGGGCAGACTTGGAGATAGACGAGGGCGTCTTGAGAGGCTACGTTCACCTCGCAGGAGCGTCGATGATTAGTGGTATATTGGTATCTAGTGGCGGTAGGGTTTTAGCGGCTACCGGAATAGCTCCTAACTTAAGTGAGGCATTGGACGTAGCCTACCAAATTATGAACTCAATTTCTCTGGAAGGTTCACATTTTAGGACCGATATTGGACATAGGGCATTATCTCCAAAAGAGTAGCTTTTTGATCATATATTTATCTCTAGTCTCTGAGAACGGTTATAACAGAAAGTAAAATCGCGACGACGCTAGCCTTCAGGCTAAGCAGACGGTGAAACCAATGAACGTAAGAGAAGATGCGAAAGCAGACGGGAATTCCCTGAAGGAACTCGTGCCAGTTTCGGCCATATTGGTCGCCTTAGTGGCACTTTTCCTAGGGTCGGAGGCTTTAGCAAATGGAACAATGGAGAATGACGGGTACCTGCGAATCCTGACCCTCCCACTGGCGGCCGCACTCGCGGCGTCTATTGGAAGGGTCCTTTCTGTTTCAGAACTCGGGATACCAAGCCATTTCAAGACCGGAGTGTTGTCGATTCTATTCATAGCAGTTTCAGCCATCCCTGAGCTTGCTCCGGAATTACTAGAAATTGACACCATTGTCACCTTCACATTCACGTTCGTCGGGATAGCCACAATGATGCTGGTTAATTCGAACAGAAGGGAGGAGGCTAACTTACTGCTGGTAGCAGTAGTTGGATTCTTCCTTTCAGCATCCTTGGCGGCATCCACAGATTTCGGATCAGAATCATGGGCCGGGACAGATGAGGAAATGATTGACGCAGTCAGATCTTCCATGGCTTCAATTTTATTTGCGTTCTGGGCTTCTTCAATATCACTCGGCTTGATGGTCGTACTTGGCATGAGGGGGACATTAGACACGACTGGAGATGGTAAGCTATTCTCCGGAATCCCCTCATTCGACATTGAAAACGACTCATCCAGAAAAATGATGTCAGTTTTGGCACTTGTATTTGCGGTCCAGTTTATTCCGCTTGTATGGCTGTGCTCGATATCCGGGGACACTGCAGTAGTAGATGGTGAGACCGTCTCAAATGCTCTGGTAAAGTACTCCGAACACCAGTATCTAGGCTCTGTATGGGCTCTAATGACGGCCTTGGTGATATTCGGATGGGCATTCTTCCGATCCGAGAGATGGCAGGTTATGGCCGCTTTGGTAGCTGTAAATTGGGTTCTTTACTCGGCGGCAAGATTAGTAGAGATTGGTAATCCACTGGGTATTGAAGTACTTCCTGCAAGCTCCGGGGACAGTACTTCCGCAGCCGCCTGGTTCTTCCTGATCTTCTGGTCCAATGTTGCGGCGTACATCCTTTCGATTAGGGGATACTTCGGAGATACGGCCCCCCTCAGGGAGCATAGCGCCATGAGGGCATGGTGGAATGCGAACTACTACGGAATAATGATCTCTCTGGCTTTGCTTGTCTCTCTAGCAATTAGGACTGGTTGGAACGTACTTCCAGCGATGAACGCCACAGGGACTCAGTTGTGGGACATGACTGGAGGCTCCGATCCTTGGTACATGAAGAGGGTAATCGATTATGTCGTAGCTGAGAGGAGCCACTTCATCTTCGACTCTGATCGCTCATATCCCATGGGTGTGATCAATCCCAGGCCACCACTTTTCTCGTGGTCCCTCGCTCTTGGCGGACTGGGACTTAACTGGCTCACGGGATCATCCCAAGATCAGATGGTCTGGTGGAGCGTATCTGCCATGCCAGCAGTTTACGGCGCCCTAATCGTACTTCCACTGGCAGGAATTGCAAGGAGGGTACACAGCGATCTCGCCGGAGTCGTCACCGCGTGGCTAATCGCCCTCATGCCAGGGCACATCGGCCACTCCACATTTGCATTGGCTGATCACGACTCTTTCGCACTGTTGTTCATCTCAATGGCTTTCTACTTCTGGGTAAGGGCTGTTGAGGGAATAAGAGATGAAAGACTGTTCAACGAGACCAGTAGAAATCCATTGTACCTGATAGCTGGAATAAGGGAGATGTGGATGAGGAATCCAATGGTTATGTCCTGTGCTACATTATCTGGCATTTCCTTCGCTACCGTAGCATTGGGATGGAAGGGATTCGTGTACGGTCCGGGAATCTTATTCCTAGCTTTCTCCGTACAGGCATTCCTCAATCTCTTCAGAGGCAGGGATAGCCTTCCTATTACAGCAGCCGCATTGCAGATGCTTCTTACTGCATTCGTGATTCCGTTGCCTTTCTACATGTGGCCCGGACTAGATCTTCTTTTCGACCCTAGCGGTTTCCAACCGATGTTCTACATCATTGGATTCACATTTGCTTTGGGTTGGGTGACCTGTTCATTCAGGGACAAGCCTTGGCTTCTGGTAGTTGGTAGCGGAACTGCTCTCTTCGGTGCAATCCTACTCTCACTTTACGTCTTACAGGCATTGAACATATACAATGGATGGGACATTCTATTCACAGGTGGATTCTACTTCTCCAAGAATAAAATATTCGGTACCATCGGTGAAGCACAGGCCCCCAGTAGAGGGGTTCTGTTCGCTTCTTATGGTCCGGTAGTGTCCATAATTGCTATTTCCTGTGCGGTATATCTAATCTGGAGAGGAGCTAGAAAAGACCGTCAAAGTCACCTCCTCCTGGGATCATGGACCATTGTTGCGGCTTACATGGCTTGGAGCGCTGGTAGATTCATCTTCAACGCAACACCTGCAATGGCAGTTGTCGGGGGACTCGGCATTGCAATGCTATGGAAAGCAGCAAATCCCGCAGATTTCCTCAAGGAGTATCGTAGAGCTGGAATCGGAAACCCCTCTGCTAGGAGGAGATCGACATTTACAGCATCCAGAAGACATCCTGGAATACCTGCTCTGATGATGGTTTTCTTGCTCGTTGCAAGTCAGCACGCGACTTACGGCATAGACTCTGGAATTCCCCGGGGGGAAGAGGCGGCTACCGACGTCGATCAGGCCATCTACGAAATAGCACCAGACTTCCTGCGTTGGTCCATTGGAGATTTCTCAATACTTCAGGACGAAGAATACGATCCCGATTCAGGGATGCTAAGGTACATGGGGACCTTCGGCCCAGGTTTCAATGGGGCAGATTGGAATACGGCATATCAGTGGCTATCTGAACAGGATACAGAAGTTGGCTTCAGTGAGAGGCCTGCCTTTGTCTCATGGTGGGACTATGGATTCCAGGCTCTCACACAGGGGCAGCATCCAACTGTCGCTGATAACTTCCAGTCGGGAATTCCCCACAGTGGGGGAATGCTACTGTCACAGGGCCAAGAGGATACTCTAGCCTTGTTCATCGCTACCCTAACCCAGGGGGACATGAGATCAAACTCTGGAGAGATGACATCCGAGTATCAATCAGTATTGCTAGAAAATATGGAACAATCCCAATTAGACGAGTTCCAAACTATCATGTCCATCGGCGTGGGAGACTCCCAATTAGTAATTCAGAGGTCTATGCAAGTGGTCGCTAATGATGGATCGGTAGACTTGCTCAGAGGGTTCCAGCTAGATGAAAATGGAATCCCGTCCTCCGATGAATCATGGGCCGTTTACTTTGACACAGAACCATATCTGGAAGGATCCAACGAGTCAACAGCGAAATCATCCTTCGATGAGGCCAGAGGGAGGGCGAATGAGTACGAGCAAGAAACTACTCACTACATGATTGGAAACTACAGATACACCAACGATCTGATCGAGGACTTTGATGATGTATCAACAGGACTACACAGGCAGAACTCGAAACTAGCAATGGCAAGGGCTTTCCTAGTTCAGGCGTTCAGCATGGAAGAATTGGTGGACCTATATCACCAGATTACAACAGAGGTATTCTATGATGTGCAAGACTACGAAGCCGGCCTCGGCGTCACCACTGAGAGAAACAACGACATCAGATATTTTGCAGTTGATAACAGACTCTACCCATTGGGAGGCTCGTATTATGCCGACTACAACTACCACAGGGGACAGACCACAGGAATCTTCCACGCGCCAACTGGATTGTCTGGGCTGGATCTCGATGACTACATCTCCACTCTTTACCAGACTCAGAGGGGCGTTGACGGTCCGATAATTCTCAGGACTGCCGATGAATATGAGCAGGAATATCTCAATGACATAGTCAGACAGCAGTCAGGAGCCGCAGCCGACGCTAGCGAAATGATACAGATGGTGGACATAGATTACAACCATCAGGACGCTTTCTTCGACACGATGGTTGCAAGGACATATGTCGGGTACGGGTCTTCTTCACTGGGCCTTCCCGGTGATGCGTCACAACCAGCGCCTCATTTCTACATGTACGGAACTCCAGGGTCTTACCTCGAGCCCGGCATCCCTATGCCAGGGGCTATGATGAATCACATGGTCTTAGCGAACTGGTACGAACTTCCTTGTGAACTGAACCAAGATGGGGAGAAGATAGACGATGATTGTAATGATCCAACTATAGGATCTGCTAACACCCAGGTAAAGATTCTGAAGTACTACAGTGGAGCCACCCTTTCTGGAACCGTTGAACTAGATGGAATCGGTCCCGTACCCAACGCGAGGCTACTCATCGAAAGAGATGCTTTCAGCGGGGAAGAAGTCGCTGATGACACAACAGGAATGGTAACAGACAGGGACCCAAGGACGTACTGGATTCCAATTGGAACCACGGACGCTGACGAGAACGGAATGTTCGAGTTTACCGTACCCGCTGGAAAAATCAAGGTTACCGCATTCTTCGGAGAGCCCAACCTAGAACAGGCCAGATCAACAATGATGACAGGTACTTACAGTATGACCGAGATCCTCACAGAAGAGAACGAAGATTCCAGGGAGCTAAATCCTGTAACAGGAATTCTGGGCAATGTCTCAGGATCCACTTGGCTAACTGAAGAGATCGTAAATATTTCAGCATTCGATGGCCATTCTAATGGCGAGGAAGTAATTGAAATATCGCTATCTGTCGAGTCCGCCCAAGCTACTGGGCAATTAGTCTGGGCATCTATAGAAGAGTACGATGGAACTGCTATCACAGGATCCACTGTAGAACTTGTGCCGCAGTGGGACGAGATTGATATCTCCCCTTACTATGCCTCTACTTCTGATGGTGAAGTATCAGGAGAGGAACTTTCATTCAATGGAATCGGGGAAGTCGAGTTCACAGGACAGGGAACCGTCCAGACAACATCGATCTCAACTATCACAGATTTCACTGGAAACTACACGCAGGAGATCAAGCATAATCACACTCTTGTCGGAGAGGGGCTATTCGAAGGGCAGGGTTCTCTCAGCGGTACGATCAACTTCAACTCAGATGAAGACTCACAAATTGCAGAGTGCGGGGATAATGATACTATGCCTGAAAACCTTTCATTCTGCGAGCTATCGTCAGGCGACCTCTTAATCGATGGTTCAGTAAACGCCACTGGAAGGTTCACTTCTAATGGGTCCACAGAATTTACTCAGAGACTCAGCCACTCCTCACTGGTTGGCTCAGGAATATTTGAGACCGATACTTCCGAGGAATTAGATCACTATGGGACAATAAACGGTACTGGAAAATTCTCCGGAGATGGAATATTCAGTGGACCTATGGTTCAAGCAGGAACTTTCCATCTTAGAGATATGATTCCTGGAATTTACTCTGTAACGGCTATTCTCGATGATGGAACCAGAGTTGAGCTAGATGACTCATTCGCCGTCCCATCCGCGATCAATCAGATACAGAAGATTGACATCCAAGGCAGTTTAATCAGTGGGAAGCTAATCAACTCATCAGGTGAAGTAGTTGACGGCTATGCAGCTTTACTGGATGACTCGTCAGAGTTTGAGGATGCAACAGACGACTGCGCTGACTCGGGACATGCTCCATGCAGGATGTATCCGAATGAAATGGGAGACTATGGAGTCGGTCCACTTCCACCTGGTAATTACTCAGTAGCAATTGATGTAGACCAAGACGGATTCTTCGAGATAATTGAAGAATTCCCATTCGACTCTGAAATTTATGCAAACGTATTGGTCCCGTCCCCTATTCCAGAGATGTTCGACCTCGGTTTTGATATGATCAATGAAGGTTCGAACGTTCCCGATCTGAACGTCTCACTTTCCAAGGCTGATGGAGACTCTATGCCTGTGAGTGCAATTTACTCTGCTGAAGAAGGAGAATACCAAATCGAACTCACACCGGGTGAATGGATAGTAGAATATGCTCTGTCTGACTCCAAGCAGGTCTGGGAAGAATTCGAAGTTTCTTCTGATGTGAGTATGCAATTCGAATTCGTAACCAGTGTAGAAGTTACAGGAACGGTATACTACGAAGAGAACTCTTCAGCACTGTTCAATCCAGATGACGGAAAGGTCATTGGAGCTGATACCGTGATCAGCTTCGCATGGGAAGGATTCTCTACGACAGCTATAACAAATGAATCAGGACAGTTTACTGTAACTCTCCCAGAAGGAGCAGTAGTCGATGCTACTGTCGAGGGGCTGATTGCTGGCCTAGTCAACGGCACTAAATTCACTGTCTCGACTGGAATGGAGGATATTGTAATGGTGGCCACGCCCGGAACGAATGTTTTCGGCCTCGTCAGTGTCTCAAGAGCAAATAACTTCTACTCCTCTGATTTCATCGGTTGGCAGCAACTAACGGTAACAGCTCAGAATGAAAACTATGACGTCAAGTGGAGAAAATCAGTGGATAATCTTGGGAAGTTCCAGATGATTCTCCCTGATGGGGAATGGACATTCGAGATAGTTGATACAGATATCGCCTACTCTCCGGTGACCAAGTACATTGACTCCGAGAACTTCTCTGTAGAGATGATACTCTCTCCTCCTAATGGGACACTTTCCCTTGACATGTTTATGGACAATACAGGAGATCTAAACTCCTCAAATGGTACGCCTGTATCATATGACTTCGAGATTGTACCATCGTCTCAGGCAGGTATGGGCAAGAATGTAACATATGATGGACCTGAGTGGATTAGTGAGGGATTGGCCCAAGTCTCTCTCGAACCAGGATCTTACAGTGTGATAGTATCCATTTCCGACGCCACAGAGGGCGATCTATTCGGAACCATGCTGTCTTCGCAAATCGTACCCTTCGATATTCCTCTTCAGGGAGGTTCAGTAGACAGGATTGCCGCATTCTTGCCTGAGTGGAGAGTTAGTGCCTCACTCACAAATCAGTTCGGAGGAGTTCTCCCTGATCAGGATTTCAAACTAATCAACACAGAAACAGGCTGGACTCAAACGTACACTACAGACTCCAACGGAAGCTGGTCCGATCACATCATACAGGGCGATTGGATATTGAGTGTAGAATCCCTCATCAACAGCGAGGGTGCAACGGAAACACTCAGGGCGCACATCGTATCATCACCAGAAGCAGCATCGACAGATATCTCACTTTCGACGATTGAGGCCGCTTCGGTTTCAATTAGTCTCACTGAGACTTTGGGTGCGACACTCGAAGGAATGCGAATTGTCGCATCGTCACAAGATGGGCTGGGAGAAGTCGACCTAACTCCAACGGACTCATCCGGGGTTTCCGAAATACAGTTATTCCCTGGAAACTGGACCATGTCAATGGAAAACGAGGAAGAAGGCATTAAGTGGATCCTAGAATCTATTGATGTAGTACTTTCATCCGGAGATAACGGGCAGTTGAATTTCACAGCTGACCGACTGGCAGAAGTCAGTGGTAATGTATTCTGGGACCTGAACGATAACGGCGTTTACAATATCGGTGAAGGGATTAACAATGCTACTCT
>CENG01001524.1_pt1 | contig 14478 bp, 11 predicted proteins | sample 530131 | NCBI WGS metagenome assembly CENG01 (sample SAMEA2591057, study PRJEB7988) | marine metagenome | biome: marine biome (ENVO:00000447); feature: surface water (ENVO:00002042) layer; material: saline water (ENVO:00002010), including plankton (ENVO:xxxxxxxx) | depth 5 m
GTAATTTCCTTAAGATTACCCTGAGCCACTATTTCTCCTCCATTTACACCAGCTGAAGGACCTAAATCCACTATGTGGTCTGCACTTTCAATCATTTCTTTGTCATGCTCTACTACAATAACAGTATTACCAAGATCTTTTAATTTAATCAATGACTCAATGAGCATATTATTATCTTTTTGATGCAAACCTATACTTGGTTCATCTAAGATATATAATACTCCAACTAACTTTGAACCAATTTGAGTTGCCAGTCTAATTCTTTGAGATTCTCCACCAGATAATGATTTTGATGATCTGTTTAAGGATAAGTAATCTAAGCCCACATCTAAAAGAAAACCAACCCTACTTTTTAATTCTTTTATCAACTCCGATGCAATTTTTATTTCAATATCATTTAAATTAACTTTTAAATCTTCTAGCCAAACAAAAAGTTCATTCAACTCCAAACTGGAGATATCAAAAATTGACTTACCGTCAATTAAAAAATTATTTGCGATTTTACTAATACGCGAACCTTTACAGGAAGAGCATAAGTTTTCAATCATAAAACCCTTTGCCCATCTTTTAATTTTTGAAGATTCATTTTGATCATATTGATTTAAAATAAATTTTTCAATCCCCTCAAAATCAATTAAATAATTTCTTGTTAACCCTAAAGATTTGGATTCAACTTTAAATGATTCTTTACCACCATTTAAAATTATCTCCATCGCTTCATTTGGTATATCTTTAATCCGGTCATTCAGTGAAAAGCCATATTTTTTTGAAATACTTTCTAGTTGTTTGAATACCCATGAATCTTTCTTTTTGCCTAGTGGTGCAATACCTCCATTTGCTATGGAATTTGAAGTATCAGGTATCACCTTCTCCTTATGAATTTCAAGTTTAAACCCAAGCCCTTTACATTCATTGCACATTCCTTTAGGAGAATTAAATGAAAAAGTATTTGGTTCTGGGCTTGGATATGAAATCCCGCTTTCAGGACACATTAATTTTTTACTGTAATATTTCATCTTATTTTCCTTTGCATTCAATATTATTACAGTTTCTTCTCCATGATACAAAGCAGTTTTCAGAGATTCATTTAGTCTTTTGCTTTTATTTTCGGAATCGTCTAACCTGAAGCGATCAATAAGTAAATCTATATCATGGGTCTTGTATCTATCGAGTTTCATCCCATTTGTTAAACTTATTATTTGACCATCAACTCTAACTTTTAAAAAGCCTTGGTGAATTAAATTTTGGAAAAGCTCCCTGTAGTGACCCTTTCTACTTTTAACTATTGGAGCTAGAATTATAATATCATTTTGACAAAAAGTTTTTTTGATAAGACTTAATATTTTTTCATGAGTATAACTTACCATTATCTTTTTTGTATTATAGCTATAAGCAACTCCAATTCTAGAAAACATTAATCTCAAAAAATCATATATTTCTGTTATAGTTCCCACCGTTGAGCGAGGATTCTTTGAGGTTGTTTTTTGTTCAATTGCAATAACTGGAGAAAGCCCGTCGATTTTATCTACATCAGGTCGCTCAAAATTTCCCATAAATTGTCTAACATATGCTGAAAAGGTCTCCATATATCTTCTTTGACCTTCTGCATGAATTGTATCAAAAGCCAAAGAAGATTTTCCACTTCCTGAAAGACCAGTTATAACTGTAAGTTTATTCCTAGGAATTTTTAGAGTAACATTTTTTAAATTATGAACTCTAGCTCCTTTGATATGTATAAAGTTTTCAGTCAACATTTAATATAGTCTGAAATAAACTAATAAATTTCGGCATAATCATCACCTCTTTTATCTGCTCCAACTGAGATATTGCCTATTTTGTCAACCATTATGGCATCAACTCGTCCAATAAATTTTGATTTCTGTAAATCAAATTGATGACCTATTGACTTTAATTTTTTTAATTCACTTGTATTTTTAAAGTTTGGTTCGAATCTAACAGAATCAGGAACCCATTGATGATGAAACCTTGGTGAATCTATTGATTCTTGAATTCCCATTTTGTACTCGTATGCATTAAGGATAGTTTGAAAAACAGATGTTATAATTGTTGAGCCTCCAGGTGTTCCAAGTATTAAAAATAATTTTCCCTCTCTTTCAACTATAGTTGGAGTCATTGAACTAAGCATTCTTTTTTTAGGTTTTATAGAATTAGCTTTACCACCAACCAATCCAAACATATTTGGAGAACCAGGCTTGCTGCTAAAATCATCCATTTCATTATTCATAAAAACACCAATTTCATCGACAAAAACTTTTGAGCCATAAGATCCATTTAAAGTGGTAGTAACAGAAACCGCATTTCCAAAGGAGTCTAGTATTGAAAAATGTGTTGTTTCATCACTTTCTGCTATAACAATATCTCCGTAAGAAATATCAGATGACTTTGTAGCTACAAGCGGATTATAATTTACCATTCTTTCACTCAAATAATCTGAAGATATCAAATGATATTCGGGAATAGACACGAAATCAGGATCACCCAAGAAATAACTTCTATCTGCATATGATCTTCTTTCGGCTTCAATCATTAAATGCATAGCTTTATAAGACTTATATTCTAAATCTCCTATATTAAATGGCTCAATCATTTTCATCATTTGAGCAAGACAAATACCCCCACTAGAAGGAGGACCCATTGATATAATCCTTAGGTCTTTATAATTAAACACTATTGGCTTTCTCCATTTAGGTTCATAGGACTTAAAGTCCTCTATCAGAATTTTACCACCAGTATTGTTTATTTTTTTTACCATTGACTCTGCAACCCAGCCCTCATAAAAACCTTTGTTACCATATTTAGAGATTTCAGTTAAGGCTTTTGCAAGGTTAGGGTTTTTAATGGTGTCACCCTTTTTAAAAATTTTACCATAAAATGTTTCTCTACCGTTGACTTTTATAAATTCATCTCTCTTACTATTTAGGCTTGTGGCTTGTTTTTCTGTAACTAGAAATCCTTTTTCGGCTAATTCAATAGATGGTTGAATTAATTCACTCAAAGGCAAGCTTCCCATTTTTTTATGAACTTCAAGAATCCCAGCCACAGAACCAGGAACTCCTACCGCTAGTCCACCAGTTCTACTTAAATCTTCATTAGCTTTTCCATCTACGTCCAAATACATATCTTCAGTTGAGCTCATAGGAGCCAACTCTCTGTAATCAATACTTCCTATATCTCCACTAGAAGTACGATATACCATAAAACCTCCACCAGTAATATTGCCAGCATTTGGAAAAACAACAGTTAAAGCAAAACTTGTAGCAACCATAGCATCAAAAGCATTCCCTCCATTTTTTAAAATTTCAACACCAATTTTAGAGGCTTCTTCTCTAGCGGAAACAACTGCTCCTTGGATGGGATTTTTTTCTAAGTTTTCACAACCGATGAAAAATAGAACAAATAAATTAAGTAAGATTAGTTTCTTCTTGATTTTAATTTCTGTCATTGATAAAATTGTTGAATTATTTTTATGATAATCTCAATCTTGCAATATACATAATTTGTATCTAAATACTTAATTAGAATTAATAGGTTGTTTATTTTTTAAAATCAGGTGTATATTTGATAAACATTAATATGCCCTTAATCAAATCTATTTCTGGAATAAGAGGAACCTTAAAAGGTAATAAAGACTCTAGTTTGAGTCCTGATGTAATTAAAAACTATACATCATCATTCATTCAGCATCTAAAAAATATTAATAAAAATAAACCTATTTCGATTGCAGTTGGAAGAGACGGAAGAATTTCTGGAATAAAAATATGTATGATTATTTCTGAGGTTTCTTTAAATATGGGAATTAAAATTATCGATTTAGGATATTCAACCACACCTAGTGTTGAAGTTTTTATTGAACAAGAAAAACTAGATGGTGGAATAATGATTAGCGCAAGTCATAATGGAATTGAATGGAATGCACTTAAATTATTTAATTCAAAGGGTGAATTCATTTCAAAGGATGATTTCGATAATATTAATAACATTATTGAAAAGAAATCATTTAAACATAGAGATGTAAATACTGTTGGAAAAATTATTAAAAATTCAAATTCAATTGAGCAACACATAGATTTAATTTTATCCCATGAATTAATAGATGTTAATAGGATTAAAAGTGCAAATTTTAGGATTGTAGTAGATGGAATAAATTCTACTGGAGGGATCGCAGTTCCCGATTTATTGAAAAGGTTAAACGTAGATGTTATAAAATTAAATTGTGAACCAAATGGGAATTTTATTCATGATCCAGAGCCATTAGAGAAAAACCTTGTTGAGTTATCAAAGTTGGTAGTCAAATATAATGCTGATCTCGGCTTAGCAGTTGATCCTGATGTAGACCGATTGGCTCTTATAGACGAAAAAGGAGGGTATTTTGGCGAAGAATACACATTAGTTGCCTGTGCAGATTATGTTCTTAACAAAAATTCTGGATCAACAGTATCTAATCTTTCATCAACTAAAGCTTTAAAAGAATTGACCCAAACAAAAGGATGTAATTATTATTATTCTGCAGTAGGGGAGGTAAATGTCGTTGAAATGATGAAGAGTAAAAAAGCTGTGATCGGTGGCGAAGGCAATGGAGGTATAATTTTTCCATCCATTCATTATGGCCGAGATGCCTTAATTGGTGTAGGACTTTTTTTATCTCATCTTGTCGAAAAAAAACTTACGGTTTCCAATCTTAGAAAACAATATCCGTCATATTATATGGCGAAAAAGAAAATAGAAATTACAAATGCTTCTTTTGAAGAAATATATCAATTTTTAAAAAATGAGTATTCAGAATGTGAAATCATCGAAATAGATGGTTTGAAAATAATTTTTAATGATTCCTCCTGGGTCCATCTTAGAAAATCAAACACAGAGGAAATTATACGAATTTACTCAGAAGCTGAGGATACTTTAAAAGCAAATCTGATAGCAGACCGAGTTATAAGTCTAGTAAACAGTTTGTAAAAAACCTACTCAACCATATATTTAAATCTGTTATGAGTCCAAAGGTACTCATATGGATTTTGTTTTATTTGTTTTTCTAACTTATCGAAAAACAAATTGGTGATTTCGTTTTCTTTGTATTCTAAAGGGTTGATTGCCAATGTAGATATTTCAGCTTCATAATAGCCTCTTCTTATTCTTTTTATTTGACAATAAAATACTGGATAATTATATTTTTTTGAGATTCTCTCAGCTCCAGTGAAGACAGGTACCTTGACTCCCATAAAACTTCTCACATATGATTTTGAATCTCTTCTTGGAGACTGATCACCAATAAAACCTAATAAACCGAAATCATTAGAACTATTCATGGATTCAATAAACTCAAAAGTTTTATATCTAGACAATAAGAATGATCCATATTTCTCTCTAGACTTAGTCATTTTATTTTCAAAATATTTATTTGTTAAAGGTGTGTAAATCCCATAAGCATTGCCTAACAAATGACTTCCAATTGTAAGCATCCCCTCCCAATTTGAAAAATGACCCAATAATAGTATTGTGCTCTTTCCTTTTTTTTCTTCATTATTAATTAACTCTATATTTTTAAATTTATACCTTCTAAGCATTTCATTTTTTGATATCGAAAAGTTTTTAATCATTTCGACCATTAAATCTGAAAAATGCACGTAAAATTTTTTCTCTAACTCTTTAATCTCTAATATGGACTTTTTCGGAAAACATAAATGCAAATTTTTTCTCACAATTTTTAGTCTAAATTTTACAACTCTATAGAGAAAATATGATAAAAAATCTGATATTATATAAAGGACCGAATAAGGTAAAAAAGATAATAAAAGGAGTAAGGGATAAGTAAGTAAAAATACAAATAAATGCAAGCCGTAAATTTTTTTTCAAATATAGTTATATTTGAAATATACTATCATTATGTTAGGTATTTCAAGTCTTCTTTTCAGTTTAATATTATCAATAGTTTTGATAAGTTTGAACGCTTTAAAAAACAATTTAAATTTTGAAAAATTCAAATTAAATGTTGGTAAGGTTAATTCAGGTGAATACTATCGATTAATTTCTTCTGGTTTTCTTCATGGGGACTTACAACATCTCTTATTTAATTGCTTTACATTATTCATCTTTGGAGACACTGTTATTATGCGTTTGGGTGAAATCAATTTCGTTTTACTTTATTTTTCTTGCCTAGTTTTTAGTGGCTGGCTTTCCGTCTATTTTAACAAAAATAATTATTATTATTCTGCTGTTGGAGCTAGCGGTGCAGTAATTGGAGTAGTTTATAGTTCTATATTACTCTATCCTAGTATGAAATTAGCTTTCCTTTTTTTTCCTATTCCTATGCCTGCGTATTTATTTGCAGTTGGATATTTACTTTATAGTCTCTATGGGTTTAAAAAGTTGAATGATGGAATCGGACATGAAGCACATATTGGAGGTGCTTTGTCGGGTTTATTATTAACTAGTCTTTTCAAACCAAATGTAATTATTGAATCATTTTACCTTTTGATTGTAATGATTGCTATTACAGTAGTTGGTTTTTTTAGTATTAAAAAAAATTAATTATTTAAAATCTGACTTATTCTTGCTGCCAATTGAGCTCCACGAAGATTCTTGTCTATTATACGACCTTCTTGATCAATTATAATAGAAGCGGGTATGGCTCTTATATTATATAATTTGGCAATAGGGTCTTGCCAAAATTTAAGATAAGAAACATGATTCCAAATTAACCCATCATCATCAATTGCTCTTAGCCAACTAGCTTTAGTTCTATCTAATGATACACCAACAATTTCTAATCCCTTAGGATGCATTTCTTTGTACAGCCTTACTAGATTTGGGTTTTCAACTCTGCATGGCCTACACCAAGAAGCCCAAAATTCAATTATAGTCACTTTACCTTTCAAATCTGACAAATTAAGTACTTCTCCAGCAGGAGAAGGTCCTTCAAAATTGGGAGCAATTTCACCTATTGAAGTAGGATTCGTTGGGGCATTTACTTTTTCAACTAAAATTTTTCCAACTCGACTATTTAAAATTTCTGGATTATAAGAAGCTGTTAATTCTTTAGCAGACTTTATGTCTATTGTCTTCTCATTAATAAGCTTTTCAAGCATAAGTACAGATAAATATGAACCTTTATTGTTTTTAGCTAAATCTAATTCAAAATTTACTAAATCAGTTTGTTTTTCTCTGTATTGATTTTGTAGGTCCTCGACTAATAAATTATCTCCTAATGAATTCGCAATTTGTATTTCATTTGCAATTTTATTTAAACTGCTAACGATAGATTTAGTTTTACTACGGTAAGAATTTAAATCATCATTTGACCTAGTTCCTTCAACCTGGGATGCATCTAAACTATCATTATATACTCTCATATCAATTCTACCAGATTCAAGTATAAAAGGGATATTAGAGGTTTTATCTTTTATAGTTATAAAATTAACATCAATCTCATTAACCTGTGAAGAAAAATTAAATCTCCCTTTACGGATAATTGCAGAATCCATTTTTATAGGCTGATTAACAGAATTAGGTACGATTCTGTAAATGACTACTCCGTCATCTAAATCAGTTGTGCCATTTAATTCAAAAGAGTTGTTATTACTTTCACAGCCAAGTAACATCGATAAAAAAAGGGCAATTACAATTCTCAAGGGTAATTTTTTTTTAAAATTAGTGAAACTTATTTAATCTAAATTACAACTTATTCATCAGATATTTATAAGCTATCAATAAACCTTATATTTGCATAAAATTATTAAGTTGGCTGGAAATAAATTTGGTAATCTTTTTTCTCTTACAACATTTGGAGAGTCCCATGGAATAGCCATTGGTGGTATAATTGATGGATGTCCTGCGGGTGTAGAGATAGATCAAACAAGAATTCAGCAAGATCTTGACAGGAGAAAGCCTGGACAATCAAAAATAGTTTCTCAAAGAAAGGAAAACGATATAGTTGAAATTTTTTCTGGAATTTTTGAAGGAAAATCTACTGGAACACCAATTGGTTTTATAATTAAAAATAAAGATCAAAAATCCAAAGATTACAATCATATAAAAGACTCATACAGGCCTTCCCATGCAGATTTTGTTTATGATGAAAAATATGGATTTAGGGACTACAGAGGAGGTGGTAGAAGTTCTGCCAGAGAAACCGCAGTTAGAGTAGTAGGGGGTTCCATAGCAAAACAATTTTTAAAAGGAATTAAAATTCAAGCCTTCGTATCAAGAGTAGGTAACATTAAATTAGAAAAACATTATTCTGAGTTAGACCTTGGAAAAACAGAAAATAATATAGTAAGATGTCCAGATTTAGGTACAGCTAAAAAAATGGAAGAACTAATTAAATCAATTCGAAAAGAAGGGGATACTATTGGAGGAATAATTACATGTGTAGTAAAAAATGTACCCATAGGACTTGGAGAACCTGTTTTTGACAAATTACATGCTCAGTTAGGAAAGGCAATGCTTTCAGTTAATGCCGTAAAAGGTTTTGAATATGGTAGTGGTTTTGATTCTTCTAAGTTTAAAGGCAGCGAACACAACGATGTAATTAGAAAGGATGGTACAACAGCAACAAACTACTCTGGGGGAGTACAAGGAGGTATATCTAATGGGATGGACATTTATTTTAATGTTGCTTTTAAACCTGTCGCAACAGTTATGAAAAAACAAAATACAATAAATAAAGACGGAGAAGAGGTTGTTTTAGAAGCGAAAGGAAGACACGACCCATGTGTTTTGCCAAGGGCAGTTCCAATTGTTGAGTCAATGGCAGCGCTTGTAATTGCTGATTATTTATTAATAAAACGTGCAAATAAAAAAAATACTAAATGAAGAAATTATTGTTATTTTTTAGTTTTTTAATGCTTATATCTTGTTCTAAAAAAAATGTCGAGGAAGAGAGTGATGTAACCTTGGTTAACTATCAACTGAGTATATTCGCTTCTGAGGGAGGCACAGTTAGTTATGACAATCCAAATAATGGTTTATTTGAGACTGGTAGTAGAGTTATTTTGGAAGCAATTCCTGATGAGGGTTTTTATTTTACAGAATGGTCAAATGGATCAAGAGAAAATCCCCTTACTCTTAATATTGAATCTGATATTACGATATTTCCAAAATTTTTAAATAAACTGAATCTTATAAAACGCTTCAGTGAAATTGTAATTGGTGATGGTGAAAATGGTCCAATGCATACCTTAAAATGGAAAGCAATGAAAATATATATACAGGGTTCATCCTTAGAAATTGAAAAGGAATTGGATGTTTTTATTGAAGAACTTAATACTATTTTATCCAATGACAATCAATTTAGCTGTGAAAAAGTAACAGATAATTATGGAGTCCATATGGTTAATTCTACTGCTGAAGAATTTTTAAATATTTATCCTGAGTATGAAAATAATGGAATTGAACTAGAAGATTTTTGGGGATATGCTAGTTGGAGTGCGAATGCACAAGGTTATATAAACGAAGGAAGAGTTTTTTTAAATAAACCAGAAATGACGTGGATTAAAGCCATTAAATGGACTATAAGGCATGAATTGGGACATGTTTTGGGCCTTAAACATACACCAGATGAGACAAGCATAATGCATCGCTTTTTTAGAGAAGACATTAACGAAGGTTTTTCAGAATTAGACAAAGAATCCTTAAGATTTTTGCATGATTCAAGAATGCCACTTAAATCTGATTTAGAAAGTTCAAATGCCATTTTAAAAAATATTTTAGGTGTAAATAGCTCCAAAAAAATCCGTAAAAATTTTAAAGTAAATCAAAAGACAATAAAGGTATCCAAAAAAGGATATGATTATAAATGCCCTAGAATTTAAAAGGCAAAACCTTTTTTCTTTTGAGTGTTTTTCTAAGTAAATGTTTTGTAATTTAATGATATGAAAAATTTACCGCTGCATTGGAAAATTATAATTGGTATGTTTCTGGGCATATTCTTTGGTCTTGGCTTAAGCTTTTTTCCAAGTGGCAAAATTTTTATCAGCAACTTCATAAAACCTTTTGGAACAATATTTATAAACCTCTTAAAATTAATTGCTATACCTCTAATTCTAGTTTCTCTTATCAAAGGCGTTTCGGATTTAAAAGATATATCTAAGCTATCAAAAATGGGTGGCAGGACGATTGTCACATATATGTTCACAACTGTTATTGCTGTAATCATAGGTCTTGTACTAGTTAATCTAATTAAACCCGGAAACTCAATTTCCAATGAAACAAGACAGGAGTTAATTGAAGCGTATTCTAGTAATACCGAAGAAAAAAGAGAAGCGGCAAACAAACAAAAATCTGCTGGCCCACTTCAAGCCCTAGAAGATATTGTTCCGGATAATGTTTTTAAATCTTTCACTAGCAATAAAAATATGCTCCAGGTTATTTTCTTTGCACTATTCTTTGGAATCGGAATGATTCTTTTACCTGAAAAAAAAGTTTCACCAGTAAAAGAATTTATCGACTCTCTAAATACTATAATTCTAAAGTTAATTGATCTTATTATGCTTTCCGCACCATACGGCGTGTTTGCATTGCTTGCAACACTCGTAGTAGAAGCACCAAGTCTAGAATTATTTGCAGCCCTAGGCCTTTATTCGATAACTCTTTTAGTAGGTTTAACTTTAATGATTTTGGTTTATGCTATAATTGTAAAATTACTTACTGGCAAACCTCCTGGTGAGTTTTTTAAAGGAATTGCACCAGCTCAACTACTTGCATTTTCAACAAGTTCAAGCGCGGCAACTCTTCCTGTAACTATGGAATGTGTTGAAAAAAATCTTGGCATTAACAAAGAGGTAAGCAGCTTTGTTTTACCTATTGGAGCGACCATAAATATGGATGGAACAAGTCTTTACCAAGGAGTAGCAGCAGTATTTATCGCTCAGGCTTTTGGGTTAGATTTAGATTTGTCATCCCAACTTGGAATAATTTTAACGGCAACTTTAGCTTCAATTGGCACTGCGGCAGTTCCAAGTGCAGGTATTGTAATGCTAGTAATTGTATTGGCTCAAGCAGGAATTCCTGAAGCCGGACTTGCTTTAATTTTTGCGGTAGATCGACCACTTGATATGTGCAGAACTATAGTTAATGTTACTGGAGATGCAGCTGTTTCCACAATAGTAAATAAATCACTCGGAAATAAATAGTTTTTAATCAATCTAAGTACTTGTGCTTAAAAGATGTATCCGGAGTAGGGCAGGTATCATAACTTCCAAACCATTTATACCGATTCCTTGCTATAAACTTATATATTCCGTCTGTTAAAAACTTAGGTATAATTGAAAAAATTAAAATTAGATTGAACAATCCACCAAGAGTTTTAATTATTTTAAAAAATGCTCTTGACTCTGTATAAATTCCATCTAATTGATCCCATACGATGACTGTATCCTTATTTGAGATATTTATATCCCGCTTGGATGCAAAATTTATCGCTAAATCGCTATCTAAGGATGAGAATCTTAATTTATCATTTTTATCCCATCGGCAAAGCGTACGTATCCAAAAATTACAAAACACACATGGTCCGTCAAAAAAGATGATTAAGGGTTTCATTTAGATTTTACTAATTCAATTTCACTTAGACTAATTTGAGTTTTAAAATTACCATAATTTACAATTGCTTTATCCTTTTTAATCGAATCAATTATACCCTCTGATTTTCCTGTAGGTATTTTTACCGTGTCACCAACAGAAAATTTAATTTCAATTTTTTTCTTTAATTTTTTCTTCTTTTTGATTTTTAAAATATCCCTTTTAGATTCATCTTTAATCTTCAAAATCTCTTTTGCAGTTACTTTTTTATTACTTGACTTTTTCTTCTCTTTTTTCTTTTTTTCAATTTCAATTATGTTGAACATCTCAGATATCAGTCTTCTTTTCTTTCCATGCTTATGATAGCTATCTACTAGAGTGCTAAATTTATTCCCAATATTTATTGTCTTTTTTTCATGTTCATAAAGAAGATTATATTTTGAAAGTTTGTTGGTTAGTTTTTCATTTAAAACTTCATTTTCATCCTTTTTTATCCTAGCACCAGTTTGTAGTCTTTTGAGTTCACTTAACTCTTCACTGTTTTTTATTCTTTCTTTTTGCAATTTGGAAATTACTCCCTCAAAACGAACCTTATCTAAATCAACCTTTTCTTTCGCTTTATCAATTAAAAAATTTTCAATACCATTTTTACTCGCTACTTCAAAAGTATAAGAACTTCCAGCTTCTCCTGTTATAAGTCTAAATAAAGGTTCAAATGTTTCAGAATCGAATTGCATATTAGCATTATCCATAAAATCTAATTCGCTCGCCATCACTTTCAAGTTAGAGTAATGAGTTGTTATGATTCCAAAAGCTCCGGAATCGTAAAATTCTTTCAAAAATACTTCAGCTAAAGCACCACCAAGTTCAGGGTCTGAACCAGTTCCAAATTCGTCAATTAGAAAAAGGGTATTTTTATTACAATTTTCTAGAAAATATTTCATGTTTTTTAATCTATAAGAATAAGTACTCAGCTGATTTTCAATGGATTGGTTATCTCCGATGTCAGTTAAAATTTGATCAAAAATGAAAATTTTTGATTTAGGATGTGTAGGAATTAAAATTCCACTTTGAAACATTATTTGTAGCAGCCCCATCGTTTTTAAAGTAATACTCTTTCCTCCTGCATTTGGACCCGATATTACTAGAATCCTCATCTCATCCTTGATTAAAATATCTTGTGGGAATGTAGTTAAGTTATTATCTTGATTATGTTTTAAAAGAAGTGGGTGGTAGGCACCATAGAGCTGAATTTCTCTTTTTTCTGAAATATTTGGTTTTACTGCATTAATAGAAAAAGCATGTTTTGCCCTTGAATAAACTGAATCTAATGATGTTAGATATTTTATATAATCCTCAAAAACATTGCAATAGGGTCTAAAAAAATCTGTTAATTCTTTTAAAATTCTTTTAATTTCCTCTTTTTCTTCAAATTCCAAATTATTTAATTCAAGAGAATATTTCATTGTTTCCTCTGGAGCAACATAAACAATACTTCCTGTCTTTGAGCTTCCTATTATTGTTCCAGTCACTTTTCGTCTATGTGATGATTTTACCGCTAGTACTCTGCGATTATCAACAAAGCTCTCTTTAATATCATCAAGGTAATCGGTAGAGTTATAATATTTAAGTGCATCTTGAAATGTCTTACCGATTTTTGATTTTACAATACCAATTTCTTTGCGCACCGAAAATAATTTGTCAGAGGCATTGTTATGTATATTGCCATAATTATCTATTACTGATGAAATTTTCTTTTTAGGTTTTTCATCAAATTCAATATGGCTAGACATACTTCGAAGAGTAGGGTAATAGCGCTTAAATTTTTTAAAAAACTTAATTAATTTATTTACAGTATAATTTGTGTTAGATATTTTTCTAAAGCCTTCGACTTCTATTGTACTATTTTCTATTTTAAGAAGCCTGATTTCTTTTAAAAATTCATCGAAATAATGATTAGGAATCTTATTTTCATTATCAAACGAAGAGGTATATTCCGAGACAAGATCTAATTGATACTCTATCTCATCTTTTTCATTTATTGGTGATATGCTAAGTATTTCATCTTTACCAATTGATGTAACTGCGAAAGATGAAATCTGTTCCAATAGAGTTTGAAATTCTAGGTCTACAGATGTTTTGTTAGGAATATTCAAAGCTTAAATTTCATAAATTAGTTGATAAAATTAGTTAAAATATGAAGGTGAGCATAAACAAGAGTTGGGAAAAGGAGCTCAGGTCAGTTTTTGAGGATTCATTTTTTAAAACTCTTGTTGAAAATGTTAAGCAAGAATATTCAAATAATATTTGTTATCCTCCTGGCAAACTAATTTTTAAGGCTTTTGATGATTGTCCATTCGATAAAGTAAAAGTAGTTGTAATAGGGCAGGACCCTTATCATGGAATAGGACAAGCAAATGGACTTTGTTTTTCAGTAAAAGACAACATACAACATCCTCCTTCACTTGTAAATATATTTAAGGAAATAGAAACAGATCTTAAGATACCTTACCCTAGTAGTGGAGACCTTACGAGATGGTCAAAACAAGGTGTTTTTCTTCTGAACTCCGTATTAACTGTAAAAGCTAACTCGGCTGGAAGTCATAAAAACATTGGTTGGCAAAGATTTACAGATATTGTTATAAATACTATATCTAGAGAAAAAAACAATATTGTTTTTCTTCTTTGGGGAAACTATGCTAAAGAAAAAGCAAAATTAATTGATGAAAAAAAACATTTGATTTTAAACTCTGGACATCCATCTCCTCTTAGTGCAAATAAGGGAGGATGGTTTGGAAATAAACATTTTAGCCAATGCAATCAATATTTAGAAGAAAAAGGTATTGAGAAAATTATATGGTAGAATAATTGACTTTATATTAACAATTAGAATTTGTAATAATTAATTGTCAATCCCTAAATTTGTAATAGAACTATAAATAC
>CENG01001291.1_pt1 | contig 14451 bp, 9 predicted proteins | sample 530131 | NCBI WGS metagenome assembly CENG01 (sample SAMEA2591057, study PRJEB7988) | marine metagenome | biome: marine biome (ENVO:00000447); feature: surface water (ENVO:00002042) layer; material: saline water (ENVO:00002010), including plankton (ENVO:xxxxxxxx) | depth 5 m
TGTTACATTCACAGAACCTATTTACAGTACATTTGCATCTAGAGTAGCAACTGGAACTTTATCTGCTCAAAATATATCTCTTTCTTTAACAGGCGGTACCGCATCTCTTGCATCTCAAACTCCAACCTCAGTTACAGCAAGTGGAACAAATAGATATTTGATTGGCTATTCGACCTCAGGTAGCATCTCTGGTTCGGAAAAATTGATTGTAAAAAGATCATCATCCAATCCTCTTTATGATAAGGTGGGGAATGAAGTATCCTCAACCAATTCATTTGTAATAAATCTACTTGACGACCAAGCTCCATTTATTACCTCTGCGCAACTTAATAGAGAAAACTCAAACGTAGGAATTGTTTACAATGAAAATATTTTTGGAGGGGCTAATACGCAATTTAATTCTTCTACCTCGAGTTTTACAACCTTTACAATTCCAACAAAAAGAACCAATACAGGAAGCTGGTCTCCATGGACCTATGATTTTGACCTTAATGTGCCTTCGGGTTACATCGTAACAAAAGTTCAATTCACTTTTAATGCAGTTGACCAAGGCTGGGGCGGAACAAATGGAAGCGCTAATATTAAATTAAATAGCACCCAAATTGGAAGGGCAACACTCACCCATTCTGTACAAAGCTTTGATGTTTCCAATGCAAGAACATATCCTGACTTTAATTACAATGGTACAAACTCACTTAAGTTTTATTTCATTGGCTATCCAGGTTGGAGTTCCACAACAACCAACGGTGTTCTTAAAATTTTCTATACTCCTATTTCTGTTAGCGCTGGTAACTACCAACTAACAATGACAGGGGGAAATGCTACACTTTCTGCAAGCACTCCGTCTTCTTTTAGTCTAGTAAACAACATTGTGAATTTAGGTTTACCTATCCAGGGTAATCCAAATGGACAAGAAGTTTTAAATATTACTATCCCTGGAAACTCTGTTTATGATTCAACGGGTAATGCTGCAACATCGACTTTAGCTAGCTTTACACTTTACAATAAAGGTGTTTCACAAATCAGCACCACTACCCTTTCAAATACCAATTCAAAAGTACTTGTGACATTTAGTAAAGACATTGGAACTTTTGGAATTTTTGAAGGCGATGAACCAAACAATACAAATGGGGATGAGAGTAAAGGACAGATTTTCCCTGGTGGAATTGTTAACGACCATAATTCTACATTTGATAAATCGCATCACTTAATAGAGTTTGACTTCTTAAAGAGAACTGAAAATGGGTATTCCTATATTGGGGACTTTGAAGGGCATAGTTATTTTATAAGCAACGGAATCTCAACTTGGGACGCGGCAAATACGTCTCGCAACAATACACAAGGATATTTAACTGTAATTAAGTCCCAGGCTGAAAAAGACTTTATTTTTCAAAATGTTGGAAACAGATTAACTGGTGAAGGTGGATGGATTGGCCTTTATCAGGATCAAAATGATGCAAAATACTCCGAACCAGCTGGTGGTTGGAAATGGGTGACAGGCGGATATGCAAATGTTCGAAGTGGATTTAATAAAGATGCTATATCGCTTTCTATAAGTGGTGGAACAGCTAGTCTTACGGCTTCTGTACCTGTCTCTGTAATCCAAAACGATGCTAGGAACTTCCTTATGGAATTACCTTTGAGTGGAGATGTATCTGGTCAAGAATCTGTGACTATAAATATATTGGCTAATTCTCTTTTCGATGTAGATGGTAATTCTTTAGTTGTCACACAAACAAATAATTCAGTACGTTTAGGAGACACTAAAAAACCAGTAATGGTATTAACGCACAATAAAACTGGACAAAATGTTCTTTTAAAAGGTGGTGATACGGTTGCACTTACTGCTCAGTCTGATGAAGCGCTTAGCGCGTTACCTATTTTAACTTTCTCCGGACTGTCAACCACAACAATGTCTGCAGGTAACAATAATACTTGGAGTTATTCATGGAATGTTCCAACAAATTTTAATGGTACAGTAACAGCAAGTGTTGAAGGGATTGATACAAATGGAAATAAATCTTTGAGATCAAATCAAACCGAAATTTATTACACTATTGATAACATTGCTCCTTTTATCGAAAAGGTTAAATTAATTAATGACTCATTGGTCAGACTTTCGTTTAATGAAAAACCTGTTAAACTTGCCAATACAACAAATACCATTCTTGTTCCCGAAACATTTTCTTTAAGCACATCACAAGGATCTCTTACTCTTACCAGTTCAACACCTACAACGGTGGCGCAAAGAGATAATATAGTTGATATTGGATTTGGATTTACAGGCACCCCTTCGAAGGGTCAAAGTCTTACAATAGTTAACAGAAAAAACATTTACGACATGGCTGGAAATGTGACTTTAGCTCAAGTGTCTAGTATAACTATTGAACTTAAAGTGGACGAGGATGGCGACGGAGTTAAAGACGAATTCGATAAGTGCCCTGGAACACCAGCTGGAGAAAAAGTAGATGCAAGTGGATGTTCAAAAAGTCAGTTTGATGCAGACAATGACGGCGTCCCAGACTATTTGGATCAGTGCCAAGGCACACCGTCGGATGAATCAGCGGACGCAAATGGTTGTTCACCTAGCCAAAAAGATGACGATAACGATGGAGTTAACAACAAAATCGATATATGTCCCGGAACTCCAAAAGGTGAAAAAGTTGATGGGTTTGGATGTACTAGAGAACAATCCGACCCAGACAGGGATGGTGTCCACATAGCTGATGATTTGTGTCCCGATACACCAAAAGGAAGGATTGTTGACGATACAGGTTGTGCCATAAAAAATAATGACGAAGATTTCGATGGTGTGCCAAACGAAGATGATAGATGCCCTGATACAGCTCCGGGAGCTAAAGTTGACGACAAAGGATGTGCACTAAACCCAGATGATGAGGACTTAGATGGAGTGCTAAATGAATTTGATGAATGCCCAGATACACCAATTGGGGTTTTAGTTGATGATAAAGGGTGTAGTAAAAAGCAAAGAAAAGAATTAGAAGACCTACTTGACGATGATGGGGACGGAGTTCCAAATCCACTTGACAGGTGTCCTGACACACCAGCAGCTACTATAGTAGACATTTCAGGGTGTTCACAAGTAAAAGTTGATCAGATAATAAGTACAGATTCCGACTTAGACGGAGTACCAAATGAAGATGATTTATGTCCGGATACAGAAAGAGGAGTAAAAGTTGATGCTTTCGGCTGTAGACTTGATGAAAAAGATTCTGATTTCGATAAAGTTCCAGACGAAATTGATTTTTGTCCTAATACACCAATTGGTGAACCAGTTGATGCAAATGGATGTTCAAAAAGCCAAAAAATAAAAGACTTAGATCTAGATGGTGTACCCAATGAAGAAGATAGGTGTCCGGATACTCCTTTTGGGGATCCTGTAAATCAGTACGGGTGTTCTCCTAAACAAGTTAGTCAAGACAGGGATATGGATGGGGTTCTAGATGAGTTTGATCTATGTCCTAAAACAAATCTTGATGATCAGGTTGACGACAAAGGTTGTGCTAAAGGTCAACTAGACGACGACAAAGATGGAGTTATTAACGATCTTGATAGATGTCCTGATACTCCTGAAAAAGCCATTGTTGACGATTTTGGATGTGAACTAACCCAATTAATTAAGGATGACGATGGAGATGGGGTAAGAAATGAACTAGATTTGTGCCCAGGAACACCTACTGGGGCATCTGTTGATAAAGACGGATGTACATTCAAAGCACCAAAAATATTCGCTCATACTTTCAATCAAATTGAAAATAAACGTGATGACGATGTCTCAAATTTAAAAATTAAACTTGGTGAAATCTTAGTTGAGGATACTAACAAAGAAACTAATCCCTTAGAGAACGATGTTCAGCTTAGAATTGTGGATGGAGGTGATTCCAGTATGTTTAGATTAGAGGGTAGAAATCTTTATTTGGTATCTGGTTTAGACTATGAAACAAATACATTCCATTCAGTTATCCTTGAGGCTACAAATAACTTGGGTATTAGTAGTCGAAGTGGTATTCTTTTAATGGTGGGTGACATACCAAATTCATTTACAAGATCAATCTTTAATATCCTTGTATTCAATGTCGCAAATGAAGTTGCTGGACCCAAAGTAGACCACAACAGATACTATAATCCAAAAGCAGCTCGAGGTGGTGTGGGAAGATGGAAAATCAAAAAACAAATTTCTGGCGGAAACGATGCGCACCTCTTTGAAGTTAAAAGTAGAACCAAAGGAGGTGGCAAATCAGAAGATTCTGACGACTATCTAGCATTTATAAATCCTCCTGATTTTGAAAATCCCCAGGATCACAATAGAGACGGTATATACGAGGTTGAAGTAATAAATATTAATACTGCTGACGGGGAAGCAACCATGCCAATTGTAGTTACTCAAAGTAATATTGTTGTTCCTGAAAATGACCCAACTGCAATACAACTTCAAGCTGTTCCTGCCTCGGCTTCTGATGACTCAGATGGTGACGGAATAATCGATATACTTGACAATAGTCCTTTTGTTGCAAATCCAGACCAAAGTGATGAAGACGGCGATGGTGTTGGTGATGCCACAGATGATGCTGACCACGACGGAGTTTGGAATCCGTACGATACATGTGAAGACACACCATATGATACTATTGTTGACGCAGAGGGTTGTGCAATATTCTATCTAGCCCCAAATAGCTTCACGGTAAATAAGTCTGAAAAATGTGAAGATCAAAACTCAATTAGAGTTGGATTTAATGACAATACATACCAGTATAATATTAGTGTTAATAATGTAGAACAAAATGATAAACCCATAGTGGGCTCTTCTTGGGAAATGAACAATCTTATTTCTGGAAATTACGAGATTTGTATAACAGTTGAAGGTCAAACAAAAGATACTTTTGAAAGATGTTACAACGTTAATGTCAATAATTTGAATCCTCTAAATGTATTTAGTAAAAGTCCGAGTTCGTCTAAAACAATGAAATATTCATTGTCTGGGTCTGGTAAATATATTGTTACCCATAATGGAAGTATTTTTGAAACTACTGATTCAGAAATTGAAATAAAAATGGATAAAGGGTTAAATAATATTAAGATTACAACTGGCGTTGAGTGTCAAGGTATTTTTGAAAAGAACTATTTTAATTCAGAGTCTATTTTTGTTAGTCCAGTTCCATTTAATAATGAGATTAATGTCTTTGTTGGAGGAACGGATAGAAAAGTTTTATTAGAGTTATTTAATGCTAATGGAAGACTTTTAATTTCAAAAACTTTTTCATTGGATGAAAATCTTAGAGATATTAATCTAGACGCCTCAGGATTACCACAAGGTAGTTACATTCTAAAGGTTAATGGTCAAACTGTTTCAGATTCAAAATTAATTATTAAAGAATAATGAGAATGTTAAAAGTTAAATATATACTTCAAATTTTATTTCTGTTTTTGATTTTGTGCTGCTCAAAAGATGAAGTTGAAAATACTGGAAGACCTGGGGTTCCAAATCTTGTTTTTCCTGAAAATAACACTCCTTGTCTAGATACCACTGTAGTAAATGACACCCAAAGTTCAGTCACATTTAGATGGTCATTAACTAGAGATACCAACTCATACAGACTTTTTGTTACTAATCTTTCTACTGATGAGCTTCAACAATTTTCATCTGAAAATCCGGAGGTAACGGCAACATTAAATCATGGAGAGCCATACTCCTGGAAAGTTAGAGCATATGGTCCAAAAGGTACCGCTCCATCTGAAAGTGAAACATGGAAGTTTTATCTTTCTGGTCCAGCAGTTGATAATTATGCTCCATTCCCTCCAGAACTCACCTTCCCTATTTCTGGTTCTACTGTTACTCCTATAAACAATTTAATACCTCTACAATGGAGTTGTAGTGATGTTGACAATGATTTATCTTTATATGAGGTGTATTTAGACAAAGTTGATGGTACGACTCTAATACAAATTATTAATCATGAAAGTGAGACAACCTCATTAGAGACAGAGGTTGAACAAGGTTTTGTTTATTATTGGAAGGTTGTTGCAAAAGATGCACAAGGAAATGAAAGTAATTCAGGAGTATATTCTTTTAGGACAAATTAATTTTTTTCTTGAAAAAATAATCTCCTAAATATTTGATTAAAACTCCTAAAAGTAAACCTTCCACTAAACCGAAAAGCAAAGTAACTGTCATAGTTATAAATATGTATGTTAGCTCAACTTTATCTTCTCTCCATAATTTAAACATAAGATTAAAGTCAAAAAGAAAGTACACTGAGTAAATTATCAGGGCTGCTATTACGGCCTGAGGAAAATAGTAAACAACCGGTGTTAAATACAGGATTGTAAGTAAAATTATAATAGACGATACAATACCTGTTATTTGTGTTTTTCCACCAATTTTATAGGCAAGAATTGTTCTATTGAAACTACCCGCAGATAACATGGACCCAAAGAAGGAACTCAGAAACTTGGCAATCCCCAAGGATATATATTCACGATTTAAATTAATTTTATTTGGCTGATAAGGTTCTAGTTTTAATGCCATTATTGAGCTACCAATTGAAGCAATTAAAGCAATAACAAAAGCTCCAGGAAGATATTTTATAGAATCGATATCAAAATTTGGAAAAATAAATGCCGGTAAACCTCTTGGGACATCTCCAATTAAAAGTAAATCGTATTTTTCAAAATCTAATAAATACGACAAGATTCCAGTAACAAAAACTAAAGAAATAGAAGTTGGAAAACTAGGAGAGAACTTTGCAAAGAAAAAAAGAAATACAAGTGAAATTAAAAACAATAATGTAGTATTCAATTTTAATTCATGAACGTTAAAAAACAAATAAGGTATTTTTTTTAATCCATCAACTGGGAATTTAATACCGAAAGCTGTTGAAAGTTGAGATACAATAATTAAAATTGCAGCTGCTTGAATAAATCCTGAAATTATAGAAAGAGGTATATATTTCAAATACTTTCCAAGTCCAAAAACTCCAAACAGTAATTGAATTATACCCACCATAACTCCAAGAATTACAAGATCATTTATGTATTCTGTGGTAAAAGGCTCTACATTTTGAGAAAGTACATTAAATATAAAAATTGATATTATTGAAACAGGACCTACATTTAAATAATTGGAACTCGATAAGAGCCCATATATTAACAGAGGGAGAAATGAACCATATAAACCATAAATTGGCGGTATGCCTGCTAATAAAGCAAAAGCCATTGCTTGGGGGATTGTCACAATTCCAATAGTAATACCTGCTAATAAATCGTCTTGAAAAGAATATTTATTTGGGAAGTTAAAAAATTTCTTTATCATAATTTACAAGTTACAAATAGACATTATAAATGGTTATATTTTTTTCGCTAACTAAAGAATTGATATTAACAAAATCTTTAAATAAGTTAATAAATAGGTCTAAAATCAACGATGAAATTTCGTTAATAAAAACTATTTCTTTAGGTTTGCGTTATATATATTTTTGCTAATGGAAAACGTAAAATGCTTGATTATTGGTAGTGGACCGGCAGGATATACAGCAGCAATTTATGCTGCTAGAGCCGATTTAAATCCAGTCGTCTACACAGGTATGGAACCTGGTGGACAATTAACAACCACAACAGACGTTGACAACTTTCCAGGATATCCCAATGGAATTGAAGGACCTATTATGATGCAAGAATTACAAAAACAAGCCGAGAGGTTTGGGACCGATGTGAGAATAGGGCATGTGACCCGAGTGGAATTAAATTCTGAGAAAGGAAAAATGCATACCGTAACAATTGACGAAAATAAAACCCTATATGCAAAAACAATTATTATTTCCACAGGGGCAAGTGCCAAATATCTCGGTCTACCAAGCGAACAAAAATTGATAGGAGGTGGCGTTTCTGCTTGTGCAGTTTGTGATGGCTTTTTTTATAAGGATCAAGAGGTTGCAATAGTTGGGGGTGGTGATACTGCTGCTGAGGAAGCTACTTACCTAGCAAATATTTGTTCTAAAGTAACAATGATTATAAGGAGAAATGAAATGAGAGCGTCCAAAGCGATGCAACATAGGGTCAATAAAACCAATAACATTGAAATTTTATATGAATCTGAAATTTGTGAAGTATTAGGTGATAATGTAGTTGAAGCTATTGAGGTTGTAAATAACAAAACAGAAGTAAAAACGAAAATTCCTATTTCTGGACTATTCATAGCAATAGGACATCAACCGAATACAGGAATTTTTAGAGGTCAAATTGAGATGGATGATTTAGGATATATAATCACAAAAGGTAAATCTACAAAAACGAATATTCCTGGAGTATTTGCCTCTGGAGATGTTCAAGATAAAGAATACAGACAAGCTGTTACTGCTGCAGGAACGGGGTGTATGGCAGCTCTTGATGCGGAAAGATACATTGGAACTCTTTAATTAAATTTTTTCAACTTTGATAGTATAACAGATTCAAGTTGAGAAATCTTAAAATTAGCTTGTGATCCATCATACATATTTTTTAAAACAAATTCTTTATTTTGAAGCTCCACGTCACCCAATAAAACAACATATTCAATTTTTTTACTGTTTGCATATGATAGTTGTTTTTTTAATTTAGAATCATCTGGATAAAACTCTGATTTTACTCCTTTAGCTCTTAATTCTTTTAAAATTGAATTACAAATTAAAGCAGTTTTAGACCCAAAGTTAGCAATCAAAACCTGTACGCTATTATTTACATCTTTTGGGAATAACTTAAATTTCTGCAAAACCATTAAAACCCTTTCGAATCCAACTGAAATTCCAACACCACTAAGATTTTTTTTTCCGAAGTTTTCAGTTAAATTATCATATCTGCCTCCACCTCCTATAGAACCAATTTCGGGGAAATTTGGTAGAGTTAATTCAAAAATTGTTCCCGTGTAATAGGTTAAACCTCTTGCAAGTGATAAATCAAATTTTAAATCAATTGATTCAAACCCACCACTTTCTTCTAAATTCTTAATAATGAAGTTTTGTTCATCAATTCCATCTAAACTTATTTTAGAGTCTTTAAATGCCTTTCTTATTTTTTCCAATTTAAATTTATTTGTCCCTTCTAATAATATAAACTCTTTTATTATTTGAATTTTATCTTTAGAAAAATTTTGCTTTTTAAGCTCTTTGGTTACTCCATCAATATTTATTTTATCCAATTTGTCGAGAATTATTGTGAAATCGTTAAATCTGTTTTCAAAACCAAGAAGTTTTGCAAAACCGTACAATATTTTCCTGTTATTTATTCTAAGACAAACTCCCTTTAATCCTAAATCATTAATTATTCGGTCATAAAGCATACATAGTTCGATTTCTTGCCACAATGAATTACTTCCAATTATATCGGCGTCACATTGAAGAAACTCTTGAAATCTTCCGTATTGTGGTCTGTCAGCTCTCCAAACTGTTTGAATCTGATATCGTTTGAAAGGGAAAGTTATTTCATTTTGGTGCTGAACAACATATCTAGAAAATGGGACGGTTAAGTCATATCGAAGAGCTTTCTCAGATATTGAATTAGCAAACTCAGAATAATTTTGTTTTTGTAATGAACTTAAATCAGCTTTTGAAAGCTTCTCACCGTTCGATAATATTTTAAAAATTAATTGTTCCCCGTCATTAACATGTTTATCTGCAATAACCTCCAACTTTTCAAAAGAAGGAGTTTCAATTGGTTCGAATCCAAATAGTTCGAAATTTGATTTGATTTTTCCTTTTACAAAATCTCTAAAATTAACCTCAGAAGGTGTAAAATCTCTAGTACCTTTTGGAATAGATGGTTTCATATTTATATCACATACAAATATGCAAATTTTAGTATGCTTTAAAGCAATTTAATGGAATAATTGTTTACAAAGTCAAAGCTATAACTTACTTATCTTTCTTTTTATTTGTTTCGGCTATAATTTCAAAAGGATATTTTATAACAACATCTTTGTGTAGTCTTAATGTTGCTTCATAGTTGCCAAGCCTTTTAATATTCCTTCCAGGTATTATAATGTATTTTTTGTCTAAGACTTTTCCTTCTTTGGACAATGCATCCGACAAATTTTTTGAAGTTATAGATCCAAAAAGCTTGTCCTCTTCACCTACTTTTGAGGGTATTTTTAAATCAATTTTTAAAATATCACTAGCTAACTTCTCAGCCTCCTTAATATATTTTTGATTTTTTTTGGTTTGTTGTTTCAAATTCTCGGCTAGTACCTTTTTAGCAGAATCTGTAGCTAATACAGCTTTACCCGTAGGTATTAAAAAGTTTCTTCCATAACCATTTTTAACAACTACAACCTCGTCTTTAAATCCTAAATTATCAATATCCTCTTTTAATATTAATTCCATAAAAAATTATTTTAACATATCACCAACATATGGCATAATAGCAATGTGTCTGGCTCTTTTAATAGCTTTAGATACTTTTCTTTGGTATTTTAAGGAGGTTCCAGTTAAACGCCTTGGTAAAAGCTTACCTTGTTCATTAACGAAATTAATTAGAAATTCTGGGTCTTTATAATCAATATACTTTATACCTGATCTTTTAAACCTACAGTATTTTTTTTTAGTACTCGTGGAGATATTCAAAGGTGTCAAATATCTTATCTCACCTTCCTTTCGACCTTTATTTTGTTCTTCTATTGTTGACATAATTAAGACTTTACCTTAGACTTTGACTTTTTTACTCGTTTTTTTGCCCATTCAATAGCAAATTTGTCCAGTTTCACAGTAAGATATCGCATAACTCTCTCATCTCTTCTAAATTCAATTTCAAGAGAATCTATTGCATTTGGGTCTACAGTATATTCAAACAAATGATAAAAACCACTTTTTTTATTTTGAATGGGATAAGCCAGTTTTTTCAGCCCCCAATTCTCCTTGTTAACAAATTTTGCTTTTTTATCACTTAAGAATGACTCAAATTTTTTTACTGCTTCCTTTATCTGATCTTCAGATAAAACGGGATTTAAAATGAAAACAGTTTCATAATGATTCATAAATTATCTTTAGGCTCGCAAAAATAAGCTAAATTCAATGATTAGACAAAATAATATCTCATTTATACCAAAAAAATTAAAATTAATTTGGATCAACATCTACATTTAATTTAACAATTTGAAATTTTGCAATCGATTCAAAGGATTCGACAGATCTCATGAGATGTTTCTTAATTTTGTTTCTAACATTCGTATTTGGGTATTTAATAAGAATTTGTTTTATAAATTGATTTTTAATTTTTGATATATGAGGTTCAAATGGTCCATAAATTGGGTATATAAAGCCATTACTTAAAGATTTAAAAAGCCAATTGCTAGCTATTCTAAGTGTATTCGAGTCTCTGGATTTAATTATAATTTTAATTAATCGGTAGTAAGGAGGATAATTAAATTGATTTCTCTCTGTAATTTCTTTTTTATAAAAACCATCATGACTTTGTTTTTTTATCAACTCAAATATATTATTGTCAGGTGAAAATGTTTGTATTATAACCGATCCCTTTATTGATGACCTACCAGCTCTTCCAGCTACTTGAGTTAAAATCTGAAAAGCTTTTTCATTAGCACGAAAATTTGGAAAAAATAAAATATTGTCGGCATTTATAACACCAACTAATCCAATATTTTTAAAATCCAACCCTTTAGTTATCATTTGAGTTCCAATTAGAATATCAATTTGAGAATTTTCGAATTTTTCTAAAATTTTATCAACTGAATATTTGCCACGTGTTGTATCCCAATCCATTCTATCTACTCTAGCTTTAGGGAAAAACGATTTTATTTGTTCTTCGATTTGTTGGGTACCGTAACCTTTCATATCAATTTTTGAGCTAGTACACTTTAGACATTTTTTTTGATTTTTTTCACTAAACCCACAATAATGACACTTTAGAGAATTGTTGTATTGGTGAAAAGTGAGGGATACATCACAATTACAACATTTAGGAATATATCCACAAGTTACACACTCTATAATCGGGGCATATCCTCTTCTATTTTGAAATAATAAAATTTGTTGACCCAATAACAATTTCTGTTGTATGGCATCATAGAGATCAGGTGTAAATAAACCTTTCATTTTATTAGCTCTGTAATAGATTTTCAAATCAATACATTTTATCTCTGGTGAAGTTGATAATCCATATTTCTCTGTAAGTTTCACGTAACCATATTTTTTATTTAAGGCATTGAATTTAGATTCTAATGATGGTGTAGCAGAGCCTAAAATTAATTTTGCGTTATGTATTTTGGATAACTTGATTGCGGAATCCCTAGCATTATACCTAGGCGCTGGATTCTCCTGCTTAAATGAGGAATCGTGTTCTTCATCTACAATTACTAATTTAAGATTTTGAAAAGGTAAGAATATAGAGGACCTGACACCAACAACAATCCTAGCATTTTCCTTATTTTTTAGAACATTATTCCAAACCTCAAATCTTTCCTCATTAGAAAATTTTGAATGATAAACAGATAAATATTTTCCAAAAATCTTTTTTAATCTGCTAACCATTTGAATGGTTAAAGATATCTCAGGCATTAGAAATAAAATTTGATATCCTTTTTTTAAAAATCTATTAATTAAATGGGAATATACTTCTGTTTTACCCGATGAGGTAACCCCTTCAAATAAAACGATTGAATTATGTTTCCAAATTTTCAAAATTTTTTCCTTAACCAACAGCTGAGACCTCGTTAATTTTAGTAACTCAGAAGTCTCGCTGAAGTTTATTTTAAATCTGTCTTCATGGACTGTTTTTTCTGATAAAATATTTAGCGAAATCATTTTTTTTAAAATTGAACTATTTAAATTACAATTCTGTTTTAGTAAATTGTATTCTATCCATTCACTTCCAGAATTATTTTCTAAAATATATTCAACAATTTTTCTTCTTCTTGGGGAGTTTTTAAACTCTAGATAATAATTGTTTTTATATTTTAATTCACTATATCTTTTATTAAGTTTTATATGTTTTACCAGTTTTGGTTTATATCTTTCTTTTATAGATTCAATTGATTTTATATAGCCTTTTTCAATGAGATTATTAACTGCAGGGAAAATATTTTTTTTATTTAATATTAACTTTACTTCATCAATTTTAATTTTTTTTAAATCAAGTGCATCCAGAATTAAAATCTCTTCATCAGAAATTTTATTATAATCAACATTTTTATTCAAATTCTTTTCTAATAAAGTTTCACTTGTAAGTAAAAAACTACTAGGCATAGAAGCCTTCAAAATATTGCCCATTGAACATTGATAATAATTACTCATCCATTTCCAAAAAAATATTTGATTTTTGTCCACTACTGGTAAATCGTCTTGAAATGCAAATATTTCTTTTGGTTCATAATTATTAGGGATGCTTTTATGTTTTTTAATAACAATAGAAGTGAATACTCTCTTTGCTCCAAATGGAACCAAAACTCTGAATCCTTTTTTTATAAATTTAAATTCCTCTTCACTGATTCTGTAGGTATAAAAATTTTTTAGAGGAAACGGAAGAAGAACGTCAATGTAAAATGACATTACTTAGCTTTTTTTTCTTCGTTTAAGCTTCTAATAGTTGCATTTAATTCAAATCCAAGAAGTAATATTATTGAATTAATCCAACTAAAAAGCATGAAAATTAACAACGCACCAATTGAACCATATAATTGGTTATAGTTTGAAAAGTTATCAATATAGATACCAAACAAATAGGTACTAAAGAAAAATAACAAGGTTGTCATTAAAGCACCTGGTGAAAAAAAACCTGTAAATTTACCTTGAATTGTTCCAAAATAGTAAAGTATTGTAATTGATATATAAGCTAATAAGACAAAAATCAAATTTTGTAAAAAAATTGCAAAATTAATTGATTCAGGCAGAAGCCTTTGAAATAAAAGTTCAAATGAAACGAAGGAGATTACGGAGATTAAAAGTAATAATGCTAGAATTACACTTACACCAAGAGAATAAAAATATTGTTTGAAAATGTTTCTAAATTCTTTAACATGATAAGAAACCTCAAAACTAGTAAAAATTGAATTTACCCCATTTGCAGTTAAAATAATAGAAAGTATGAATACAGAAGATAATAATCCAGCTCTTGGCTTGGATTTTATATCTTCAAATATTTTTTCAAAAAAAGTATGAGTGTCTTGAGGCAGAATAGTCTCGATGAAATTAAATAAAATGGCATCAAAATTCTCGATACTAATAAATTTTGGAACAAACGGAATTAAATTTAAAACAAATAAAATGAAAGGAAAAAGTGCCATAAAAAAGCTAAAAGAAATAGAACCTGCTCTTGATGTCAATATACCTCTAGTTAAACCCAAGAAATATAATTCTATAAGGTCTAATAGAGAAAATCCATTTAAACCTGGAATTTTTATATAGGAAAGGGTTTTTTTTATTTTTTCTTTAAGTTTATTTATCATTTATT
>CENG01062117.1_pt1 | contig 14425 bp, 21 predicted proteins | sample 530131 | NCBI WGS metagenome assembly CENG01 (sample SAMEA2591057, study PRJEB7988) | marine metagenome | biome: marine biome (ENVO:00000447); feature: surface water (ENVO:00002042) layer; material: saline water (ENVO:00002010), including plankton (ENVO:xxxxxxxx) | depth 5 m
GAGAATCGAACTCTCGATCTTTGCCATGTCAAGGCAACGTCATAACCCCTAGACCACGAGCCCTAGGTATTCTTCCCACCATAGACGCGTATTTATTCACATCGGTAGACATACTCTAATCTCAGGAGATGATCTTTGAAATTTTACCAGTACATCCTTGTTGTGAGCACGTTCCTGCAAAACGCGTACGACCATTTGACATTTTGATTTCTTTCCCATTCACAATTGGGCCGTATGTTTTACATTTCAAACAAAAACCCTCAACTTGAGTCATACCCGTTCGGCATTCGAGGAACTGTATGAACTCTTTGTTCAATAAAGCTACAAAATACCCCTTTGACCCCCTACTTAGAGTGGTGAAAATGGATTTTCTTGGAGATTGAGCACCTTGATAGTTTAGAAAAACGGCAGACTGCGGTTAAATTCGTCACAACATGATTTGTCCTGAAACATACCTAATCCAATGCAATGTCGTATAACTACCATTATACGACCATATGCATCACTCTTTATGCGTCGTTTTGAATTGATCCATGAATTGAACTTCATCAACTTCGAAAATACCCACCAGTGGAGGGCCACTCATGAACGATTCTAGCGGTCCATGTTCAGGATCTAGTTTCTCACCAACAAGTTTTGAAATTCTTTTCATATGTTTTCGCGATTGGTATAATGTTTGGACAAGAAATAATGGTTGACCATCTACTGATCGAGCAGCCCAAGCTAACAAGCATCCATCTTGTCTTCGCTTCAGTTCTTGATGTGAATTCAGTACTCTCAGGAAACGAGCATCAACTTTCTTCTGCGACGAACATACGACAGTTTCTAACCAAGCCATGATAATCAACCAATTATAATTTGAATAATATTTAATTCGCAACTGAATCTATTGAACTATTCCTATAATTCAATATGCTTGCCTTCCAAACAAACCGAATGAATTGGAGAAGACGAAGGGGTCATGCACCAACTCTCCCAATGTTTACTCTTGAGAATATTGAAATTGGCAATTGCTCCTTCCTTTAGCACGCCATGTTCGATTCCATCTGCCCGAGGTGTAGAAATTGCTGCATTTTTCGTCACACATGAAAGTGCATCATATGGAGACATAGAATTTCGCTGGACTGCTAAGGATCCAATGAAGGGTAGACTGTTGATGAAACAGTTCGGATTAAAATCTGTAGCCATCGTAAATGGGATTTCCATTTCATGAACCTCTGAAAACAGAGGCCAGTCATCTCCGTTACAGTATGGAGTCCCGGGCAAGAAACCTGTCATCACTCCGGCTTCTTTCATTTTGATGCGCGTATCCATTGCAGTGTGGTGTGCATGATCTGCAGTTCGAACACCTAACTCTGCGGCTAACTCACCTCCACCCCCATCCGTAAATTCATCAACATGCATTCGTAGATCCAGGCCTCCTTTCCGTGATGCCACTAAAATGTCTTCAGATTGTTCCAACGTAAACCAACCCGGCTCGCAGAAAACATCTGCAGATTCAGCAAGGCCTGAATCAAGTACCTCTGGTAGTTGATCAGAGAGTATCTCCTCTGTGTAAGAATCGTATGTATGCCCTGGTGTTACAGCATGAGCTCCCATCCACGTTGAATGAATTGAAGGTAAACCATTGACTGACTTCAGTTTATCAACAGCAGATAACAAGGCTAATTCATGCTCAGTGGATAGTCCATATCCAGATTTAGCTTCTACAAATGTTGTCCCATTACGCAACGATTCCATGAGGCGTGCTCTTCCAATCTGAAACAATTCATTGGGATTGGATTCCCTTGTAGATCTGACCGTTTCCATAATTCCACCACCCAATTGAGCAATTTCCGAATAGGTCTTGCCTTCCATTCTCAACTTATGTTCATTGAATCGATCACCAGACCAAATGAGGTGATTGTGGCTATCAATAAATCCGGGAACGATAGATCGGCCTTGTACGTCAATAAATTGTGCATCCGAGGATTCAAATTCAGTTATTGAATCAACAATTTTTTCAATTCGATTATTTTTTACAATAATACTTTTCTCATAATACAATGATTGTTTATCATCCATCGTTTGCAACGAACCAATGTTGTGATAGATGGTTCGCATAGTATGATGCTAGAGGTGAGAGTTGAAGAACAATCGCATACACGGTCATCCATGAACGAAGGGAAGTGGACCATCGGAATCGAGTCCACGGCACATACATTTTCCTTTGGATTGGTGAATCCTGAAGGCATTCCTTACCCTTCCGTAGGGGATACGATTAAGCCCCTAGAAGGAGGCATTCACCCACGAGAAGCCGCAGATCATCATCGAGATTATGCTGGAGAATTGTTTCAAAGAGTACTTGAATCAGAAAATCTAACACCATCCGACATTGGAGCCATAGCGTACTCGCAAGGGCCTGGTTTGGGCCCATGCCTTCGAATCGGAGCATCTGTTGCACGAACAATTTCGAGCAAGTTAAATGTCCCACTTATCGGTGTCAATCATTGTGTTGCACACATCGAAATAGGGCGACAACAATGTGAATGTGATGATCCTGTATTGCTGTACGTCAGTGGTGGCAATACTCAGGTCATTGCTAAATTGCAAGGCAAGTACCGTGTTCTTGGAGAAACATTGGACATAGGCATCGGCAATATGTTGGATAAATTTGCTCGCCAACAAGGCATTCCATTTCCTGGCGGACCGGTCATCGAAAAACTAGCCAAGGAATTCATCGATGACAATCCAAACGCCTCGTTGGATGGTTTGGAACTTCCATATCCTGTTCGCGGAATGGACCTCGCATTTTCAGGCATCCTTACAGCGGCTCAACGTCTCATCGAAAAAGGCCATTCACTAGGAGCAGTGTGCTGGTCATTGCAAGAACACGCATTTGCTGCATGCATCGAAGTGGCAGAACGAGCACTCGCCCATAGTGGAAAGAAGGAGGTGCTTCTAGGCGGTGGAGTTGCTTGCAACAACAGACTGCGAGAGATGTCAACACTCATGGCAAGTGAGCGTGAATCAACATCGCATGCACCCCCGAGAATGTATTGCATCGACAACGGTACGATGATTGGTCTACTTGGATATATTGAACTTAATACTGGTCGCAAGACTCCGTTTGAATCCAGTGGTATTGATCAATACATGAGAACCGATGACACAGTAGTGAACTGGAGTTAGGCATAATTAGCGGATTGTTTTTAACAAGTCGGCAGTGAGATTCTATTATTGGGGGATTCAAAATTCGAGACCGTCGCAGAAAACCGGATGAGCCATTTAATCCATTTGCTGCGAATGCGAACCAAGTTCGCCAAAAGAAACGAAGTGAACGAACCCAAACGAATGATGCTCGTCCAGCACCCCAGAATCGTCCACAAGCTCGAAATAGCTCGGATTCAAACGAACTGAGAAAGAAACAAGAAGAGGCACGGAAGCGATTGGGTGGCCAAGCAGCAGCAGCATCTCCATCCATTCAAAAACCAGCGATTGAATCCAGTGCACTCAATGCATCAACAAGTCCTGAAACGGCACAACAAGTTTCACGTGCAGATCGCTTGGCAGAACTACGTAAGCAGTCTCAAGAATCTGTGAAAAAGACGGAATCAATTTTGGAACCTGCGGCTTCCGCTCCAGTTCAACCCGCCCAAGTTGAGGTCCAACCCGAAACTACAGTCAGTGAGAAAACTCCTTCAACAATAGAAACAGACACTCAATCGATTGACAACGGAGTCGTGGCTGAGGATGTTGTATCTTCGAAGAATGTCTTCAAACAAATCGTTACAGAAACACCAAAGAAGCGAGAGCATCGAAGGCGTCGATCTCGTCACGATGATTCCGGTGGAGGGAGACAACCTAAGGTTAAGAAACTCAATCGTCAAAGGTATAACGACTACAAATATGCTGCTCGAGACATCCTTGACGATGAAAGCGTAGCTGATGAGCACCGCTCGAATTTACTTGGCCAGATATGGGCAAAGGGTGAACGAATTGGTGTTGATGCCACTTATGAGTTTATTTCGGAGAAAGAAGAACAACTCATCATTAACGAAAATGTAGCCCAACGATTAAAAGACCTCGTTAAGGCACTTACAACTAGGAGATAATCATATGACCACCGTTGAAGAAAATTCCGTAGCCTCAGTCCATTACACAGGAACTCTACCAGAAAGTGGTGAAGTATTCGATAGCAGTGAAGGGCGAGATCCTCTAACATTCCTCGTTGGCCACCAACAAATGATTCCTGGATTTGAGCAAGAATTAATGGGCGCAGAAAAAGGGGAACGCAGAACATTCACTTTAGAACCGGAAAGGGCATATGGTGAAAGAATTGCAGAAGCGGTACAACAAATCGCAGTAGGTATGTTTGGGGACATCACTCCAGAACCTGGCATGACTTTGATGTCCGATGTCGGACCATTCAATGTTGTATCGATCGAAGATGATGTTGTTACCGTTGATTTCAATCACAAATTAGCAGGACAGACCCTTCAGTTTAGTGTTGAAGTTGTGGATGTAAGACCTGCTACCGATGAAGAACTTGAACACGGCCACGCGCATGGTCCCGGTGGCGTACACCACTGAGGAATGCGAGGCTTGATGAATCGCCTTTGCATGGATAATGCATGGTCGAATCAAGGAAATCAACGTGGGAGACGTTGGGGGGACTCCCAATTCCTGCATACCATGCGCCAGGTGATCAACCAGAATTACCAGGTCAACCTCCTTTCACAAGAGGGATACATGAGCAGATGTATCGCTCTCGATTGTGGACTATGCGTCAATATGCTGGATTCTCATCCGCTAAAGAGACAAACGAAAGGTTTCGATTACTTCTCGGCCGTGGGCAAAAAGGATTGTCAGTCGCTTTTGATTTACCAACCCAACTTGGTTTGGATGCAGATGATCCATTAAGCGAAGGAGAAGTTGGTAAGGTAGGTGTATCAATCTCATGTTTACAAGATATGAGGGATTTGTTTGAGGACATTCCACTTGACAAGGTATCTACATCAATGACAATCAATTCACCAGCAATGATTCTTCTTGCAATGTATTGTGTTGTAGCAGAAGAACAAGGAATTTCGAGTAGCCAGATATCAGGGACGATTCAAAATGATATCTTGAAAGAATACATCGCAAGAGGAACGTACGTATTCCCACCGGATCATTCCATGAGACTGATCACGGACATTTTCGAACACTGTGCGGAGCACATACCGAAATGGAATACGATTTCTATCTCAGGCTATCATATTCGAGAAGCAGGATCGACAGCCGTTCAGGAATTAGCATTCACAATATCCAATGCATTGGCGTACGTGGATTCTGCTTGTCAAAAAGGATTGGAAGTGGATACATTTGCGCCTCGCTTATCGTTCTTTTTTAATTGCCATAATGATTTTCTTGAAGAAGTTTCGAAATTCCGGGCAGCTCGACGATTATGGCACGATTTGATGGTAGAGCGATATTCACCGTCCAATCCCCGTTCTACGAAATTGCGGTTCCACACACAAGTTGCTGGTGTTTCATTAACAGCACAGCAACCACTCAACAATATAAGTCGAGTGACAATTCAAGCACTCGCAGCAGTTTGTGGTGGGACACAGAGTTTGCACACAAACAGTTACGATGAGGCACTTGGTCTACCGACCGAAGAGAGTGCAACAATTGCTCTACGAACCCAACAGATTATTGCCGAGGAATCAGGAGTTGCAGACGTTGTCGATCCATTTGCTGGGTCGTATCACATTGAATCGTTAACAGATCAAATCTATGCCCAATCTCGGAAGGAGATAGAGAAAATTGAAGCCATGGGTGGTGCTCTGAAGGCAATAGAGCAAGGATATCAACAACAAGAAATTCACACAACTGCGTACAGATATTTTAACGAGATTGAGCGAGGTGAGCGACGTATCGTTGGAGTCAATCATGGAACTATGGAAGAACATATTCAAATTCAACCGATGAAACTCAACCCAGAGGTGACAAAACATCAACATCATCGACTGAAAGCCTTACGTTCTGAACGGAATATGGACTCAGTAACATTGATTTTGAAACAAGTAACCGAGGCATCTCAAAATGGAGATAATCTATTTCCAATCGTCCTTGAGGCAGTACGAGCGGATGCAACATTGGGTGAAATTATGCAGGCAATGAAGGATGTATTCGGGACATATTCTGCACCTAGCGGCTTTTAGGAGGAATCGAAATGAAGCAACGAATCACAATCGATCACATTGGAATTGCTGCGAATACATTGGATGAAGGAAGTCGTTTCTGGAAACTTATTGGCCTCATTGCTGATGGTGAAGATGATCGAGTTGATGATCAAGGCGTGACAACGAGATTCTTTCCATTGAGTGATATTAAAAATTCCAAAACCAACATCGAAATTTTGGAACCTACAGGCCCATTAACTCCAATCGGAAAATTCCTTGATAAGAGAGGGCCGGGGATTCAACAACTCTGCCTAGCTGTTGACGATATTGAAGAAATGATTGTACACCTTGTCAACAATGGAGTGCGGATGATTGATTCAGTTCCAAGAAAAGGCGCACACAATTCCATTATTGCATTCGTCCATCCCAAAAGTACTGGCGGCATCCTCATCGAATTGAAACAGCGATGAGAGGTGAAACTGACAGAATGCTCATAATCGTCTTTTGCTTCTAAGGAACGATGAGGAGTTGTATTGACCACCTGATGGCCTTACCGCACATTGCAGGACCAAAGATTCGCCAAGAATCAGAGTTTCTTGCTCAACAATTGGAAACCCTTCGCCATAACGGTACTATTACCAATGAAGCATTTCTTGATGCTGGTGCTGTCCAAGGCGCCTTTGAATTAATTGGAACACTCATTGAAATGGGCGTCTCACAGAAGGAAATCCATCAGGAATTACGTAACACACTCGATCGTGCTAAACGATTAGAAGAAAAGCATCCTGGTTTGGATTTCGCTATAGAAAGTGGTCGAGCATCTTGAGTGTGCCTCAAATGGATCCGTTACTGCGTTTAATCAATGTGAAAAAATCATTTGGTGATGTCCAAGCCATAGATTATTTGAATTTCGAAATCCATCGTAATTCAGTGGTCGGATTAGTCGGGGGTAATGGTGCAGGAAAGACAACACTTCTCCGACTCATGTCCGGCGTATATAGGCCAACAGAAGGTTCTGTTCAATTGAATAATGAACGTCCTGTGACAGAAATGAGAAACGTTCTGGGTGTTGTCCCTGAATCAACTGGATTGTATTCTAAATTAACAGCATGGGAAAATATTCGATATCACAGTCGGCTGCATGGAATCGATGATCAAGTAGCATGGGATCGAACGTATCGATTCGCCAAACTGCTTGATATCGAACAATCCTTGCATCGATACACTGAAGGATTTTCTAGAGGTATGAAGCAGAAAACGGCATTGCTTAGAGCTCTTGCACACGGACCACAAATTTTACTCCTAGACGAACCAACCGGAGGTCTCGATGTTACATCGGCACGTACTGTACGACGTTTAGTTCGTAAACTGAAGGATGAAGGTGGGACAGTTATATATTCGACACACCATTTAGCGGAAGCACAACAAGTATGCGACCGAATCATCATCATACATAATGGAATTGTTCAAGCCGATGGTACTCCTGAAGAACTTCTCAATCTGACGAACTCTAATACGTTGGAGGAAGCATATGTTGCCTTCACGAAGGAAACTGCAAGACCAAGAACAGAAGAGATTGAAACTCCTTCTCGAATGGCAACGTTATGGCGACGACTGTTTACTCCATCTATGAAAATGGAGGTGAGCGAAGATGAATAGTCGAAAGAGAATTGTCATCGTCGCAAAGAAAGAGATCATCGAATTCATCCGAGACTGGAGAACTATCGTTGCACTCGTACTCATTCCACTCTTGTTATTTCCGTTGTTATTTATCGCCTTCCCGGTTGTTATGCAAAATGAAGCCGCCGAACTTGAAGAAAAATCAATCCAAGTTTTGATTCAATCAGACGATATCGATTTATTGTTGATTCAAGAAATTGAAAACCAATCTGCGATCATTACACAAGTGACGATGCCATCGAATCTCACAACACTTGCAGACCCTGGAAACAATACGGAACTGTTACGAAGCTTAGAATACGACGCTATTCTCCGCATCGAAGAACGCAATGAAACTTGGTATTATGCAATTCTCCATCTATCAACCTCTGAACAGTCAAACGAGGCCAGGAACCGGATATTGGATGTCCTATTCGAATGGGAGGAGAACCTGACAATAGAACGAATTGAATCAGCAGGGTTGGATGTTGAATCCACTTTGAATCCACTACAGTGGGATGGATCTATTTCTGGTGCAGATGTTGCAACAAAAGGAGAACAAGCAGGAATGTTATTGTCGTTATTCATTCCATTTGTTTTGGCCATATGGACTGCAAGCGCTGCAGTGCAGCCAGCAATTGATATGACTGTAGGCGAACGGGAACGTGGGACGTTAGAATCTCTGCTAAGTTTACCCCTTTCTCGAACAGAGTTGTTACTTGGAAAATGGCTCGCTGTTGTATCAATTACAGCGGTTGGAGTGACGTTGCAAATCAGTGGTTTACTGTTTGGAATTGCTTATCTTGCAAGCGATTTCATTGACGTCCCATCCTTGAGTTTTGGCTCAATATTCTTACTTGCACTTGCAGTTGGTTTCTATGGAACGATGATTGTTGCACTCTATTTGGCTCTAGCAATGCGTTCAAAATCTGTCAAAGAGGCAGGATCTGTACTAACTCCGATTACACTTGCAATGATTCTCCCAATATTACTGACTCAATTCATAAATCTTGACGATGTAGAAATGTTTTGGTTTGGCATACCATTTGTCAACGTATTGCTTGGTTTGCGGGAATTGTTACTCAATAGAATCATCATAGAGCACGTTGTTGTTTGGGTTTTGGTCTCATCTCTCGTCTGTCTCCTCACCATTCGCTATGCAGCCAAACAATTCCGTCGCGAGGACATCATCACCACAAAATCATAGTATTCTTAAAATATTACTGCGATATGGGTGGAGTATGCCAAAGATTAGCTTAGACATGCCAAAGGAACTTCTCACGGATCTCAAATTCCACGTTGGCGACGATAAAAAATTCATCAGCGTTGCAGATGCAATTCGTTCTGCTTGCCGTAAATTGCTCGACCAATTGGATAGCATTGACATGCGTCAAGGAAGATTGGGTGGTGAATGAATGACAACAAGAGAAGAAGCAGAACATGCGGTATTTACACTACTCAAATACCTCGATTCGGATCCTAAACGTGAAGGTTTGGCAGACACCCCGCGCCGAGTAATCGAGTCATGGGAGGAAGTTTTCGCAGGATATCATTCTGATGCAGAAACCATACTGCAAGCTACATTTAATGCAGAAGGATACGATGGAATTGTGTTGCTTAGTAATATTGAATTCCATTCAACATGCGAACATCATTTGCAACCATTTAGCGGACGGGCCCATGTCGCATATATTCCAGTCGACCGGATTGTTGGAATTTCAAAACTTGCTCGAATTGTGGATCATCATGCATTGCGATTGCAAAACCAAGAACGAATCACCAACGATGTAGCAAATGATTTGGTTAACCACCTCAACCCACTAGGTGCAGCTGTTATTGTGCAAGCTTCACATGGATGCATGAGATGTCGTGGAGTTCGCAAACAAAATGCAATCATGACGACCAGTGCAATGCGAGGCGTGTTTTTCGATAAACAAGAAGCACGCAACGAACTCATGCAACTAATTGAAAATTCGAGTTGAAACAAATGGATTGCAATCGCTCCGGCGAACTTATTGGCGGTGATGCATCAGACCTTGCCGCAGAATATCCTATCGTTGAGATTTTTCATTCTGTCCAAGGCGAGGGTTTTCATGCTGGTATGCCTCATGTTTTCGTGCGATTCGGAACGTGTAACCTTCGATGCAGTTGGTGCGATACCGATTTTGACACATTTGAATCGATGACAGCACTCAACATCCTTGCTGAAATTATGAAATTCAATTGCAAGCGTATTATCTTTACAGGAGGGGAACCGATGCTCCATGACCTATGGCCACTCCATCGGCTGCTCAAAAAAAGAGGATACAATCTCTCGATTGAAAGCAACGGCACGATCTTGATTCCAGAAGGTCTTATTGATTGGATTTGTATTTCTCCTAAGGATCAGGTCTATCCTAACTCAGTCATTCGACAACGAAACGGTGATGAATTGAAAGTAGTATACTGTGGCCAAGATTTAGAGATGTATGATGAACTTAAATCAGGATTCAGCCATCATTTCCTTCAACCATGCTACATCGATTCTGCATCAGTATCTGAAAATGGCGAAATGTTTCAGGAAACGGAACAGGTTGTGAAAGAGCATATCGGATGGAGATTGTCTTTGCAAACGCATAAATGGATGGGAATTCTATGAAAACAGTAGTCATGGCTCTTAGTGGTGGAATGGATTCCACATGCCTCTTAATGCGTTATCTTGCACAAGGATACAAAGCAGTGTGTATCTCTTACAACTATGGACAGAAACATTCAATCGAGTTAGAACGTGCAAAATCCACCATATTGATGTGCATGGAATGTGGTCTGGACGTCAGCCATCATATCGTAGATTTATCGCCAGCGATGTCCTTATTTGATTCAGCATTAACATCCAAGGAACAAAACGTTCCCCTTGGTCATTATGAGGAAGATCAAATGAAACAAACAGTTGTTCCGAATCGAAATGCAATATTTGCATCAATTCTGTATGGGTTTGCACTGTCTGAGACAAAACGTACTGGGGAAGATGTAGTTCTTGCTCTTGGCGTACATAGCGGTGATCATGCTATCTATCCAGATTGTCGGCCTGAATTTTACGATGCTTTACAACATGCATTTGAAATTGGAAATTGGGACAGCAACCGTGTAGGTTTTGATCTCCCCTACCTTCATGGAGACAAAACATCCATTCTTGAAGATGCCATAGAATCGTGTGCCATGCTCGGTCTCGATTTTGATGTTGTCCTCAAAAATACAATCACATCATACAATCCAGACGCTGATGGTAGAAGTTCAGGTAGAAGTGGTTCAGATATTGAGCGAATTCTTGCTTTCCATGCGATTGGCCGTGAGGATCCAATCGAATACCAGGACTCTTGGGACACTGTATTGAAACATGCATTAAGGATAGAATCAGAACACAATACAGGAGGGATATAATGAGATTTGAGGACCGTATTTCATCACTATCCGATATATCATTTTACGTCACTCAGCAGAATGGAACCGAGCGGCCATTTACTGGTGCATTGAACAAAGAAACACGACAAGGTAACTATTCCTGTATTGTTTGCGAAACCCAACTGTTTACCGATCAAATGAAATTTGACTCCGGTTGCGGTTGGCCTGCGTTTCATACAGAACATCATGATGCTAACATCAAACGAATTATCGACACATCCCATGGCATGACTCGCGTTGAAGTCCGATGTGGTACATGCGATGCACATCTTGGGCATGTCTTCAATGATGGGCCGCGAAAACATGGTGGTGAGCGATATTGCATCAATAGTGCTGCAATGAAATTTGAGGTGATTGAATGACAACAAGAATTCGCAGATATGTCGAAACAGATACTGGACATAGAGTACCAAATCATAAGAGCAAGTGCAGCCATTTTCATGGGCATCGATATCGATTCGAAGCAGAAATTGAAGGGGACATTGTGGAAACTTTAGGCGTAAGTGAGGAAGGTATGCTAATGGATTTCAGTGATGTAAGTGAAATCCTTACAATCCACATCCATGATGTTGTTGATCATGCATTTGTTGTGTACGAAGGAGATCAGGAAGCGAGAACATTACTAGAAGCTCTTCCATCCGACCACCGAACTGTCGTTGTTCCTTTCATACCAACTGCAGAAAATCTTGCTAAGTGGGCTTACGAGAAAGTCCAACCACATATCCAGACCGCATATGGAAATCGATTGCGATTGGTTGCTATGCATGTACGTGAAACCCCCAAAAGTTGGGCCTCCTGGTATGCGTGATTATTCTTCCTCGAGGATGACGCGTCGACGACGGGTTGTTCTCCAATCATCGTACTGAGATGCAAACTCAAGAGCCGTTGAGGCATCTACAAAACCACCAATCAAGCGATTGGTTTCATCTGGTTCCATGCCAGATCGTTGCAGTGCACGAGTAAGTGAATGTGTAAAGGAAATTCTTCTCTCGTCACCACCAGGAAGATGCATTGAAATATCTTCTATTGCTTTCCTCAATACAACTCTTTGTTCAGGTGAAATTCCTCTTTGTATGGGAACGATATCAGGAAGAGCTTCATCATCCCCTTGTTTTTCAAGCACACGGTGCCGATGAAGTTCGTACGTTAGTGTATGAACAGCATGGCTAAGATTTGTAATTGGATATCCTTCCCAAGTCGGTAGTGTGACAAGATAATCACATCGAAGCAGGTCTTCAGTACTCAATCCTTTACCCTCTTCACCGAAAACAAGTGCTACGGATTGATCGATGCTGGAGATGCGCTCAGAAAACTCCCAAGGATACATGAAATGACGTTTTTGAGTTTTATCCCCAATCTCTCGTTTTCCAGATGTTCCAACGACCAAAGAACAATCACGTATTGCTTCTTCAAACGAATCAAACAATTTGCATGAATCAAGGACACGTCCTGCGTGTTTTGCCCGGTTCCGAGCTTCAAGGTCATCCGGATGGCATTCTGGCTGAACCAAACGTAACGAGTTGAACCCATGGTTCAGTAAGGAACGACATACTGCACCTAAATTACCGGGGTGTTGTATACCGACAAGAACAACATGCAATTCATAGGTGGAATATGGCAACGGAATCTTGCTATGATCGCCCATTATTCTTCCTCCAAACGATCGACAAAATCAGCAATCCAAAGAGGATTGCATGCCTGATAGATGAAGAACAAAAATCCTCCACGCTCACGGTCAGGCATTACCAGTGAACGACGACGCACGTTGTAGGTATTTCTCAAATGTAGAATCAGTAATTCCAGTGATTCTTGTTCAGAGTCATGAACAGACACGGGTGTTCTGTTCCAATCAACCCAAATGGGCACGCTGAAGACCTCATCAATCGGTTGGGCGTTGTCGATAACGTGTAACGTAACCTGCAATCCAGTTGCGAAGTTTCTTGGTACTGACGTCAGTCAATTGCTCCACCATCTTTTTGTTGTGATCGAAATCATCTGTGAATTTTTCACCATGTTCTTCAACGAGACGAATAGCGCGGATTTTGATAAAACTTGGTCGAATGTTACCCATGTTCAGGCCTCCTCAAACAACTTGACTTCGATAGGGATATCGGGCTCATCGTGACGAATGACAGTGAGTCGGATTTTTCGTGGTGGATTTTCAATACCACGTTCCCAAATTTTTTCGTTCACGGATGGGTCAATGTAAATCTCTTCTTCAGGTAAAACCTTGAGATGACGAATGACTTCATCACGAATGATTTGGATTGCACGAGGTGCACGCTTGAATCGGGTAATGTTCCAAGCCTTCCGTAGTGGTACGACCAGTTCTGATGTTGCTGCTCTTGCCATAATGATTCACCTCATCGTTGCAACTTGCTACGTCGCCAGTGGTGTCGCTTTGGGTGCGATACCGTATTTCTGTTCGTTTTTAGCATGACCCACACAGGGACACGTCGGTTTTGCTTTCCTGCCTTCATAAGGCGAATTTTCTTTGCTGCTGGTTTATTTTTTGACATATTCGAGCACCCCTCTCATATTCGACGGATAGACGCATCTCTGCGGCTCTTGGATAGGCTAGCTAAGATTCTTTTCAGTTGTTCATCGCTGACTGGAATCGTGATCTGTTGTTGATCATGGAGTGTTACAAGTTGACGCTTCAGCAAGTCTGCTTTATTGGAATCGACAAGGGAGATGTTTGTGAGGCGACCACGGGCTTCAGAAGTTAGAATCGTTTTCATTGCTTGGTCGAGTGCATGCTGTTCTTGAGCCTGCGCTTGTGATTCAACCTCAGCGGCTGCCTGTTGTTTTGCTTGTTCCTGAAGTTGTTGTTGGAGTTCCATTTGCCGACGTTGTCGGAACGCTTCAAGTTCCGATGATTCGTCAGTCGCTGTACTCAAAGTTTCACTTCCAATCAATACTTGTCAAGTCCGGGATATTGAGCCTCGACATCTGGTCGAACTTTGTGTGCGACATCATTCAACATCTTTTGTCCAGCAGCTGTAACTATACGGCCGTTGTAAAGTTGAGTGGATTCACGGCCTTCAGGCTCGACCAAGCGACCGGTTTGGGTTGAGACCAATCCAGCGTCTTCGAGTTGTTGAACCAAAATTCGAATGACCTTACGGGATCCTACGCCTGGAGTATTCGGCTTCGAGCCGTTGTTCTTACGGCCG
>CENG01123055.1_pt1 | contig 14417 bp, 13 predicted proteins | sample 530131 | NCBI WGS metagenome assembly CENG01 (sample SAMEA2591057, study PRJEB7988) | marine metagenome | biome: marine biome (ENVO:00000447); feature: surface water (ENVO:00002042) layer; material: saline water (ENVO:00002010), including plankton (ENVO:xxxxxxxx) | depth 5 m
AAACCTTTAGCACAAAAGCTAGGTTTTGATTCAGATGCCAAATTATTAATTATCCATGCCGATGACATTGGTGTAGCTCATTCTGTGAACAGCGCTAGTTTTGACGGTTTTTCAACCAAGTCAATTACATCAGGTAGTGTTATGGTTCCTTGTCCTTGGTTTTTAGAGGCTGCCGAATATGCTAAATCGAACCCAAACCATGATCTTGGATTGCATTTGACCCTCACTTCTGAATGGAAAAACTACAAATGGTCTGGGATAGCATCTAAAGATGAAATAGAATCTTTGATTAATAAACAAGGGCACTTTTATGCCTCCAATAAAGGGATCAAACGCAACGCTACCTACCAGGATGTCAAAAAAGAACTAAAATCTCAAATTAAGTATGCGGTAGACAATGGGTTGGATCCAACACACCTAGACACACATATGGGGGCTGTTACGGTGCGGCCAGATATCGTTCAAGCCTATTTTGAAGTAGGCCATGAACATAACTTGCCCATATTGCTCTCCAAGGAATTTGAATCGATTATTGAAGTAATTGACGCCTCAAAATTTGATACTTCTAAGTTGGTGTGGGCAGAAAAAATATATCAAAAATCAGATGACTCTCCAATCGATTATCCAAGTTGGAAAAAGTTTTACTCCGAAGTGATTGAGGATATTAAACCCGGATTGAATGTTCTACTGGTTCACTTAGGATACGATAATGATGAATTAAAGGCAGTAACTATTGATCACCCAGCCTATGGCGCTGCTTGGCGGGGCTTGGACGCTAAAGTTCTTCAAGATCAAGCGTTTTTAAACCTTATGATAGAAAAAAATATAAAATTAATCCGTTGGAGACAAATAAAAGACATTTTGTATTAAGGCTAGTCTCTTGGGGTAAAGTTTTGAAATAAGGCACCTAGATTGAAAACTCAAACTCAATTCAAATCCTCAATCAAGGCCTTAATCAATTTTTTATCCTTTCTTTAATCAATACCAATGACTAGGTAGGGGGACCTACTCAAAATATTACTTGTGCCTTTAAATTAAAAATTTATGAAAAGAATCCTAACCCTTTTATTGTGCCAAATGCTATTCTCCTGTGGTGAAAGCAAAGACAAGCAAGTGATGTCTTCTCCTACTGAAGATTTCTTTCAAAATTCAGGGAACCTGTATTTTGAGTCTGGAATTTGTAAATGTCCCAATGCCACTGTGGGCGATCAAGATAGAATTGAAGGAACCATTTATACGGCTGTGGATAATAGCACGATCAAAGCACAGCTGGACAGTGGGAACATAAATTTATGCACCACCTTGGTGACCAATATGTCTGGAACCTCAAATCCATTTGCCAACTTTTTCAACAACAACTCCTTTAACGCCAATATTGGCTTTTGGGATGTTTCCAACGTGACCAATATGGATGGAATGTTTTTTGATGCTTCCGATTTCAATCAAGACCTAAGTCAATGGGATGTTTCTCAGGTGGATAATATGGGGAGTTTGTTTAAAAACGCTACCTCCTTTAACCAAGATATTAGTGGATGGGATACCAGTAGTGTGACTAAAATGCTCGATCTTTTTGCTTTAGCCTCTTCGTTCAATCAAGATATTAGTGGATGGAACACTTCCCAGGCGACTAGCATGGATGGAATGTTCCGAGAGGCCCTATTTTTCAATCAAGATTTATCGGGATGGTGTGTTCAAAATATTGAATCTCTACCAGATAATTTTGCAACGGGATCTGGACTTAGTGAGGTCAATTATCCTATATGGGGGATTTGTCCATAATCACAATAAAATCATTTATATACGATAAAATTGCTATCGAAATTCATTTTAATACCGCTTCTAGACTGAACCAAAAACTTATTACAGGAACCTTTTTGTGACTAAATATTATTTAAATGAAACCATCTCTTTATTCCATATTTCGTATTTTTAATACCTAATCATAAACTATACTTAATGAAAAAATTTTTGATCCGTAGAGCAATGGAAGGTGCGGCTTCTATACCAAAACACGAAATGAATAAAGGGGGTAAAGCTTCAGAGGCTGTTCTAGAAGAAATGCGCAATGAGGGAAAGATGATTCAACAAGAAACGAGTTATGTTGCTGGAGATAATGTCTTTTGCGTGTATAATGCAGAATCCAAAGGACTGATCGAAGAACACGCCGAAAGAACTGGAGGCGTTGCTACAGAAATCACCGAAATAGCAATAGTTATTAAACACAACACCTCGGTTGTTAGTTAATTTTTAAACCCTTAAAAATTAACTACCTCTCATGAAAGTAAAATCAATCTCACGGCCTTGTTTGTCCTCTTTTTTACGTATTTATGGTAGCCTGTTTTGTATTGAGATCCGACTACTGGTTGGAGCCCGTTTATTTACGCTGGAATTTTTCTCTTAGTTTGTAGGGTTATGGATGTTATTTTAAATTATTCTAATTACATATTACTGAAATACAGTGTTTTACGTTTTTTATTTTAAAGACAAGTGTTACCTTTGGCTTAAACACAAATGAAAATGGAAAATTTAAGTCTAAGTAACAGTTGCGTGAATTGCGATAACCTTCATGTAGAAACCAAGACTTGCGGAGTTCATCAAGTAGCTGTGAGTGAAAAATTTACTTGTGAATCTTTCGAGGTTACCAATTAACTGTATCAAAATCCTGGAGATTGAATTAGCAAAATAGCCGTTCAACCACACAAATTAGAAATGCCCATGAGCTATTATAGATGTTCATGGGTTTTTTTATTTTATGGAAGATATCTAAAATTTCAAAAGATAAGAATCCCATTATTCGCATTGCAGATTTAAATCAAAAGTAAAGAGGTATCCCTCTAATTATTTTGTACATTTAAATGTAACTATAAATTATTTTCAATGAAAAAATTAATCGTTTTAGCTGCGTTGGTATTTTCCACCGCCACCTTTTCACAGTACTGTGCTTTTTATGATTTTCAGGTCAATGACCCCGAGAAGTTTGTCAGCACCCTAACCAAAATGATGAATACAGAATGGGGGAAAAGTATTCAGGGAACCAAATCCTTATTTCAATTCGAATTTAATGGGACTGGGGAAGCGACACATTCTGTTAACTTTTGTTTCCAAGACGAAGCGGCACTTCAAAATTTCATGGCTTCATTTGGTCAATCACAAATTGTTCAATTACTGGCACAAACAATAGGCGATTCAGCAGACTTTGTTTCACAATCGCTCAATACGCCCGCTTGGTATCAGAATGATTGGTCGAATGATCAGGTAATCTTATTTTGGCAAGTCAAAGTGAGTGATCCAGCCACTTATGCTAGTGCCTTTATCCCTTTTTCTAAAAAGATGATGAAAAAAATGAACATAACTAACTCACACGGTCTGGGCTATCCAATTTTAGGAAAAAATAAAGAATTTACCCATTTTATTTGGTCTGGAGCAGACGATGTTGCAACGGCTATTAATCGTGTGAAACAATTGTACTCCGATCCTGAAACAGCCAAATTTAGCAAACAAGTTGATGGGATTCGGGAAATTATAAACACCTTCATAATGATACGCGTTGCGGATTTTTAATCGGCCTACAAAACAAAATGAGATATTTGTTAGTAGTTGTGATTTTTATCACGCTATTTTTACAATAAATGCTACATATTCGTAACAACCATAAACTAATTCTAAACACTGTTTTAGAATTTAAACCCACTCCGAAAGGAGTGGGTTTTTTGTATTTGGTATTTTTCATGAAATGAACTAATATTACGCAGCAATTCTTTATTCATGAGAATTGGTTTATGGTTATGAACCGCTAGACTCTACATCTAGCGGTTTTTTTGTTCTTAGGATTCCAAAATTATACTATCTTAGAAAAACAACCACAAATCATTACCAAATGCACAAATACTACAATCACACCCGAACTCTAGAAGACAAGACCAGTCAAAGAGAAATGATTCGACTATTGAAAGAACAGAATGAACTCTTGCGACAGTTGTTGTTTCAAAAACAAGATGGAGGAGTTCCTTCTTCCTCTTAATGAATCTCTAGAAGAATAATATTCAAGGAAAGGAAACCTAAAAATACCGATCGATATCATTGCTAAACGGCCTTAACCTTTTTTTAATATAAAAGGTGCTGACAGCCAATATTATCCTTGTAATATTGTATGATAAATTGCTATGAAAAAGATCCCTAATTTATATAGCGCTTTTTGAATTAGAACCTATCGATTTGTTTTTGTCGTTGAATTGTTTAGGGGTCTTTTTTTCATTCAATCTTTCCTTTCCCCTGTTGGACTCCAGAGAAAAAATAGATTCCTTTCTTTGCATTCTGATCTGCTAATTCCAATACATCTAGCTCTTTTTCTGATAGTAACTGACGTTCTTGATTGCGAATTAGAATCCAGAAAGGAGTTGTTTTCTCCAATTGTTCTGTCAGCTCCTCTTTATCGATTTCCTGTACTTGACCGTTGCTATAAAAACGGCTTGAATAGCTTTTGTGATGTAAACTGTAAAGAGCTTGATTATGAGCGGATTCAATCAAATACTTATCCGTATTGTTTTTAAGGATTGAATCTACTGAGCCACTTAAATAAACAATGAAAAGGACTATTGGAATTCCAGCCGCCACCGCTAGATACACCATACGATAGGCTAGGCGATCCCATGCGTTTGCAATCAGCAATGCAAAAGGAACAAGGGAAGGCAAGATATAGGGGTGAATCAAACTTTTGGAACTAGTGAAAAACAGCAAAGGCCAAAGCATCCAACACAACAGATAAAGAATCCATGGATTGAAGTTCCCTTTCCACTTCGTTTGAAAGAGCAAACGAATACCCGCAGTGATCCAAGGGAAGGTGAAGGCAACAAAGAAAAACCAAATGACTCCAAAGGGTTGTTGTTTTGGAAATCCATATTTGTCTCCTTTCCATTCCGAATTTAAATAGCGATTGAAATGTTCACCAACAATGAAATAGTCAATAAACCCAGGAGATCGAAGTTCGGTCATAACATACCAAGGGATACTGGTGAGAAGAAAAATCAGGGTACCAAGAAGCCAAGGAGCTGTTTTTAGAGCATGAAGAAAATTACCGGTTCGCCATGACCAAAACAGAAGGGGGGGAAGAGTAATTATACCAATAATAGGTCCTTTGGAAAGTACCCCTAACCCCATGCCCAAAAAAAATAAATATCCCCAAAAAGGCTTTGCGTCAGGCTGTAAAGCCTCCCAAAAGGAAAGCATCACAACAATCACACTGAGCATCAAAAAAACATCGGTAGATACAACACCAGCATGTAAGTAGAATTCGGGAAGGGTAAGTAGGATAATTCCAGGAAGCCAGAAAGAATGCCCTTTAGAAGCCCGATAGCGTCCTATGGAAAGGGCAATTATGACACATACTAAGAAATAGGGTAGTCGAACAGCAAAGGCAGAAATTCCAAAGAGGGTCAAGCTCAAAGCACCAGCCCAAGTAGACAAGGGAGGCTTGGCCCAGAACGGAACGCCGTAGTCTATTTGTAATACAACCCAGTTGGCGGTTTCATGCATAATCCGAGCAATCTCAGAATAGCGCGCTTCTGTCTGGTCCATCAATGGCAATACGGTATTGAAAAAAACTCTAATTAATAATAGGCCAATGAATAGCAGAATAAAATACGTATTAGTAAGGCGAAATTTAGTCAACGGTAGTGTCGGTATATTTTTATTAAATCTAACCATAAAAAGAAGCCATAGCTGAATTTTATTCGAGAATCTGCGGTATCAATCCACTGCTGGAGGGGAATCTCTTTGACTTGCAGGGTCATTTGTGGACGGCCAATGAATTTTATCATTCGAAAAAATAACTCTACATCAAACAACCATTTTGAAAGAAAATGCTCTTGAAAGAGAATTTGCGCTGTTGTCCGAGTGAAAATTTTACAACCACATTGGGTGTCGTATACTTTGATTCGAAGCATTTTTGAAATGACAGTGGCAACCAAGCGGCCAACAAGAAACCGGTACCACTTGCGTTCGATCCGATTATCGATTTTCATTATTCGGGAACCAAATACAAAAGGGGTTTTTGTTTGGACATGCTTGGACAAGAGATAACATTCTTCAAGACTCGTAGACAGGTCGGCATCTAGATAACCTACTTTTTCCACTTCGAGTTCAATGGCACGCTTCATTCCATGACGAACCGCTTCTGCTTTGCCCTCGTTTTTCGGTAAATCTATTAAAGTAACTTGTTGCGGGTAGCTAGTTTCAAGTGGACGGAGAATCTCTAGGGTATTGTCTTGGGAGCCATCGTTAACAAATAGCAGTTGAACACCTTTAGTGTGTGTGAGAAAGTCACGGAAAAGGGCAATGGCAAGCCTTTGACCTTCGTTGTAGCATGGGATCACTATAGCGAGTTCCGACATATTGCTATTAAATTGACAAAAGCAATTCTCAGTACGAGGGGTTTATGCAGCGTTTTGCTTTTTAATTAAATTCAACGCAGAACCCTCTTTAAACCATTCGATTTGTTGCTTATTGTAGGTGTGATTGGCTTGAATTGAATCCATGTTGCCATCGTTGTGTACTACTTCAATCGTTAGGGATTTCCCAGGGGAAAAGTCCTTTAAGTCGATAAAGTTAAACGTATCGTCTTCTTGAATTTTATCGTAATCGCTCTCATTAGCAAAAGTGATACCCAGCATTCCTTGTTTTTTGAGATTGGTTTCATGAATACGAGCAAAGGATTTGACCAGTACAACTTTCACGCCCAAATGTCTGGGTTCCATAGCAGCGTGTTCGCGAGAGGAGCCTTCTCCATAGTTGTGATCGCCAACCACAACAGTTTCTATCCCTGCTGTTTTGTATGCTCTCTGAACATCCGGAACGCCACCGTATTCACCGGTCAATTGATTTTTGACAAAATTTGTTTTTTGATTGTAAGCATTTACTGCTCCAATCAAGCAATTGTTAGAAATGTTGTCTAAGTGTCCGCGAAAACGCAGCCAGGGCCCGGCCATAGAAATGTGATCGGTTGTGCATTTACCGTGTGCTTTGATAAGCAGTCTAGCTCCCTCCAAATTTTGACCATCCCAAGGGAGGAATGGAGTCAACAGTTGCAGGCGTTCTGATTCAGAACTGACATTCACTTCAACTCTAGATCCATCTTCTACAGGAGCTAAATAGCCATTGTCTTCCACCTCGAATCCATTGGGAGGGAGCTCAAGTCCTCTGGGAGGATCGAGTCGAACAGCTTTACCGTCTTCGTTCACCAAAGAATCGGTAATGGGATTGAAGTCCAAGCGACCAGATATAGCAACAGCAGCGACCATTTCGGGAGAGGCTACAAAAGCGTGTGTATTGGGGTTACCATCGGCACGTTTCGAAAAATTTCGATTGAAAGAGTGGACAATGGAATTTTTTTCTTCTTTATCAGCTCCCGCACGAGCCCACTGACCAATACATGGGCCACAGGCATTGGTAAATATTGTCGCATCTAGGTCTTCGAATACTTTAAGGAGGCCATCGCGTTCGGCGGTATACCGAACCTGTTCCGAACCGGGGTTGATTCCAAAGGCAGCTTTAGTTACCAATTTCTTTTCTACCGCTTGCTTGGCAATGGAGGCGGCCCGTGACAAATCTTCGTAGGAAGAATTGGTGCAAGAACCGATCAATCCCCACTCAACCTCCAATGGCCATTGATTGGTCTTGGCAACTTCAGCCATATCTCCAACAGGGGTGGCTAAATCGGGAGTGAAGGGTCCGTTTAAATGCGGCATCAATTCCGATAGATTAATTTCTATGACTTGATCAAAGAATTGTTCTGGGTGGGCGTAGACATCGGGATCTCCTGTGAGGTGATTTTTCACTTTATTGGCCGCATCGGCTATATCATCTCGCCCTGTAGAACGCAGGTAGCGTTCCATAGACGCATCGTAACCAAAAGTAGAGGTAGTAGCACCAACTTCTGCACCCATATTACAGATGGTACCTTTACCCGTGCAGGAAAGGGCTTCAGCTCCTGGGCCAAAATATTCGATAATCGCCCCTGTACCTCCCTTAACCGTGAGGATACCAGCAACTTTTAGAATCACATCTTTAGCAGCCGTCCATCCGTTGAGTTCGCCTGTGAGTTTCACCCCAATCAGTTTTGGAAATTTGAGTTCCCAAGGCATTCCAGCCATGACATCAACAGCGTCGGCCCCTCCAACTCCAATGGCAAGCATACCCAATCCGCCAGCATTGACGGTGTGTGAATCGGTTCCGATCATCATCCCTCCAGGAAAAGCGTAATTCTCTAAAACCACTTGGTGGATAATCCCCGCTCCCGGTTTCCAAAATCCAATCCCGTATTTATTGGATACAGATTCTAAAAAGTTAAAGACTTCGGCCGAGGCGGAATTGGCCGATTTCAAATCTTTACGAGCGCCTTCTTTGGCTTGAATTAGGTGATCACAATGAACCGTTGTTGGCACGGCTACTTTTTCTTTTCCTGCCTGCATGAATTGCAAAAGAGCCATTTGTGCAGTAGCATCTTGACAAGCGATGCGGTCGGGCGCAAAGTCTACATAATCTGTTCCTCGCGAGAATGGGGCTTTGGGATGCGAATTCCAAAGGTGGTTGTAAAGAATTTTTTCTGAAGCGGTAAGGGGTTTTCCTACTAATTTTCGTGCTTCTTCAACATTTGCTTCAAGACGTTTGTAGAGGTCTTGGATCATGGATAAGTCAAAAGCCATACTGGATAAAGTAAATTGTGGTTTCTTGGTAACAAATGTAATAATAAGTTACTGACTGAGCCTGCTAGTTAAATCAAACTTATTAATCGTTCAATCAAATTAATGTATTTTTAGGCTCGGGGGTATTTACACGTTTTTTCAAATACAATTTTGGTTTCCTATTTTGATCGTTCGATCATGGCAATCTTACATACAAAAAATTATCTAAAAAATTGAATTTAAAAAGCAATTGAAACCAAAAAATTTTTAAATTTGCACCTCTTAAAACAACATAGAAAACATCAAATATGGCTAAAGAAACTTTTGATCGGTCGAAACCCCACCTAAATATAGGGACGATTGGCCACGTAGATCACGGTAAAACGACACTCACTGCTGCGATAACAAAAGTATTGGCAGACGCAGGTATGTCGGAAGCAAAGAGCTTCGACCAAATCGATAACGCTCCAGAAGAAAAAGAGCGTGGTATTACCATTAACACCTCACACGTTGAATATCAAACAGCAAATCGACACTACGCCCACGTTGACTGTCCAGGTCACGCCGACTATGTGAAAAACATGGTTACGGGAGCGGCTCAAATGGATGGTGCGATCTTAGTCGTAGCTGCAACAGATGGTCCTATGCCACAAACACGAGAGCACATCCTCCTTGGTCGTCAGGTAGGCGTGCCAAGAATTGTTGTGTTTTTGAACAAGGCAGATATGGTAGATGATGAAGAGCTACTCGAACTTGTTGAAATGGAAGTTCGCGAATTGCTTTCTTTCTACGATTATGATGGTGATAATACTCCAGTAATCCTAGGTTCTGCATTAGGGGCCTTGAACGGTGAGCAAAAATGGGTAGACACGGTAATGAAATTGATGGAAGAAGTTGATGGTTGGATTGAATTGCCAAAACGTGACGTTGACAAAGATTTCTTAATGCCTGTGGAGGACGTATTCTCAATTACAGGACGAGGAACTGTAGCCACCGGGCGAATTGAGACAGGGGTAGCTAACACGGGTGACGCTGTTGATATTATTGGTATGGGTGCAGAGAAATTAGACTCTACCATTACAGGAGTTGAAATGTTCCGTAAAATTTTAGACCGTGGAGAAGCTGGAGATAACGTAGGAATTCTTTTAAGAGGTATTGAAAAAACCGACATTAAAAGGGGAATGGTTATCTGTAAGCCCGGTTCCGTAACACCTCACGCCAAATTCAAGGCAGAAGTGTATATATTAAAAAAAGAAGAAGGTGGGCGACACACCCCTTTCCACAATAACTATAGACCTCAGTTCTACGTTCGTACAACCGACGTGACAGGAAATATTGTCTTGCCCGATGGTGTTGAGATGGTGATGCCTGGCGACAACCTTACGATCACAGTAGATTTGATTCAGCCAATTGCCCTAAACGTAGGGCTTCGTTTTGCCATCCGTGAAGGTGGTAGAACGGTAGGTGCGGGTCAGGTTACTGAGATTCTGGACTAGAAAAAAAGTTTTTTTATGACACAGTAAGGTGCTCGTCAATGGCGAGTGCCTTTTGTGTCAAATAAAAACGGGTTTAGCTCAGTTGGTAGAGCACTGGTCTCCAAAACCAGGTGTCGGGAGTTCGAGTCTCTCAACCCGTGCTGAAAAAGACAGATATGGCAGCAATCATTACCTACATAAAAGATTCATTTGAAGAGTTGAGAACCAACGTCTCTTGGACGCCTCGTGCGGAATTGCAACGCTTGGTTGTTATCGTTTTTGTTTTCTCCGTGCTATTTTCTTTAGCAATTTGGGGTGCGGATACGGTTTTGTCTTCTGTTGTTTCTGGCTATTTTAAATTCATCAATTAATCGTTTATGGCTGAAGTCACCGAAAAAAAATGGTATGTCATCCGGGCCGTCAGTGGTCAGGAAGCCAAGATTAAAGATTATATCCATTCGGAAATAAACAGAATGGGATATGGTGATGCTGTGGAAGATTTGCTCGTCCCTACCGAAAAGGTGGTGCAAATCCGAAATGGAAAAAAAATTAACAAAGAGCGTACTTATTTCCCCGGTTACATAATGATCAAAGCCAATTTGACTGGAGAGATTCCCCATATCATCAAGTCGGTGACCAATGTAATTGGCTTTCTAGGCGAAACCAAGGGGGGGGATCCTGTGCCGCTACGGACTTCTGAAGTGAACCGCATGCTTGGTAAGGTCGATGAATTAGCCTTGTCTACAGAACATGTAGCGATTCCTTTCACGGTCGGAGAAAACGTCAAAGTTATCGACGGACCTTTTAATGGTTTTACAGGTTCGATAGAAAAAGTAAACGAAGAAAAAAGAAAGCTTGAGGTGATGGTCAAAATTTTTGGTCGAAAAACACCTTTAGAGCTCAGTTATATGCAAGTAGAAAAATTATAAATGTTACACTGATAAATTGGATGGCCTTTTCGCTTCCACTAAAAGGAAATCCATAACTCAATTAAAACAATGGCAAAAGAAATAGACAAAGTTTTAAAACTTCAAGTTCGGGGAGGTGCTGCGAATCCTTCGCCACCGGTTGGACCCGCGCTGGGTGCCGCAGGAGTTAACATCATGGAGTTCTGTAAGCAATTCAATGCAAGAACCCAAGACAAGCCAGGAAAAGTACTTCCTGTCGTTATTTCTGTGTACAAAGACAAATCATTTGACTTTGTAATTAAGACACCTCCAGCGGCCGTTCAATTGATGGAAGCAGCCAAAGCAAAGAAAGGATCTGGCGAACCCAACAGAAATAAAGTGGCAAGCGTCACCTGGGATCAAGTAAAAACGATTGCAGAAGACAAAATGCAAGACTTGAATGCGTTCACCATAGAATCTGCTATGAAAATGGTAGCTGGTACCGCGCGTTCAATGGGATTCACTGTATCTGGGGAGGCCCCGTTTAACTCTTAATTTTCTACCAATGGCACTATCCAAAAAACAAAAAGAAGCGAGAGCCAAAGTTGATTTTAAGAAGGCATACTCCTTAAAAGAAGCTTCCGCTTTAGTGAAAGAAATATCGACAGCAAAATTTGATGCTTCTATTGACTTAGCAATACGACTTGGAGTAGATCCTCGTAAAGCTAATGAAATGGTTCGTGGTGTGGTGACCCTACCCCACGGAACAGGAAAAACTGTTCGTGTTTTAGCGCTTGTGACTCCAGATAAGGAAGAAGAGGCCAAAGAAGCAGGAGCAGATTTTGTAGGGCTTGATGAATACCTTCAAAAAATCAAAGACGGCTGGACCGATGTAGATGTGATTGTCACGATGCCCAGTGTTATGGGAAAACTTGGACCCCTTGGCCGTGTACTCGGCCCCAGAGGTTTGATGCCCAACCCCAAAACGGGAACAGTAACTATGGATATCAAAAAAGCCGTATCGGATGTAAAAGGGGGAAAGATTGACTTTAAAGTTGACAAAACGGGCATTGTCCATGCGTCAGTGGGTAAAGCCTCTTTTTCTGCCGAAAAAATATTCGAGAATGCAGACGAGCTATTGAAAACAATCCAAAAACTAAAACCTTCCTCTACCAAGGGAATATACATGAAGAGTGTATACCTTTCCAGTACAATGAGTCCTGGTATTCCTGTAGAAACGAAGATGGCTTAAGTTTTATAAATCAAGTTTCATGACAAAACAAGAAAAAGCCCAAGTAATCGAAGAGTTGACCGCCACATTGGCCGATGTAAAAAATCTTTACCTCACCGATATTGCTGGTCTTAATGCTTCACAATCCTCCGATTTGAGACGTGCTTGCTTTAAAGCAAATATCAAATTGGCTGTGGTGAAAAATACTTTGCTAGCCAAAGCAATGGAAGCTTCTGATAAAGATTTTGGAGAATTGCAAGACACTTTGAAAGGCAATACTTCACTAATGATTTCAGAGTCTGGCAATGCGCCGGCCAAAGTAATTAAGGATTTCCGAAAGAAATCAGAAAAACCCATTCTCAAAGGCGCTTTTATTGAAGAAGCGATCTACATTGGAGATGATATGATTGATGCTCTAGTATCGATCAAGTCGAAAGAGGAATTGATTGGTGATATCATCACCCTACTTCAATCCCCAGCCAAAAATGTAGTATCGAGCCTTCAATCGGCCGGTGGGAATCTATCAGGTATCCTTAAAACGTTGTCAGAACGTTAACTGACAAATATTAATTAGTACGCACTCAACCCTTATAAACAAGAAAATTAAATTTTTAAAATTCTAACGAAATGGCAGATTTAAAAGAATTCGCAGAACAATTAGTCAACTTGACTGTAAAAGAGGTCAATGAATTGGCTGACATATTAAAAAATGAGTACGGCATCGAGCCTGCAGCTGCTGCAGTCGCTGTCGCTGGCCCTGCGGCTGGTGGTGGTGGAGACGCCGGAGAAGAGAAAACAGAATTTGACGTGATTTTAAAAGCCGCTGGTGGTTCCAAACTAGCTGTAGTAAAACTCGTTAAAGAATTGACTGGTCTTGGCTTGAAAGAAGCTAAAGAATTGGTCGACAATGCGCCTAGCCCTTTAAAAGAAGGTGTGGCTAAAGACGAAGCCGAAGGATTGAAAAGTTCTTTGGAAGAAGCTGGAGCTGAAGTAGAGCTCAAGTAAGCTTCTACAAAATAAGGAAAGCTTTGGGTTGCTGCTTCCTGCAGCCCAAAGCCTTTTCCTTTTCTGATGCCCCACATCTAAAAAAAATTATTGGTAACAAAAACAGAGAGAATCGATGCCGAGATCCGTTCAAAATAGAGTAAATTTTACTTCCGCTAAGCACACCCCAGACTACCCCGATTTCCTCGATATACAAATAAAATCCTTCCAGGATTTTTTTCAGTTGGAAACCAAATCAGACGAACGTGCTGAGGAGGGATTATTCAACACTTTCAAGGAAAATTTTCCCATCACCGACACCCGCAATCAGTTTGTCTTAGAATTTTTAGACTACTTTGTGGATCCCCCGCGATATTCCATTCAAGAATGTATCGAAAGAGGGTTGTCTTATTCGGTTCCCCTAAAGGCCCGATTGAAACTCTACTGTACCGATCCGGAACACGAGGACTTTGAAACCATTGTACAAGACGTATTTTTGGGAATCATTCCTTACATGACTCCCAGCGGTACATTTATCATCAATGGAGCGGAACGTATTGTCGTTTCTCAGCTTCACCGTTCTCCAGGAGTGTTCTTTGGCCAATCTTTCCACGCCAATGGGACTAAACTCTATTCAGCTCGAGTGATTCCATTCAAAGGGTCGTGGATTGAGTTTGCGACAGACATCAACAGTGTTATGTACGCCTACATCGATCGAAAGAAAAAATTACCTGTTACTACTCTTTTCCGAGCCATTGGATACGAAAGAGATAAAGACATTTTAGAGATTTTTGATCTGGCCGAAGAAATCAAGGTTTCCAAAACAGGACTCAAAAAAGTCATGGGACGCAAGCTTGCGGCTCGGGTTCTAAAGACCTGGCACGAAGATTTTGTTGACGAAGACACAGGCGAAGTAATCTCAATTGAACGTAATGAAATCATCATCGATCGCGATACTGTCCTTGAGAAAGAACATGTGGATGAGATCATTGATGCTGATGTAAAAACCATTTTACTTCATAAAGAAGATGCGCATATGTCTGATTATGCGATCATACACAATACGCTACAAAAAGACCCGACCAATTCAGAAAAAGAAGCCGTAGAACACATCTACCGTCAATTGCGTAATGCAGAACCGCCAGATGAAGATACGGCTCCC